>Ga0114933_10006811_pt1 | contig 10055 bp, 9 predicted proteins | sample 4SBtaG_FD_89691 | JGI IMG/M metagenome (GOLD analysis project Ga0114933, IMG submission 89691) | Deep subsurface microbial communities from Kolumbo volcano to uncover new lineages of life (NeLLi) - 4SBTROV12_W25 metaG | ecosystem: Environmental > Aquatic > Marine > Volcanic | place: Kolumbo... | reverse complement strand
TTGCCAGGCATTGAGTAGCGCGGCTTCAGTGTGGGCAACCCGCATCCACTTGCCACCGCCGCCCGACGCGGCTTTGATAATGACGGGATAACCGATGTCCGAAGCAATTTTCGCGACTGCCGTATTGTCGTTTGGCAATGGGCCGTTCGAACCTGGCACGCAGGGTACACCGGCTCTTTGCATCTGCTCAATAGCCGCAATTTTGTTCCCCATCACACGGATTGTGTCTGCTGAAGGACCCACAAATATAAATCCGCTCTGTTCGACCTGTTCGGCGAAATCAGCGTTTTCTGCAAGAAATCCATAACCTGGATGGATCGCAACAGCATCTGTTACTTCAGCTGCGGCAATCACAGCCGGAATATTCAGGTAGCTGTCTGTGCTTGCCGCCGGACCGATACACACGGATTCATCAGCCAGGCGTACGTATTGTGTATCCCGATCCGCTTCGGAATACAGTGCAACAGTACGAATTCCGAGCTCACGGCATGTTCTAAGAATTCGCAGCGCAATCTCACCGCGATTGGCGATCACCAATTTATCAATCATCAGACACCGGTCAGGAAGATAAAGATTCAATCAGGAAAAGAGGCTCACCAAATTCAACCGGGTCGCCGCTGTGCTTGAAAATCTTGCAGACGATGCCGGCGCTTTCAGTATCGACCGGATTAAAAATTTTCATCGCCTCAATAACACATAACGTATCCCCCACGCTTACCTCGGTTCCCAGTTTGACATAGGCTGGGGTGTCAGGATTTGGTGAGGCGTAATAGGTCCCTACCATGGGTGAAACCACGGACACTTGATCCGCTGGAAAGCTCACGCTAGCCGCGCGGTCATCCAATGAGGGTTCGGCGACTGTGCTTAGTGGCGCGGGTGGTATGGCCTGAGTTGGTACCGAGTACACTTGGGTTCCGTTATTGCTGCGACTCAGACGAATCGATTCCTCACCCTCACTGATCTCAATTTCAGTCAATTCAGACTCTTCAAGCAGCTCAATGAGTTTTTTAACTTTGCGGATATCCATCAGTTGTTGCCCGGTGTTCAGTGCCCGGATTCAAGGTGTGCAATGGCAGCGTCAAGAGCAAACTCGTAACTCATGGCACCGAAACCCGCGATAACCCCTAGCGCAATATCAGAAAAGTAAGAATGGCGGCGGAAACTCTCTCGGGCGTGGACGTTCGACAGATGCACTTCGATGAACGGTATCGCCACCCCTGCGAGTGCGTCACGTAAAGCCACACTGGTATGCGTAAAGCCCGCGGGGTTGATCACGATAAATTCGGTGCCATCTGTCGCTGCTGCATGAACTTGTTCGATTAGTTCGTGTTCCGCGTTCGATTGGAAGCTCGTCAGCTGAAAACCTTTGCTGGCAGCGGTTTGAGATGCCAGCTGGTTGATATCAGCCAACGTCTGGTGACCATAAAGTGAAGGCTCACGAGTGCCCAGTAAGTTCAGGTTGGGGCCGTGCAGTAGCAGGATGTGTCTCACGGGAGGAAGACCTTAAGGATTAACTGAGGTGTCCATTGTGCACGAAGCTATCTAGTCTGTCTAGTTCGGTGATTTTTGGGTCATATAGGTACAAATCTCTTCAATTTCGACGAACTTAGGCGATGACTTAGAGGAGGCGTGTTAACCAGTTCGAGAGTTCAGCCGCTTGTAGTTCGCCCGTTTTTCGGTAGCGGAGCACACCGGTCCGGTCAAACACTAAAGTAAAGGGCAGTAGTCCAGCACTGCCGTAGCGCTGCATGAGTTCGGGACCTGCGGTTAGGCCGATCAATGAGACATAGTTCAGGCCCACTTCATCCTCGAACCGGCGAACGGACTCGGCATCATCAACCGCAATTCCCACGACCTGAATCTCGTGCGCATGTCGTGCCTGCATTGCGATCAGTAAGGGGATTTCAGTTCGGCAAGGTGCGCACCAGGTGGCCCAGAAATTAATCAGTACCACTTTGTCGTCGATCACTCGCGTTGACCATTCCTCTCCCGTACTGGTAGGCAGGTCAAACGAAATAATGGTGTCAGCCCCGGCGCTGATGTCAGCGACAGAAGGCGAACGCAGTTGACTTAACCAGTACCCGCCAGCCGCCACCACCACCAATGCAAGCAGGGTGTAGACTGCCAAAGTTTTCCTTGAGTTTCCCACTAGGCGGTCATTCTCTAAGGCTCTTGAGCAGAGAGAGGAAACGGTTCGGGCCAAGGTAGCCGTAGAGGCGTTTTGCCAACAGTTCTTGACCTTGTGCGTCGAAAAACAGCAGCGCTGGGGGACCATATACGCCATAGCGTTGCTTGATGGTTTTACCAACTGGATCTGAGGGATCGGTGACGTCCAGTTTGAGCAAACGGAATTGGGTCAGGTCTGTGCGTACCTGCGGATCGTTAAATGTTGTTTTTTCCATGCGCAGGCAATCAGTGCACCAGTCTGCATAAAAGTCCAGAATCACAGATTGCTCATCTGAGCGGGCGTCAGATAGCAGCTGTTCAAATTCGGCCACGCTGGTCACCTTGTAAAATTGAGGTTGGCCTTTTACGGACACAGCGTCGTTCAATACGTCCTCGCTAAACAGCGCTAAGCTGACGGGCTGCAGGATATTACGATCACCGTTCAAGCCGCCGAACATTGCCAACATTCCCCAGATGATGCAAAGGGTACCCAAAGCATTCCAGGCGTAGCGCCACTTCAGCATAGGGGCCTGGCTTTTAACGAGATAGATGCCAAACATGATTAAGAGCACTGCCCACAACAGTAAAACAGGTACAGCAGGGATGGTGCCAAGAAGATAAATGGCAACACCAATCAGCATCACACCAAACAGATGTTTCACTCGATCCATCCAGGCGCCAGTTCGCGGCAGTAAGATACCTGCACCGAAGCCGATGGCAATGAGAACCACGCCCATACCCAACGCCATAGAAAACATCAGCCCAGCACCCAGATAGGGGTCACCATGGAATATTGCGATGCTCAGTACAGAAATCAGCAGCGGTGACACACAAGCACCGACTACCAGTGCGGATACTGCACCAAGAAGAAAAATCATGCCAAACGAGCCGGCACTCAAACTGGTCGTACGCGCGGTCAGAATTGACTGTACAAAGGCAGGCATTTGAATTTCATAGAGGCCAAACATAGACAATGCCATCAGTGTGAGGATGATACTGATCAAGCCAATTGCCCAAATGTTCTGAAAATAGGCTTGCAGTTGCTCTCCGGTCGCGCCTGCCACAGCACCGATTGCAGCATAAGTCGCGGCCGTCCCCAGTACATAGGCCAATGAAATCGCCCCGCCTCGGAGGCGACTGGAAGTGCCGCCTTGACCGACGATGATGCTGGAAAGAATCGGAATTAAGGGCAGTACACACGGCGTAAAGGTTAGCAGTAACCCCGTGACGAAAGCGGCACCGAAAAAAGCAATGAGGTTGCGGGCTGATAATGCCTCATCAGCTTGGCCCTTAGTCTTGGTGTTCACGAAGCTGGGGAATTCAATCTTGCGGATTGTGTTCATGGGCGCATAGCAAATGCCCTTTTCGGCACAGCCCTGGAAATTGACGGATACGCTGAGCGTGTCAGCCATCGGATTATTTCTCTCAATGGGCACAATGATGCTACGGCTAATGAGGTAAACATCAACAGCACCAAAATAGGGGTCCTGTTTTACAGTGCCTGGCGGCAGGTCGAATGCGCGAACCTGTGCTTTACCTTGCACAACCTGAAAAGCGATTTTGTCACGATATAGGTAGTATCCTGGTGCGATCTTGAAATGTGCTGCCAGAGCGTTTTCGCCAACGATCTCGATCTCCACCTGAAAAGCATCCTCGGGATCGAGAAATTCCTGGACATCACCAGCGGTGGTGCCCAGCAATGTCTGCAATTCAGTCACGCTGCCACCAGTACTGGATGACTCCGAACTCGTCTTGACTGAACCAGAGCGCTGATCATTGCTTAATGACGACGTCGTGACGGGTACGACTATTTGGACACGTTGTGTAATCGGTGGATAACAAACGCCGACCGGTTTGTTACAGCCTTGACCTGCCGCGAACAGGACCAATGGACCCCCGACAAAGTGATCTCTATCCAACGGCAGAGTGATGCGAACTGAATCTGTGTAAGTCTCGACCTCGCCAAAATACTCATCGTGTTTGATGGTCCCGGCAGGATATCTGGCGTCACCTAAAACGGCTTGAACAGGTTCAGCTGTAAAGCCAAACTTACTGCGATACATGTAGTAACCCTCAGCGATCGTCCATACGGCCTCGATCGTATTCGGGTTGACCACCGAGGCGTGGAACTTGAATGCTTCTTCAGCTGGAAGGAGATTGCTGTCCTGCTGGGCTACCCCATTTAATGGGGATAGCATTACTGATAACAGCAGGAGCAGGGCGGTTATCGGTTTCATGAGCAAATCGAGACAATCGCGTTGAGTTATTACGCTGTACAAATCATCTTGGAGCGGTAGACGTCGAGCATTGTTACCACCCGACTATGTATCTTGGGCTATTGTAGCGACCTAGACCAACGAGCGTCTGGCAATCGACTACACTTAACGTCCACAATCGAATTAAGTTTTGTGCTGTTGAGTCAACCGTGCCACTTAGACCTTAACTAGATCTTAACTAGACCTTAACAGTGCCCACTATTTTCCTGATTTTTCTCGCGGTTCCATTGGTTGAGATTTTTTTGTTGATCAAGGTGGGGAACGTCATTGGGGCACCGTGGACCATCGCACTGGTTGTCCTCACGGCGCTGGTGGGTGCTTGGCTGGTCCGGCTGCAGGGCCTGTCTGCTCTGAACCGTGTTCGTCAAAGTGCAGCCCGCGGTGAGTTGCCGGCACTCGAATTGCTGGAGGGTTTATTTCTTCTTGCTGCAGGCGCATTGTTACTCACACCGGGGTTTTTTACGGATATCGTGGGGTTTGCGTGCTTGACGGCGCCACTCCGACGGGCGCTAATCCGGTTGGCTGTCCGGCGGTTTGGTCCGATCCATCCGGGATCGACCTCCGTGAATTCCAGCCCAGGTAAATCCAGTATTGAAACCGATTATCACCGGCTGGATGATTGAGTGGCAATGGCCCACTTGACAGGGAGCTGAAACCAGCTATCATTAGCACTCAATAGAGGCGAGTGCTAGCTGTACCGCATACTCGCCCCTTTGTTGTCATCCATCAATACTTTAGGAGATTTAGGTAATGAAGATTCGACCGCTTCACGACCGCGTCGTTGTGCGACGACTCGAAGAAGAGCGTACGAGCGCCGGCGGAATCGTGATTCCCGATAGTGCTGCGGAAAAACCGATGACGGGCGAAGTTTTGTCGACCGGCAACGGTAAGGTTCAGGAGAACGGCGAACGGCAGTCACTGGACGTCAAAGCAGGAGATAAGGTGCTTTTTGGCAAGTACTCCGGTACCGAGGTAAAAGTCGACGGTGAAGAAGTTTTAGTCATGCGTGAGGACGACATAATGGGAGTTATCGAAGGTTAAGCCTGTCGATCACTCGGACCGTTGAACATCAACACTGATTTATATCTATAAAGGAATACAGTAATGTCAGCTAAAGAAGTTAAATTCGGCGAAGCAGCCCGCGCAGCGAAGTTGCGGGGTGTAAATGTCCTGGCCGACGCCGTCAAGGTGACGCTCGGGCCTAAGGGAAGAAACGTAGTACTCGACAAATCGTTTGGCGCACCCACCGTCACTAAAGACGGGGTTTCTGTCGCCAAGGAAATTGAACTAAAAGACAAGTTTGAAAATATGGGGGCACAGATGGTTAAAGAGGTAGCCTCCAAGACATCGGATGTGGCCGGTGACGGCACCACGACAGCCACCGTGTTGGCGCAGTCTATGCTGCGTGAAGGTCTAAAAGCCGTCGCTGCGGGTATGAACCCAATGGACTTAAAGCGTGGTATCGACAAGGCGGTCGTCGCGACCGTTGATGCGCTTCAGAGTCTCTCCAAGCCTTGTGCGGATCATAAAGAAATCGCGCAGGTGGGTACCGTGTCCGCGAATTCTGATGATTCCGTCGGCAGCATCATTGCCGAATCTATGGAAAAGGTTGGTAAGGAAGGTGTAATTACCGTTGAAGAAGGCAAGACTCTGGAAAATGAACTTGAGGTGGTCGAAGGAATGCAGTTTGATCGTGGATACCTCTCGCCTTATTTCATTAATGATCAGGACGCGATGTCGGCTGATATGGAAAATCCGATGATTCTGATTCACGATAAGAAGATCTCAAATATCCGGGACATGCTGCCGATGCTTGAGGCGACTGCCAAAGCCGGGCGGCCGTTGCTGATCATCGCTGAAGATGTTGATGGCGAAGCGCTGGCGACTCTGGTCGTGAACAATATTCGCGGGATCGTTAAGGTCTGTGCTGTCAAGGCGCCAGGGTTCGGCGATCGACGTAAAGCGATGTTGCAGGATCTTGCAATTCTGACCGGTGGGCAGGTAATCTCCGAAGAAGTCGGGATGAGCCTCGAAGCTGCCAGTATCGATGATCTGGGTAGTGCCAAACGCGTGCAGATCACCAAGGAAAATACCACCGTGATCGACGGTGCCGGCGCCAAGGCCGATATCGAAGGCCGGGTCAATCAGATCCGTGTCCAGATCGATGAAGCCACCTCGGATTACGACAAAGAGAAGATGCAAGAGCGCGTCGCCAAGCTTGCCGGCGGGGTCGCCGTAATCAAGGTCGGTGCGGCAACCGAGATTGAGATGAAAGAGAAGAAGGCCCGCGTCGAAGACGCGTTGCATTCAACCCGTGCCGCAGTAGAAGAAGGCGTGGTTCCTGGCGGAGGGGTAGCCTTTGTACGGTGTCTGGATGTGCTCGAAGGTGTTAAGGGCGACAATACTGATCAGGATGTCGGCGTCGGTATCGTCAAGCGCGCTATCGAGGAACCACTGCGTCAGATCGTGGCCAATGCCGGGGCAGAAGGCTCTGTTGTCTTGAACAATGTTGCTGGTAAAGACGGTAACTACGGTTACAACGCAGGTACCGGGGAATATGGCGATATGATTGAGATGGGTATCCTGGATCCGACCAAGGTCACTCGGGCGGCACTTCAGAATGCAGCTTCGATTACTGGTCTTATGATCACGAGCGAAGCAATGGTTGCTGAAGTACCCGAAGACAAATCGGCGATGCCACCGATGCCAGGTGGCGGTATGGACGGTATGGGCGGTATGGGCGGTATGGGCGGTATGATGTAAGCTGCCAGGCATAGCGCAAGTTGTATCTAGAGGGCCCCGATTATTCGGGGCCCTCTTTATTTTGGCGCACTTGATGCGGGCTTTCGTTCTAGACGATAGTAATTAGCGCATCGAGTACATCATTGGGCCGTTCCATCATCAGCGAGTGGCCCGTACCCTCAAGCAACTCGACACGCGCGCCCGTTATCACTTTGGCCAATTCTTTGCCAGCTCTGGCAGGTGTCATGATGTCACGGGTTCCCAAGATAAATAGGGTTGGACACCGTACAGCCTCGGCGTTCACCACCCCGGTGTCATAGCAATTACAGGCTGCAAGGCCGGCATGAATGACATCGTTGTCTGAATTCTCAAGCAGTCGCAGGGTGCCGCCGACCATCCACATTCCGGGGTTCTCATTGCCACCGAGTTGAGCCGCTTTGCTGTAACCCCAATAGGTCAGCATGTCGATCGCAGCGTGGTCGTTTTGTGCAGCACTGCTCAGAAGGGACTTGTGGACCGCCATCGGTACAGCGGTACCGATAAGCGCCAACGAACGTGTGCGTTCCGGGTAGCGGGCTGCAAGGGAAAGCGTCACCAGCGAACCCATGCTGTGGCCAACCAAGGCGGCTTTTTCAATATTCGCCCCATCCATTGCAGCGACGACTTCATCAGCCATGTGTTCGATAGTATCCGGTGGAGGTCCCTCGGAACGGCCATGGCCGGGTAGGTCAGTTGCCAACACGTTGTACTGATGCCGGGCAAAGAAACGCGCGGGGAGGACCCAGACAGTGTGATCCATACCGGTCCCGTGTACAAAGACGACCGATTCCTGTTCAGACTGATGGTCGCGGGCACCTGTATAGGCGAAAATATTTTTCTGGTTAGCATTGATATACATGGTTAATCAGCCTCCTGTGCTCAGGCTCTTTGCGCGGCGCTTAAAGCGGTTTCTAGATCCTGCAGCAGGTCCTGTGGGTCTTCCAGTCCCACAGACAGGCGAATCAGCCCTTCCGAGATGCCGGCCGCTTGAAGCGCCTGGGCATCCATCCGGTGGTGGGTCGTGCTGGCGGGGTGAATCACGAGTGATTTGGCATCACCCACATTGGCAAGATGTGATAGCAGCTCGACTTTTTCGATGAATCGCTGCCCTGCAGCCCGCCCGCCCTTGATACTGAAGCTGAAAACGGCACCGCAACCACGCGGCAACATCCTTTGGGCCAATTCGTGATCCGGATGGTCGGGCAACTCCGGATAACTGACCCACTCCACAGCATCGTGCTGTGACAGATACTTGACGATTTTCCGCGTGTTTTCAACATGTCGCTGCATACGAAGCGGCAAGGTTTCCATCCCTTGAAGCACCTGGAATGCCGTGGTCGGGCTCATACAGGCACCGAAGTCTCGCGCACCTTCTTTGCGGGCACGGGTGATAAACGCTGCGGGGCCAAATTCAACTGCGAAATTCATGTCGTGAAAGCCGGCATAAGGTTCGGTCATTGTTGGGAACTTTCCCGAGGTCTCCCAGTCGAAAGTGCCACCGTCTACCAGCAGACCACCAATGACGACACCGTGCCCACTTAAGAATTTGGTGGCCGAGTGAAAAATAATGTCAGCGCCGAGGTCAAATGGACGGCACAAATACGGCGTGGTGAAGGTTGAATCAATCATGAGTGGCAGACCATGCTGGTGTGCAACCTCGGCCAGGACAGGAATATTCAGCACTTCCAGTCCAGGGTTACCGAGCGTCTCGCCAAATAAGACGCGGGTTTCCGGCCGTATAGCGGCTGCAAACGCATCCGGGTCGCGAGGGTCGACAAAAGTAGTTTCGATACCGAATCTGCGCAAAGTGTAGTCCAGCAAGTTGTGGGTGCCACCATAAATTGAACCTGAGGATACGATGTGTGAGCCCGCACTCATCAGAGTAGCAATAGCCAGATGGCATGCTGCTTGGCCGCTAGCCGTGGCAATCGCACCGACGCCACCCTCTAAAGCCGCTATTCTTTCTTCCAGAACTGCAGTGGTCGGATTGGTGATTCTGGAGTACACGTGTCCGGCACGTTCGACGTTAAAAAGTGCTGCTGCATGATCGGCACTTTTGAAAACATAAGATGCTGTTTGGTAGATCGGTGTAGCACGAGCACCCGTTGTCGGGTCGGGTTGTTGTCCCGCATGCAGGGTCAGGGTGTCGAAACCGAACGTTTTCGGTGTAGTCATATCGTTCTCCGAAACGGGTGTCTATGTAACATGGTTTAACTTTAACTGGTCACCTAAGAATAGGCATCGGCTTAAATGTCAATGTTTGCAACGTAGTGACTAGTCGATTGAATTAAACAGCAGATTGAGCGATCCGTCGAACGGATCTCTAGTCCAAGGCGTTTATTGATTTTGAGACTCCAGGCAGTCTCCCAGACGCGCACTGACACAGGGTCGGCAGACGCATAGTTAGGGCAGGGAGTTTAAGCGGTAATAGTACTAGCGTTGCAAAATGGTCGTTCGAGGCACAATCATAAACTTAGCTTGCATTGAACCGTGTTCAATGGTGTTGCGGAAAACCGTTCAACCACATTTAGAGTCGCCACAGTTGAGACAGGTCATGCAGCCATCGAGAAGAAGCACAGCCTTAGTCTGGCATATCTTGCACAGTCTGGCTTCGGCGGGAAATCCAGTGGTCGAACTGTTCTCAGAGCCAGACTCATTTCTGGTTTCATATTCCTGGCGTTTGTCATCGACCAGTTTTTGTTGATGATCGTCGAGATCATCTTCTAGGATCATACCGATTATTTTCATGTGTGCTTCGATCGCATCTCCTATCTCAGCAACCAGTGATGGCGTGTACTTTCCACCTCGTTTGAAATAGCCGCCTTGAGGATC
>Ga0114933_10006809_pt1 | contig 10057 bp, 1 predicted proteins | sample 4SBtaG_FD_89691 | JGI IMG/M metagenome (GOLD analysis project Ga0114933, IMG submission 89691) | Deep subsurface microbial communities from Kolumbo volcano to uncover new lineages of life (NeLLi) - 4SBTROV12_W25 metaG | ecosystem: Environmental > Aquatic > Marine > Volcanic | place: Kolumbo... | reverse complement strand
TACGCCCCCCAACTGATGGGTCTGAGCCACCGCCGTCTACATTCATCCATATATAATAATTAACACCTGTTCCGTGTATAGAAGTTCTTACATCATTAATTTCTATATATTTATTTTGAATAGCACTTTTTGGCCATCCATCTAAGAAATTAGATTTAAACCAAGTTGTACGTAACGCACCGCCTTCTCCTTTAAGTACATCAACTTCTATATCATCACCTGCTGCGCTTGGGTTAGAACCTCCACCAGCCACATCAAACCATATATTGTGACTTACAGGGTTGCCTAGTGTTGTGTATTTACTTTGTAAAGTAGATACTAAGGTATCTTGATTTCCACTTAATATTTTTAAAGTTACAGTTCCCGCACCTACATCATTACAGTTCAAAGAATGACTTCCATCTCTTTGGTCTGTTAATTTAATATGTGTAGTATCAGGTACTTCTCTAACGAAATATGTTTCATAATGATGTGCATAACCTGTCGAACCTGAAGGTCCCGAATTAAAATATGGCATTTTTTCTGTAGCTGAGATTGCTACTCTATCATTAATTTTTAATCCATGAGCAGAACTTGTTGTAAAATAACCTGCACCACTTCCATAAGAACCATCAGTAATACCAGAAATAGTTTTAGTTGTCACTCCTGCATCGAAACTAAATAAATATATTCTACTTTCTTCGTAGGCTCTTCCGTCATAACTTCCGGTTGGGTAGTATCTATCAGCGATATTAGCTGGGTCTGCCTTTTCCCAATCTGAGGGTAAATCCCATTCCCATGAACCGCTTCTAAATAATGCAGTATGTTTCCCTGTAGAATCTTCTCCACCAAACAATTTTGTTCTATCTACAAATTTTAATGGTTTCCATATTTTTGTATCTTCACCATCTATAGCTCCTGCTCCTAAATAAGGAGCTGAATAAAATACATCTGCTTTATATTCTGCTCTTTCCCAATCAACAGTTTTAAAATCAGATAAATTATCACCATCAAATAAAGTGTCAAAGCCAGAGCCTGATTTACCTCCGTAGCCACCGTAGTCTACGTCCCAAAATAATGAATCCCAAGGTTTGTCTCTAGCCATTATTAAATAATTCTCTCCAGCAGTACTTACATCTGTACCGTGTATCATATTAGTCTCTAAATCAAGTAAATACCTATGATGTTGTAATAGAGGAATATTAACACTAACATTATTATCTGCTAAATCTAACCAATATCCGGGGCTATCTGCTTTATTTTTAAATGCTATAAGATTAGAACTTCTTTGGTCTGCTGGTCTATTTTTACCAGTTGCGGGTTCTCCTTTAGCATCTTTATCGTAATAATCATACTTAAAATGTTCCAAATATGACCTTTGTATAGTATCACCGCTAGCATCCAAAGATAAACTTTTATCTGTTCCTACTTGTAGTCTCGCTAATATACCTTTAGGGAAAAACCTTCCATCTTCGTCAACCCAATCATTTCTCATATAAAAAGCATAACTTTCTTCTTTTATTCCTGTTTTTGAATACAGAATGTTATTAGTACCACTAGACATATAATCACTTATATGGTTAAAGGTGCTATCTGCTGTTTGTATATCTGACCATGAAGTACGGGATGTTGGTGTGTAGTATCTACTCCATTGTCCAGTATCAAGCCAGTAGTCTGTAACGTTTAAATTAGAACTTTTTGCATAACTGTGTGTACCATCATAAGTTACTATAGCATTTGGGTCATCACAATCTTGTATAGGGTTTCCTAGCGATACATCTGTAATTACTGGATGATTGTAATCAGTTCCAGCAAAGTCAGTAGCTGCTTCTAAATAAATCCTTTCTCCCGGATATAATCTATCAGTAACTGATGAACCACCCCAACTATCTGTTGCTTCTAGCATATTATTTAGTTCTACTTTTAATATTTTACCAACATTACTAATTGTTTCAGTATGTTTTTTTGTTGCTTTTCTAACTGTATCTGTTGAAAGGTCATGATATGTTACATCTACAGTGACATTGGTTCTATTAGTATTAGAAGAATGAATATATACTGCTTCTCCATCAAAATCATTATCTACACCCATAAGTGGTAATTGATTTATACCTGACATTACTGATTTCTTATCTGCTTTAAGAACTGCTATAGGTGCTTTTTCTGCTGGGGTAAATATAGGTATTCTTTGATTTGCTCCAGTAGCATCGAAAGAAACACTAGCTATATCATTCTGTCCTGCTGATAAACTTTCGCCTTGAGCTAATACTTCCCAACCTGTAATATCTGCACCATTTGGTGTATATAATTTAGACCATAGTCCTTGTGATGACTTAACTCTTATTTTTGGGTAATGTTTTTTATTTTGTGTAAATACGTGGGAAGTTATTACTGAAAACACTGGGTCATCATATTTTAAATGTGTATAGTTTGCTTTTTTAAGGGATGCGTCTTCACCATCATCCCAATCTATATAAAATTCCTTTACTGCTTCATTCGCTTCTATTCTAAACCAATATTCAGAAAAAACATAAAATCCTATTCCTGCAAAGTTTGAATGACTCTGTGCTTCGTTTGTTACCTGTGCATCACTAGATGAATTTACATATAGTGGTGTTGTGTCTGCTAAAGCATCGCTTTCCGTTCGATACGTTTTAATTACTAAATCTAAATTTTCTGCTCCCATATTATTCACCCATATAAATTAAATGATGGTTTACTAAATGAAACCATAGAAGATGCTGCTACTTGAGAAGTACTGCTGCCTCTTATATTATGGTAATCTTTTATAAACAATCTTGCTGTTATAGGTCTTACTGACCCATTATTTTGTTCCTTAAACGGTTTTTGTAGTGTAAAATTACCCAATTCTGGAGAAACAGGGTATATAACGTCATTATATATTACTATTTCTTCTATATTTCCATCAAAGAAATTGGCTCTTGCACTTCCGTCTGTAGTAGCTGCTCCTATATATAAATCATTATTAGTTACAACACCTGCTGCTATAGAAGCCCCTGTCTGCCAGTTATTAACAGTTCCTGTTGTTCTTCTAGCTCCTGTATTATCTTCGAGTTGGCCATTTAAAAATAACTTTATATTTTCGCTTTTTATTTCTCCATCTACAGTTAATACGATGTTGGTAGGGGTATAACCATCTGTAGGTATTATAGAATGGCTTAGTAACGAATATGTAATTGCACCAGAAACTATCTTAGCTCCTACTTGCCCACTACTATTAATATATATTGCAAATTCTGTTCTTGCTGCAACTGATGAACCAGCGCCATCATCTTTAAATATAATATATTCATCACCACTAGGTGTATTATTTGGTACTATGTGTGCAACTACTGACATCTTGTTGGTTGGTTTAGTAGAAATTGCCGCATGTCCAAATTTAATATAATTCGATGAACCGTTAAATCGTTTTGTCCATCCTGCTAATCCTCCTTTGTAATTAGTAAATGTACCTGCTGTTGCAGCAGTAGAAGTATTTGAATATATACCTCCAAAGGTAGTTGCATCTTCATCTAATGGTATATGTGCAACAGAGTTATGATATTGGCTGGCAATCATTTTATCACTAGCAATCAAAATACCATACCAAGCGTCGTCTGCGTCTATTTCCCATTCATAGAATGGACTAAAAGAATTAGATTTTTCAGCATTTACACCAAATTTACTAATAGAAGGTAATTCATCAAAGAATACAGACCAGTGTTTTGGTGGATTTGTTCCATCTTCACTATCGAAATTTAGAAGACCTGATTGTAAAGATGAAGCTGGAGTATAAAATAATCCTACTTCGTCATTCTCTGCTTTTCCATCTACTGTAACTAAACCGCTAATATCTAAAGTATTATATTTACTGACATGAGAAGAATTTAATTTAGTTATACCTAAATGTCCTACAGTATCCATACTTCCGGAACTATCACTCATTGCCCCAAAACCGTAATCTGTCTTTAATTCTATAGTAGACGATATAGGGTCAAAAATATCCCTTTTAACTGGGTTTAGTGGAATTAAACCATCAGTAAACTGACTTTCAGTGAATGTTGGTCCTGCTACTGGTAAATTACCACTTCCGTCTTTTACAATCTGAGTTACAGATTCATAAGTCCTTTCTGGCATTCTTATCCTTTGTCTAACTTCTTCTGTACCATCACTAAATTCAAATATTACCCACGCTCTTCTAGGACTAATCATCATTAAAGGTAAATTAGCTTCTGAAAGTAAAGTAGTGGCGCCGTCATCTGCTAATAGTATAGGTACTGGAAAAGATATTCTATTTCCACCCATAGAAGAAATTCTTAAAGAATTACCACTAGCTTCTGGGTCACTGCTAGCAGCTGGCCTTGCTGTTGTTCTTCTAGTACCAGTACCATAAGCTGCTCCGTATTTATATATTATATAATCTTCAGTATCATTACCCATTAAAGGTACAGTTGTATCTACTTCTATAGTTTTTTCATCTATTATTTTCAATATTCTAGCAGATGTAAAAATATTTTCTCTTTTAATAGGTAAATATTGAGCATCTCCACTAATTGAAGTGTCCCATAAATCATCTTTTATTTTTAATATACCATTTTGGGTCCACATTTCACAGAAATTTAAATTGTTATTAGCAGTAGCAGATGAACCGTGAGCACCATCCCTACTATGAATTATATTAGGGTATGACGTACTACCTCCTAAATCAGTTTCAGTAGAGTTATGAAAAACTAAACCTCTCATATTAGTAGCTCTTACTGCACTTTTATTCATAAATACTTCATTTTTATATTGACCACCATTGGTAACAGCGCCATCAGAATAACCAGCTCTTAAAGCTGAAGTTCTTGAATAGTTTGACCAAGGAGTAGTATTAATTGATTCTGTATTAGTTGCACTTCCATAATCAAAACCACTGAAAAAGAGATATGTATCATCACCAGTTAGATTTGTTAATGTTTGAAATCCAAAAGATATATATTGATTTCCAACTCCATAACACGGATTAGTAATAAGAGTACCTTTAGACCACTCGGTTGAACCTGCTAAAGAAGTTTGTTCTGTTACATGTAATGGTCTTCTGGCTACTAATTCAGTCTCAGGTAATATAGTTATATCGGAATCAAAAGCTTCTACAGTATTATTTGTTGAATTAATATGTGAATTATTAAAACCTGTGAATTTAATACTATCAATAAATAATTTAATTTTAGAACCATCTTTGTTTCGCATTCCCAAATCAGTTTTTGTGGCTTTTTGTCTATATATTCTGGTATTAATTCGTTGTAAAGATTTTGTTCCACCAGTCTTTCTTTTAAGAGTTAGGTAGGAATAATTACCAGTTCCAGTAGCATTACCACTAGATAGTGCTGCTGTAGTTATATACCTATCCATTACTGTCATAGTTTCTGTACCTAATCGGACTTTTTCACCTACTCTAAAATGGAATGCATCTGTAAGTCCTTGTCCATCAACATTTTCATATGCATAAGCATCGTTTCTAACTCTCTTTTTTATTCTTACATTAATTTCTGCACCGTCATCGTCATCAGCTGCCATTTCCATATCTAAAACAAAAGAAGAATCAAGATAGTCTGCCGCAAAAGCTTCATCAGCAACAATTTTACCTCCACAGGGTGGAGTATTAACTAACCATACACTGAAATGTCCGGGCCAATTGGCTTGAAGGTCAGTTTCACCTGACATTGAAGCTACGGCTCTAACAGGGTATAATAATTCAGTAGTGTTAGAATCAAAAATAGTTCTAATTAATTTTCCATCGTTTGTTGCATCATCGCGGTTAGGTGAACATTCGTATTGTAAAGTCATCCATTTATCTTTTAAATCTACAGCATTTTCTACTGTTGGTACAAGACTAGCTTCAGCATGGTTAATACATAATTCTTTATGACGTGTATCAAATTTATTTCCAGCACTAGATGCTGCCAGCTCAGTAAAGTCAGTAACCATAGTCTTCCCATCACGTTCATAAAAGAAGGTTCCAAAACAATTTTTAGTATTGTCTGCCATATCTTTATAAAAATCATAAAAACTTTCCCCTGATTCAGGAGCTCTTTCTGATAAGCATACTGCGAAAAAACGGTTTAATCTAATTTCCATATCACTTTTATTATCCATACTACTGGATGTATCATCTACCCATCCTTCTTGTTTAAATACCTCAGCCATTCTAGATATTTTTAGTTGTAATTCTATAGTAGGTGCAACTACTGGTGTTAAAAGAGCTGTGTCTGCTGGAGTAGAACCTGTATTACCACTCTTCTCTCTACTTTGCATAACTATTGGTGCTGGTATTCCAGATTTAACTGCACTTATTTCTTGACTTAAAGGATTCTTACTATCAAAAAGCCCACTACCGTAATGCGGTGAAGGGCCTTGTGTTACGTGTGGTGCACAATAATAAGCTTCCATACACATAGAAGTGTTTGATGTTGTACCACCGACCTTCCATGGGTATATATTAGCTCTTGCTTGTAATGCTATGTCAGCAGAATGTTCAGGAGTCATACTTAATCCTGCATATTTTGAATTCATTGTTGTTGTTATTGGTTCTCTTCCATACCTATTGCTGTGAGTGTTTATTACGTCCCAAAATGTATTTGAAGCAGACATTGATTTATCTTCTTTATATTCATAGATTTCATCTGGTATAGCTTCATAAGTACCTGCAAATTTTACATGACGTTTAACATGGTCCCACTTAAATTTTTCTTCTTTATTTTTACCCGTTAAAGGCATTTCAAAATAAGAAAATATAGTGTTGCCGGGTATATGATAATCTCCAACTTCATAACTAAGTCCAGCCGATTGCATAAAATTCCGAGCTCCGCTAGCATCTGCCGTATGATTTGGATGACCTACAAGTGGAACTATAGTATCTTCTATTGTAATAGCAGGTGCTGAATCTTTACCAAATTTTTCTTCTGTCTGGGACATGGTACCTGCTGTTTTACCTACCATTTGTCTCGCTGTAGGTGTCCAATTTTTATCTACACCTATACCTGCTCCAAATGCGTGTATAGTCTTCTTCCACGAAGATTTTGTTTGTCTATTACCGAATTTCAAACCATTATTCCATGCAATCCTTAGTGGTAGGTATGGGGCTGAACCCATTGTTATACCATTAATTAATGTACTATTTGGAACTTTACCATATACTGTTTGTTCAAAAGTCTCAATTAATGAACCAGCAGAAGAATTAGTATTTACATATGAAGTTAATGAATATATGTCTGCTCCTTCCTTGCCTATACAAGACATTCCAGAAGAACCTCCTTCTGTAGTTATAAGGTTATTATCTTTATAAACTTTAATACCACTTATATCTGTTCCATTCCATCCTTTATTTATGCTGTTAAGATATAAATCTACTTCTGCTCCTATTAATTTACCACCACCAAACGTTTCTGGTTCTACAAGTTTAAAATTATACATAGCTAAAGGACAATTACCTTTTGCTCCTATGTCAAAATTTTGTTTACCATTGTCGTACAAATCCATTATTGCACCGTCTGGAAAGATACTTTTCATATCAAAACCTCTTTCTTCTACTCTATATTCTACTCCTTGCGCCATCTAAATCACCATCTGGTTCTCCCTTCTCATTGCTGGTCCTAAAGCCTCATGTACCTTTTCTGCAAAATTATCACCATCATAAACATCACCATGAATTATTATGTTTATTCCACTTGCCCCGCCGAGCATGTTTTGAGTTTTAGGTATAACTGTCTCTCCATCTTGCAATACAGCAAGACCGTGTTGGCCTGAACCTTTTGTTAAAAACCTTCCTCCTGAATCCATCACAGCTGGTTCATAATTAGCCATGTCATCATAATTAAAATCTGTAGGTCCATAATCAGATGGGTTAAAATCTAAAGGTTCATACATGTCATAATCCATATCAGGTGGTGTCATTAAATCTTGCATAAGTAAACTAAACCCTGCTGCTACTGTTGCCCCTATTGCTATTCCAGCTAATATTCCTGCTGGTCCTAGTTTTGAAGATACAGCTAAAGATTTAGCTATAGAATAACCCATCCAAGCTCCAGCCATCATTGTAATAGCCATACCCATTGCTTTATATATAGGTTCTGATTTTTGCATTAATAATAGTCCACCAAATAATGCTAGATTTGCAGCACCCATTGCAAAGGTTAATCTCATTTGAGAAACTGCCAAAGCTTCATTAGCCGTAGCAGTAGCATACTTAGCTTGTGTATTAGCAAATGATACAATTGAATTAATAGGTATTAAATAATTTAAAGTTTTGTATAAAATTATTGCTTCTAAAGTTCCTTCTCCTAAGAAAGAAAGTAATCTGACCATTAATCTTAATGGCATGGTAGCTAAATACATAACGCTAGCAAAAGTTTGACCTTCACCAGCTAATTGAGATAACATATAATAAGCATCTCTTGCTAAGAAAACAAAGTCTCTCATAACACCTATTAATAAATCTCTCATCATCTCACCGTTATCACTTAAAATAAGACCTGTTTCTGTTTGTACAAATAAGAAATCTCTTAAATCTTGTACTGCAAGTTTTGTAAGGTAATCTAATTCATTCATTGCTCCTAAATGTTCATATGTAGCATCGCTTAAAAATAATTGAGCAGTAAATGCGTTTTTCATAATTTGTACTTGATTAGAAATAGATTCATTCTGTTTGTCTGCCATTTCTTTGGCTGCACCAGCAGAATTCTCTAAATCTTTAACTCTAAAATTAAATTCTTCTGCATTTTGAACTAAGTGAACAAACGCAGTAGCACCTCTAACATTAAAGTCTTCCAGCAATTGAGTCATCATTTCTGCATCTGTGTAAGAATCACCGAATGCTTCTGCAAAATTAGAAGCAATCTCTGTTAATTGTAAAAATTCTCCGTTAGCATCTTGAGTTGCTATTCCCATTTGGTTAAATGCAGCTGTATTATCATCTGCATGTTTAGCAAATTGAGCTAATGCCTGTCTTAAACCACGACCTGATATACCTGCTTCTAAAGCACGGTCTGCTAACACTTCTAAAGCACCATACAATTGTTCTGTTTCTTGATTCATAGAAACAAAGAAAGGCATAGCGAACTTAACACCAGATGCTAAATCTTCCCATTGAATCAAAGATTTGTTAATAGCATAAGCCATTTTATCTGTTTCTGCTGCTGCTTCAGACATCTCTAGTCCAAAACCTTTAAGAACTTGTATAGTTAACTTAGCTAAAGCTTCGTGGTCACCTTGTACAGCCATAGATAATCTTAAAGTAGCTTGTAGCATCTCTTGAGATTCTGCCGCAGTTAAACCAGCAGAAGCCATCTGGTATAAACCTTCTGTAGCTTCATTAATCTTTATACCATATACTGTACTGAATTGAAGAATAGTGTCACTTGCTTCGTATAAAGTTTCATTAGTTGTTTGCCAAATAGAGTTTGCATTCCTTAACTCTTGTTCAAACTCTCTGAAATCATTAATTAATTGGCTTAATTTGAATCCAAAAGCTACTAAAGCTATTGTGCTGGTCATAAGAGCTTGAGTTAAGCCCATTTTAATTGAATTAGCCATCTGATTAAGATGCATAGTAGATTCCATTAATTTTTGATTATATAATTTTAATGCGGTAATGTTTTTCTTCATACCGACATCCATCTGTCTTTGAGATGCTTGTATAGCCCATCTACCTTCTCTAATAACTTGATTCCTTGTTCTTTCTACACCAAGTATAGAAGTATCAATAGAAAGCATCTGCTCAAGAATATTAGTAGCTGCCATTAACTCATATTTATTATGTTTATTGAGCCTTACCTTGTCTTTCATATTCTGTATGCCGATACGTCTTTGAGCAGGAGATAGTTCACCAAAAGCTCTTGCACTAAAACCATCCGCACTTGCTTGAATACCAAGTCTTTTCATATCAGCAGCATACTTTTTATTAACATTACTCATAGCTGCCATAGCTACTTTATATTCGTTTGCGGCTCTTCTATATGTTAAGCTCTTTTTATCGAACCTATTTGCATACATTACCCTTTTCTGGGCTGCTGCATAAGCATTATCTGCGTCTCTTTTT
>Ga0114933_10006808_pt1 | contig 10058 bp, 6 predicted proteins | sample 4SBtaG_FD_89691 | JGI IMG/M metagenome (GOLD analysis project Ga0114933, IMG submission 89691) | Deep subsurface microbial communities from Kolumbo volcano to uncover new lineages of life (NeLLi) - 4SBTROV12_W25 metaG | ecosystem: Environmental > Aquatic > Marine > Volcanic | place: Kolumbo... | reverse complement strand
GTTGGGGCGTGAACTAAGCCATTGGAATCAACTTCTATATCGGTGACTAAAGCATATTTATTGGCTCCGCTGCATGGAAACACTTCGTAATAGTCGCAGTTGGGTATGGCCATGGTGACATGAAGGTTAGCCACGTTATTTAAAGAGTTGCCACCGTGATGTATTTCACATTTCATATGGAATCCTTCTGCCATATGAGCAATTTTGAGGAGAGGAGTTATTCCTCCGCAAACGGCAACATCACCTCGTAACATATCGGTTGCTTGTTGCTGTACCCACTGCTGCATACCATAGAACCCTCCCGGTGCAAATTCGGTATTTAGCATCGGTATATCGAGTTTCTGCTTTAGCTTAACGTAGTTATAAATATCTTCTTCTTGTAACGGATCTTCGTACCAGAAATAGTCTAGGTCTTCGATCGCACGCCCTACACGTAGCGCGTCTTCGTAACAATATGACCACATGGAGTCCAACATAAGGACCATATCGTCACCAACAGCTTCTCGAACAATCTGGCATATTTCTATGTCGCTCTTTGGGTCTGCGTGTGGGTGGATCTTGTAAGCGGGCCAGCCTTGTTCTTTGAAGCTTAGCGCCTCATCAGCGAACTCCTGTGCCGATGGAAACCAATCTGCTGAAGCGTAGGCGGGAATTTCTGTTCGGCAGGTACCAAGTAGTCTATGTATTGGTTGGCCAGCTGTTTTTCCGGCTATGTCCCACAATGCCACATCTATTGCACCAATTACCGACGGATGTATTCCTCTGTGGGAAGGCCACAATTCGTTCCATATAGCTCCGATATCGAGAGGATTCCTTTTTAACAGTCGTGGCTTCAAACGCATGAGTTGTAACGCGGATACATCTCCTCCTCCAAGAAACGCATTTCCTGTAATACCTTCATCTGTTTCTACCGCCACTATTCCTAGTTTTGTTTTGCCTCCAAAATGCATGGTCGCGGTCCGCCATGGTTCGACTTCCCAGCCAATCATCGTTAGTTTTATATTCGTAATTTTCATAATTGTCCTTTGTTGTTTGGCGACTTGTGTGGTGATTGACGTTCACAGCCGTGGGGGTCGTACGCGTAAAAACACTTATTTCGATTTCTTAAGTAAGGACCCACTCTACACGGAATAACTAGTGTGTATTACCATGAATTATCTATGCAAGACGAGGGATCATAGTTTGTCTGGGCTTAAAGGTTCCTTGTATCCAGGGTTACACTCTTAATTAATGCATAGATCTGTTGTCCGTCCTGCAAGTGAAGAGCTTCTGTGGCGGCACGGGTAATTCTTGATCGTATAGTTTGTTCCCCCAAATCCACGAACACTTCGGCATAGGGAGTGTTTTTATTCTCCACGATTTTTGCGATTCGAGCTTTAAGAACATTTCGGATGCTGATATCCGCGGGCGGAGATAGGGCGAGAGATACATCACGAGCGCGAATTCGAATCGACAGAGACTTTCCGTTCGCAACGTCTCCGACTATGGGAATTGCAATGGATTGTCCGTCGAGAGCAAGGTTTGTGAGTTGCAATCGCTCTTCATGATTGATCACAGAAGCTCGAACTATCACCCCTGCGTCAAAGTGCCCTGTTAGATCTTCCAGATCCAATCGGGAAAAAATGTCGATTGGTGGGCCCGCTGCGTAACGTCTACCGTCATCGATCGCAATCACATAGTCCGCTACTTTAATTACCTCATCAACGGAATGTGACACATAGATTGTAGGCACAGCTAACATTCGGGAGAGTTTTTCTACATAGGGTAGTATTTCGTATTTTCTTTCGAGGTCGATTGCCGCGAGCGGCTCATCAAGCAATAAGAGTTCAGGCCCTGACAGTACTGTGCGTGCTAAAGCGACGCGTTGTTTTTCGCCTCCAGACAGGCGAGATGTGTCGCGGTGTAGAAGGTTTGATAATTCCAATATCTCGATAGCGTCATCGAAGGGTAGCGCTCGACTGCGTTGCCGGCTCTGGGCGAAACGTAAGTTTTCTTCAACGTTAAGATGGGGGAATAATCGAGCATCTTGAAACATCAAACCCACTGGCCGTTTGTGCGTCGGCACGTTGATATTTTGTTGGGTGTCTAACCAGGTCTGCCCCTTAAAGACAATAGATCCTGTTGACTGGTTGAGTCCAGCAATGGACCTGAGTAGAGATGTTTTACCTCCGCCACTTGGTCCGAATAGCGCTGTTACACCGGAACCAATATCGGCAGAAATATTTAAATCGAGATCTTCTTTCAGGTGTTGAATTTGAAAGCTCAGCATTTATTGATACCGCCTATTGTTGAGGTAAACAATAAGAAGGACTAGAAAAGAAAATCCGATCATGAGTGCAGACAAAACATGTGCATCACTATATCGAAGTGTCTCCACGTGTTCGTAGATAGCTATAGAAACGACTTTGGTTTCGTTGGGGATGCTTCCTCCGATCAGTAATACAACACCAAATTCACCTACCGTATGGGCAAAGCTCAGAACGCATCCAGAAATGAAGCCGCGCGATGAAAGAGGAATAACCACATGCCAGAACGTATCAAGCGGTCCTGAACCAAGCGTCGCTGCAGCCTCGATAGAATCTTTCCCCATGTTTTCAAAGGCCGTCTGTAAAGGTTGCACCATGAAGGGTAACGAGTAGATGACTGATGCAATGACCAATCCGGAAAATGAAAAAGTAAGAGTTTCGCCAGTTATTGAAACCCAAAATGCCCCAATAGGAGATGATTCGCTAAACAGTATGAGAAAGTAAAATCCCAATACTGTTGGAGGTAGAACCAATGGCATAGCAGTGAGGGCTTCTACAAACGGCTTTATCCAACGAGATGTTATTGCCAACCACCATGCTAAAGGCGTTCCAATTAAGAGTAGCACCGCAGTTGTTACCGCGGCCAATTGGAACGTCAACCAAATAGGGCCAAAATCCACCATTGCAAGATTTACTTAATGTTGCACACTAACGGTATTCTTCCGCATGATCTTGCGGTATGAAGCCTAGTATGTCTCGTGTGTGTTCGAGATCGCGGTATCCCCATTTGTTGTTTTATTTGACAAAAAACGTATCGAAGCGAACATTCTCTTTTGCGTTAACGGCCAGTGTTAATGCATGTGTGATGTCGCGTTGACTACACCAGATTGAATAGGCTCTATTTCCTTTCGGCTTGTCTTCTGCATTGACATAGCCTAAACGAATGTTCAAGACAGACAGATTTTTTGTGTCTGAGTAATAACGTCCAAGAGCCTCTCCCCACACCTTAGTACTTCCATAGATCCCTGCAGGCCGAGTTGGTGCATCCACTTTGATCATGTCCCAGGCGTCCGGTGCTGCGTCGTAATTTCCTTCGGCGATTGATTTGTACGGCTCGACGGATTCCCAACCGGATACAGTCGCCCCACTGGAGGCGAAAATGACTCGTTGACAGTTGGCATCTGCTGCAGCTTCGTAAACGTTCCGTGTTCCCTCTATATTGGTTTTTAAAAGTTCGTCCCATGTGAACTGGTCGCCAGCTTTAGCGGCTAGATGGACAACAGTATCAATTCCGTCAAAAGCGGGCCGAATTGCTTCGTATTCGGAAATATCTGCTCGAATTGTCGGCGTATCTGCAATATGACTTCGATTGAGAGCGGTGATGTTGTGTTCTGAGCTAATTTGTTTGGCAAAGGCAGTGCCTATCAGACCGCTCATGCCTGTAATAAGAATTTTGGCCATGTGATAGTTATTTCCTGTTTGTCTATCGTCTGCACCGTATTGAAAGAGTTGCCCAGACGCAACTTGAGTAGACTACTAGGAAAAAGAAGCGTAGACGATTTAATATCAAACCTCAGTAGTTCTAGTGGAGAGGAACTTTATGAAGCCGATATCAGCTGATTCTCATGTAGTAGAAGGCCCAGAAGTATTTGTCGGACTGTCGGATCGTTTTGGGGACGATGCACCGCGGATCATGGATACCGAGACGGAAGTAGATGCAATTGTTATTCCGGCAAAAGGGGTTCGAGGGGCTGGTGCGGCGCGGCTGGGTCTAGCGGGTATGCGTTTACGCCCGGGTAATACGGTTACTCGTCGCGCTGGACATAAGCCCGAGGTTGATAATCTGACCTCACCAGATATGAAGGATTTGATTTCGAAGGGCTTTGACGGATTGCGTCCCGGTATTGTTGATGGATCTCGTCGTCACGAGGATCAAGATGTCGATGGATTGGAATTGGAGTGTTTGTACCCCGGTTTTTTCGGGATGTTCAGCTTTTCGAATTACGATCTTCTCACTGCTTGTCAAAAAAACTATAACGATTGGCTATACGATTATTGTGCAGCATCGAATGGCCGTCTTTATGGACTGGCCGCGATTCCGATGCAAAAACCGCAGGCGGCGTTGGTTGAGCTCGAACGAGTGATCAAGCGAGGATTTGTTGGAGGCTGCATTCCATGTACCTCTCCGGTGGATTATCCATACAACCATGAGATATATGAACCGATTTGGGCGCTCGCAGAAGAATCCAATTTTCCTATGTCGATGCACGTAGGTACGAACTCGTATCTACCTCCAGAGTATCGAAATCGGCAGGCTATTCGGGATGGCGTCGCGGATTACTCAGTTTCTCCCACAACCATCCAAAGAACTCTTGTGGAACTGATCTGCCGAGGTGTGGCCGAGAAACATCCAAAGCTTCAATTTGTTGTCGCTGAATTTAATGGAGGGTGGATCGCTCACTGGCTTGATCGATTAGACCAGGGCTTGTCACGTGAATGGCGCTTTCGAGAGGAATCGGCGGTAAAAACCCGTCCCCATGAGATCTGGGCACGCCAGTTTTTTGCCACTATTGAAGACGATCGTCCTGCTTTGCTCACGCGCAATTTGATTGGGACCGACAACCTGATGTGGGGCTCAGACTATCCTCATTCGGATTCGACTTTTCCGTGTTCAATCGAAGTGCTCGATGAACTTTTCGTGGACATTTCCAATGAGGAACGTGAAAAAATCACGCGAGACAATTGCAAACGGCTTTACGGAATTTAAGAGAATAACGGAAGTGAGAGGAAAGAATTATGGGACGAGCGACTTCAGTTCGATGGAAACAGAATGACACAGAAAAGCCCTCTTTGGAGGTTGTAGAACGAGATATTCCAGATCCAAAACAGGGCCAGGTACAAATATCCGTAGGCAGTGCAGGGATATGCGGTTCGGATTTACATTTTTATCGAGGAGATTTCCCGGCTCGTGCTGGAATAACACCTGGGCATGAGTTCGCGGGCACAGTAAGTGCTGTGGGGGCGGATGTTTCAAGTATAAAAGAGGGCGATATTGTTGGTGTTGAACCTCTCCTTCGCTGTGGAATTTGTTCGTTTTGTGTATCCGGTGATTATCACGTTTGTGGTGAGCGTGGTCTTGTAGGAGAGAATGAAGACGGGGGAATGAGCGACCTTGCCAATGTACCGGCAAATACAGTATTTAAGGCGCCGTCGGGCGTTGATCCGGAGTTAGGTGCATTAGCCGAACCGCTTGCGTGCTCGGTTCACGGCTATCATAAAGTCGGTTTACGGGGACATGAGACTGTTTTTATTGTTGGAGCTGGCACTATTGGTCTGACTGCCATTTTAGCTGCCCGTGCAAATGGTTCGAGAGTTATTGTGTTGGCGCGACACCCACATCAACAAGAGGCTGCGAGGCGCCTTGGTGCGGATGAGGTTATCGGAGAAGATGAATTGGGTGTCGAGCGTATGAAAGAGCTGACGCGACTTCAGGCCATAGATGTGTCGGTGGAAACTGTAGGTGGTCAGGGGGATACACTGATCCAAGCACAACGGTTAGTTCGCCCTAAAGGGCGATTGCTGGTATTAGGTGTATTTAGTGTACCAACGGTACATATCAATCCGTTGCATTTGGCTTTGAGGGAAGTGGAAATCGTGGGTTCGATGACGTACTCATCATCGGAAGGTAGAGCAGACTACGCTGTTGCACTCGATGTGATATCTGATTATGCGGAAGCCGCTCGTTCATTGGTGACCCATCGTTATGGTTTAAATGAGGTGAATGCGGCCTTCACTACAGCGCTAGATAAGTCTTCTGAATCATTAAAGGTTCACTTCAATCCGAGTATCGGGTCATAACAATTTGAATTGTTAGACGGAGAAACAGAGCGGGGCGTTAAGGTGCCGCGACTATTTTGTGTACGGTACCCGTATAAAAGTCGAGGATGTAAAGTTCTCCATTTTCATCCTGTGCGAAACTTGAAATATTCATGTTTGTTGATCCGATGATTGATGGAGTAACGGTCGGAACACTGTTTTCTGGAATTGCAAGAACTGTCCCTGAGATAAAATCACCGAAGACGTACCAGCCATCCAGTGTTGAAATCTCAATCCCGCTATAGACGAAACCGCCGGTTATGGATTGGCCAATCGAGTGGTCGTATTCTGTAATTGGCTCTTGGAAGTCGGTGGCACAGTTGGTGGCTGGATCATAACAATGTGCACCCTCGCGTTCGTTCCAACCATAGTTTCCTCCGGAGACAAGTCGATCGACTTCTTCCCAATTATTTTGCCCAACGTCACCGGCCCACAAGTGAGAGCCGTTATTATCGAAGTTCATTCGCCATACGTTGCGCAATCCCCAAGAATATATTTCGGGACATTCTAGTTCTCCTTTTCCTTGAGGGCATATGGGATTGCCCTCAAAAAAATTATTACGTGGTATCGCATATTGAGTGTTTGGAGCACCTGCTTGTATCCAGTCACGAACTCGGTTAATGAGTTCGTCCCCTAAGGGAGGCAGGCCACTCGGCATTCGAGCTCCGCTACCGGTAACCCCCTGGATTTTATTCAATAAATAACTTTCTTCTGGATTGTTTGTTTCAATGAGAAACCGGTTTGCATCTTGTGTACTCGGGACTTCCACGAGTCGCTGGTAAGTTCCTGGCGATTCGAGAGACAGTCCGGCCATCGAAGTTGAGGCATCGTGACATCCGGATGTGACGCAGCTGACATCGAAAATATGTTTTTGGATTTGTCGAAAAGTGACATCAGTTTCCAACGCGGCGTCTACGTCAATCCGTAATACTGTTCCAAGCAGAGTACTCGGATTTTGACCGTTGTCTTCGGGATCGCCACCACTTCCTCCATCACCGAGGCTCGTGTAGAGGAATTTATCAGGGCCAAAGACGATTGCTCCACCGTTGTGATTGCTGTACGGCTGATTGATGGTCAAAAGAATTTCTTCGGAATTTTGGTCAGGCAAACCGGTTATAGAATTGAGGGTCAGCCGGGAGACCCTCGACGTTAAAAGATCGCCCGTGGCTGTGTAGGTAACAAATATTTCGGGCGACTCCGGAAAATCTGGATGAAAGGTCATGCCCAATAGACCCGTCTCATAGCCCTCGCTATTTACTCGATCAGTGAGGTTTAGAAACACATCCGAAGTCGTGGCGTCCGGCTCGTTTATGAATCTCCTGACGATTCCTTTTTTTTCAACTATGTACCAGCTTGTAAAATTTTCGGGTTCTTGGATCATGGCCACTGGTTCGTCGAAGGAGAGACCTTGAAAAACCCGCTCAACGCCGATTGATGGGCTTGAGTCGTTCGTTTGATCTTCAGTGGTCTCTTCGATGTTAACAGTCGGAATGGAGGCTTGATTCTGCGATGTGCTGGCCGACCCTCCTCCACATCCTATTAGTCCAGAGACGGTGATAGTCACCAATGTGATTTGGAGGACGCTCGAACTTCCCTTAAAGGAAATCACGGAGTTCCACATTGATTTCCCTCGTATAGCCCTATGTTGTCGATTCGAACATCAAGTGCACTTTGTCCGAAATCGAAGGATACACGTCCACTTAAATCGGTTTCGGAGGCGGTAAAGGTATGTTCGAAAGTTTGCTTCGCAGTGGTTAGGTTGTCTTCAAATTGGCCGCCGCTAAGATTTCTATAGTCGTCAAGATTCGTGTCGATATAGGATGTCATCCTCCGTGTGCCACCAACTGATCGCGCGTCATAACATAGCGTATATTCTTGACCTGATAACACCATTACAGAATGGCTGATTTGGGCATGCCAAGGTTCGTCGCCAATAGAGGCTATATTGATTCGCACTTCGCCGTTCGATTCTGTGATTGAGTTCGTGGCTCTTTCAATAGTATTCCAGTTGTTATCGAATTGATCTAGGCCTGTTGTAAAGCGACCGCCACTTGTTATCAAATTTCCGTCACGAGGAGAAAGGTCACTTTGTTCGGAAAAAAACATCATGTCGTTGGAAAAGTATCCGTGTTGGTTTTGTATTTGCATAAAGTGTAGGCCGCCCGGTTCAGGGGCATTTTCAAGTTCGACTACGATTATCTCCTGGTCGCAGTCCGGTATTGTTCCGGTTTCGCAACGAACGCTGCCGTTAGCTCTTCGGCCGTTAATGAATATAGAAGGCTCGCGGTAAATATGCCGACCATTGACGCGCAAACTTAGTTGTTCAGTCAAAAATGCGATATCGACATTTCTGGTTTGAGTTTGTATTTCGCCGATTGGCCATATAGCGGGAGGTGCGACGTTGGGACCAGTATTAATGCCCATACGAGCTGTTAACGTAAGCACTAATGAGTTGTCGTTGGCGGCTTGTAATAACTCTGCTCTAGAGTAGACGTCTGAACCTGTTCGGTCTTTGTATCCATCGGAGCCATAACTTAACGCTATGGTTTCCAAGTTATTATCGCGGTTCAATTGGACGCCTTCACCCTCGAGGACAATAGCTTGTTCTCTCGCGGCGAGTTCCAAGGCATCGAGTATTTGATTTGTAATGGAGAGAGAAGCAGAAGCGTTGTTGAGGGTGACTTGGCGTGCGAATGCACCAGACTGCCCAGTGCTACCTTGAATGACCATTTCCCATATATCTGGAGAGGCGCCTGCCAAGATCCACATATCACGTTCGTTGAAACGGTTGTCGATCCCTGCAATGTTCAACAAGTCAATTATATTGAGGCGGGCCTGAGGAGTAATCATCCAGCGATCGTATGCACCCCTCCATGTGGGGGCTTCCATACCGGTGTCTGGTGTATTTGTGCTCACTAAAAAGGGCATTTTATGGCAAGCCCCACATGTCTGAGCTCCAGTAGCTCGTCCGCCACTATCATTTATGTGACTAAATTCGAAAAAGCCCTCAATGGCGCTGGGGGACAGTACGTTATTAAACGCACGGTATGGAGCTGGTGGAAATGGGATATTAAGAATAAATTTGGCGAGGTCATCGCGTTCGGTTTTGTCTAACAGTCCACTTTTGCCTTCGTCATTGATTGCGCAGTTCGTCAAGTCGCACAGTGTGGTAGCTAAACTACCGTCAACTAGGTGGCGCGTGCATTGTTCCGGCTGATCAATAGAACAGTTTGGTCCTACGTCGGTATTGATTGATGCGGTGTTGGTCCCACCGTAAGGGTCACCCGGAATTCCATCCCAGTGATAGGGTTGCGTGTCTCTTAGACCACGGACCGGCATTGTAAGGCGGGGTGGTATCTGAGTACATCCGTCCACATCGCAAATTGGTGTCTCGAGTACCCATATCAATTGGTCTGTATGGCCATCGGGATGGCAGCTTTCGCACGAGAATGTCCCTGTCGAGGAAGCATTTGCATTGTTGTAGGCGATTCGCCCGCGTTTGATGTCGGCAGGGGTGGGATCTTCTAACAATATCGTTGATATTGTTTTCGGTGACTGTGGGTCAGTAAAGTCAATATGAGAAATACTGTTTCCGACCGCATTTAGAATCCATGCGTCTGAAGCGCTGCCCAAGGCTATGCCTCGCGGTACAGATCCGACAGGGAGGCGGCCCAGTATCTCTCCCGTGCTCGCCTCAACAAAAAACACTTTATCTGATCCTGCTGCTGTAACTATTAGGGTAGCGTCGTCGTCCGAGATCTGAATGCCGAATGGTGTTGCTAGAGCCATTCCTTCACTAGGGTGTTCAGGAGGAAGCGGTTCTAGATTGATAAACTCTGGATCTCCACAAATGACAGTTTGGCAGTTGATGTGGGTAATTTGGTTAAGAAAGGCACGGTTTTCCATTTGGATAAGGCTGTGCCCTTCCGTTCCTGC
>Ga0114933_10006806_pt1 | contig 10059 bp, 4 predicted proteins | sample 4SBtaG_FD_89691 | JGI IMG/M metagenome (GOLD analysis project Ga0114933, IMG submission 89691) | Deep subsurface microbial communities from Kolumbo volcano to uncover new lineages of life (NeLLi) - 4SBTROV12_W25 metaG | ecosystem: Environmental > Aquatic > Marine > Volcanic | place: Kolumbo... | reverse complement strand
CGCGAAATTGTGCGGCAACGCCGTCGGTCAGGAGAGTCGCGTCTGGACAGATGTAACGGGCCGCACGGTCGTAGCCGAGTATCTTGGCATCGAGGGACAAGGTAGCGAGAGCAAAGTTCACGTCCGAAGATCGGATGGTAAAGAGTTTCGCTTTCCTGTTGCCCGTTTGAGCGAAAGCGATCGGGCTTATCTGCAAAAGAAACATGCCCAACTCCGTAATCCCGTGACGGAAATGCCGAAGGACGCGCTGCAGCCCTTCCTGCAAAAATATTGCGTCCGGTGCCACGGTGCGAAGCAACAGAACGGACAAGTTCGGTTTGATACCCTGCAGTGGCAAGTGGCCACCAATGATCAGGCTCAGCGCTGGCAAGATGTGCTCGATCAGTTGAATGGTGGGGATATGCCGCCGGAAGATGAGCCACAGCCACCGAACAAGCAACTGGCAGACGTATTGGACCGGCTCACTCAATCGCTGTTGGCAGCCCGTCGGCGACTGACGGATCACGGTGGAGAGATTCGGATGCGCAGGTTAAATCGTCGGGAGTATTCCGCCACGATTCGTGATCTGTTCGGATTCGATGTCGCACTGGAGGACATTCCGGCAGATGGTGAAATTGCCAGCTTTGACACGGTCGGAGCGGAACAGTTCTTTACCTCAGCTCACTTCGAAAGATACCTGGAACTGGGCAAGAAGATCGCGCGGGAATCGTTTCAATTCAATCTCGGCGCACGGCGAAAAGTCAAAACGGTGCGCACGGAACCCGAAAAGCGCGTGACCGAGCGAATGCGGGAGAATCTTGCCGACTTGGACCGCAAGATGGAGATGAAAAAAGCGGGGGCGAGTTGGCAGGAGATGGGATTCAAGGACGAGGGAGAGATGGAAGTTATCTTTCGCCAGTGGGTGCCTCGCGCAGAAGTGCCGCGTCGCTACTTACAGTACCCGCTGGTGGAGCAAGGAGTCTATATCTGTGATGTGGCCAAGTGGACTTCCGCGTCGATGCACACGGACATTCGTGGCGAATATATTGTCCGAATTCACGGTGGCGTCCATGGCAATCCAGATGAACTCCGTCGGCTGATTCGGGTGCGAGGTCGTCAGCGAGTGCACGGCACGTTGAGGCTGAGCGGGACCACGGAAAAACCACAGTCCGTCGAGATACGTGTGCGGCAGCCCATGGGGCGTTTCCAGTTGTCAGCCAATATCCGCGAAAATGTCCCGGACAACACGATCAACTCGATGGTGGGTTATCTGAACAAGCTGCAAGGACCGGCGGAACGGGCCGATCCGCGCGCAGCCGTCTGGATTGATTGGATCGAAATTGAAGGACCGTACTACCCCGACGAGCGTCCGAAATTTGAAGAGATCTTGTTCCCCGGGAAAGCAACAGGCAAAGGGAGTCCCTATATCTGGAATGATGCCAAGATTCCGGAGTTGATTGAAAAGTTTGTGCGGGAGGCATTTCGGCGGCGACCTCCTGAGCCGGAATATGTTGCTGGATTAAATGCGATTTTTCGGGAACATCGTGCTGCTGGTATGAATCATCGGGACGCGATGATTGAAGTGATGGGCATCGTCCTGGCGTCTCCGGGGTTTCTGTTTCTGCATGAGCCGGTGGTGGCAGAGACTGGTTCATCATCGGAGGCACTCTCGAACCAAGATCGCGGTGGGCAACTGGGGAACCGCGAACTGGCGGTCCGTCTGGCTTATTTTTTGTGGAGTTCCCCGCCGGACGATGAGTTGTATTCGGCAGATCTTTCGGATCCGATTGCATACGCCAAGCAGGTGGATCGTATGCTGGCGGATCCGCGGATCGTCAGGTTGAGAGATGGATTCATCAGCCAGTGGGCGGAATTCGAAAAATACGATGCGATCACCATCGATAATCGGAAGCACTTTCGTTTTAACGAAGGCGTGAAAGAGGATGCCAAGAGAGAAGTGCGTGAGTTTTTCGGGACGCTGATTGAGGAAAACCTTCCCGCATCGAACCTGATCGACTCAGACTTCGTCACGATCAACGCAGCCCTGGCAGCGCATTACGGCATTCGCTTCCCCTCCACGCCAAGCGACGCGTTTCGAAAAGTTGCTTTGCCCCCTGATTCGCCTCGCGGTGGTCTCATGACGCAGGCGGCTTTCCTGGTGGCCGGTTCGAACGGAGAAAGATCCTCTCCGGTAATTCGGGGCGCCCTCATCATGGAAAAACTTCTTCACGATCGCCCTGCGCCCCCGCCTCCCAATGTTCCGGAGTTGGACGAGGCGTCCAGTACGCCACGGAGCAACCGTGAGATGGTGGAATTGCACCAGCAACGAGCGGTCTGTGCGTCGTGCCATCGAAAGATGGACGTGATCGGCTTCGGCTTGGAGAATTTTGACACTACCGGACAATGGCGCGATACGGAACAAGTGGGCCGAAAACAGGTCCCCATCGAGCCGAGTGGAGTCTTGCCCGACGGTAAAGCCTTTGCGGATGTGCAGGAGCTGAAAAAGGTCTTATTATCTCAGGAAGATGCGCTCGCCGGAGAGTTGCTGGAGTCGATGCTGGGCTATGGATTAGGTCGCACGATCGAGTTTTCTGATGCCGACGATGTCGCAGCGCTACGTGTCAAGTTAAAGACCGAGAAGTACCGGATCCGTTCCATGATTCGGGAAATTGCCTTCAGTCCCCTGTTTCGAAAACCATAAAACCACGACTCTGACGAACTCCCTTTCATGAACAATCTGATTACTAATCCGGAGACGCGACGTTCGTTTCTTCGTGCCGGAAGCACGGTCTTGGCGCTCCCTTTCCTGGAGTCCTTTGCCGAGGCAGGTGATGCTCAGACGCCTCCGAAGCGAATGGTTTTTCTAGGTGGCGGTTTTGGTTTTACCCGAGACACTTTCTATCCACAGAAAGCGGGACGCTTTGCAGACATAGGTCTGACCGAAGGGCTCGCTCCACTCGAGCGGCACCGAGATGATGTCACCATGGTTGCCAATCTGACCAATCTTGGTGCCAGCAATCCGCACGGTGGGAGTGTTTCCTATCTGACGGGTGCCAACGTGGCCGGTACGCCGGGCAAACGCTTTCACAATTCCATTTCATGCGATCAATTCGCCGCACAGCATCTTGGGCAGCAGACCCGCTTTGCTTCTCTGGCGTTGTCGGCTCACGAGCCCGACGGTGGCTCGAATTCAGGGCACGGCCCGGGGCTCTCGCTCGCCTGGGATGCATCCGGAAATCCGGTCCCCGGTATCAACCGACCGCTCGACCTGTATCACACGCTCTTCGCCAGTCCCAATGACGAACCGGCCAAGGTCCACGCCCGGCTGAAGAAAAAACAGGGAATACTCGATGTCGTGCGGTTAAATGGTGGCGGCATGAAGCGAACCCTAAGTAAAAGTGACCAGGACAAGCTGGACGAATACTTTACTGGTGTTCGGCAAGTCGAGATCGGATTGGAGCGGCAGGCACGGTGGGCAGACATTCCCAAGCCAAAAGCCGAGTTCGCAGCGCCGGCTGAAGGGATCACGGGAGAAGAGGCCATCAAGCTAATGTACGATATGCTGATCATCGCGTTGCAGACCGATGCGACACGGGTTGTCAGCTATCGACTTCCGGTTTGCTCGCTGTTGTCCGGCATGGGAATCAATTTGAAGGCACATTCGCTCAGTCATTACGGTTTCTCCCAACCTCGTATTGAGGCTTCGCGTCAACGCGATCGGAAATGTACCACCCTCTTCGCTCATTTTCTTGACCGGCTGAAGCAGGCTAAAGATATCGATGGGAGCCGGCTGTTTGATAACTGCATTGTCAGCTACGGCACCAACATTCGTTCCGGGCACGAGCTCAAGAATGTGCCGGCGATCCTGTCGGGTGGCGGAGCTGAGAAACTGCGTCGTGGCGAACATATTATTCTGCCGAAAGAGGATACGCCGCTCGGCAACCTGTGGTTGACATTGATGCAACAGGCAGACATCCCAGTCGAATCATTCGGGAACAGCGATGGCGTGCTGTCCGAGATTCTGAGCTGACAGACTGTGGTGGATCTGTGGTGTGGCTGGCGACAGCAGTGATGTTAAAATCTGGCGCTACCTCGGTTCGCGGGATGATGTTCAAGTCGCAGGAGAATTCTGATGAAGCACCTTCCAACCATTTTCGCCCTGGTCGTAGTCGGACTGACAATCACGGCAGCGGAAGCTCAACAGCATTGGCCAGGGTTTCTCGGCGCCGGGCACACGCCGATTGCGGAAGATTCGATACCGGTCACGTGGTCGTCGACTGAAAATGTCGCCTGGAAAACTGTCACGCCGGGCTACGGGCAATCCAGCCCAGTGATTTGGAGTGACCATGTTTATCTGACATCGGTCGCAGGAGCCAACAAGGAAACTCTGCACGTCGTCTGCTGTTCCCTGACTTCCGGTAAGGTGCTCTGGGACAAGTCGGTCCCGTCGACGTATCCCGAAAAGAACAGCGTCTATATTAGTCGTGCTGCACCGACACCTGTTGTCGATCACGAGGGAGTCTATGCCTATTTTGAAAGCGGCGACGTGGTCGCGCTGTCTCACGCCGGAGACCTTCGGTGGACGATCTCTCTGAGCGGTCGTCACGGTCCGCCCAAAAATAAATTTGGTCTTTCTGCTTCGCCCACTCAGCTTGCCGACCGACTGATCATTCTGATGGACGATGAAGGGCCATCGTATCTCACGGCAATTGCTAAAAAAGACGGCAGTGAGCTCTGGCGCACGGACCGGACGGCTCGTATGAGTTGGAGTTCTCCGATGCTGATTACCACTGGCGAGACGCAGCAAATCGTCTGCAGTTCCGGCGGTAGCATCGACGGATACGATCCGAAAACGGGCAAGCAGATTTGGACCTTCACTGAAGTCGCAGGCAATTCGAATACTTCGCCAACTCCGGTGGCGGACGGTACTGTTCTGATTGCAGCATCGCCCGGTCGAGATGGCAAAAATAGTCAACTGGCAAAGCAGTCGAACGGCATGTTCGATATCGCAAACAAGAAGGATGGTGGCAAACCCGGATTTCGTTGGACCAATGCGACACCGACGCCTTCGTGGGGGTCACCCATCGTCCATCGGGGTTTCGCCTATTGGGTCAATCGCTCTGGGGTCGTCTATTGTCTGAACGGTGAAACAGGCGAATCGGTTTACACCGAGCGCATCAAACAGTCGTGCTGGGCCACGCCCGTGGGTATCGGTGATCGCATTTACTTTTTCGGCAAAGCAGGAATGACAACGGTACTGGCTTCGGGGAACGAATTTCAAGTGGTCGCACAAAACAGACTGTGGGAAGACGACGCCCCTCCGGTGAACAACGTTCCCACGGCACCGGAAACCACGGAAGAACGCCGTGTTTCGGCTGCGATGTTCTCAAACCCGATCGTCTACGGAGTCGCCATCGTCGATGGACGCATTGTGCTGAGGACCGGAAGTACGGTGTTCTGTATTCATTCCGACAAGCCTGCTGCGGCTAACACGAAATGAATCACGCACTGCCGGATGCGTTGGATAACGAGATAACGAATTGGGCACCGAACTCCTGCGGTGATTTGGCTCGTCTTACTGGCACCATGGAGCGGTTGTCAAAAGTCTGAGTGATGTGGCGGTGTTGGTCGTTGCGAGCGGCATCGGTGAGGCCATCAATTACACCCATCCCCTGTGCGGCGCGATATACTTGTCCTGCTGATGATGACTGTGGCAGTTGGAATTGGAGATCGAATGTTCGCTATCAATCGAGTCGCACGTGTGTCTTCGCCGTTATTGCTTGCTTTGTTGTTCGCCAGCCTGGTGAAGCCGGGGCGGGGGGAAGAGCCGATCAAGGTCGGCGTGATTGGATTGGATAATTATCAAGCCGTTGCATTCACCTATCTCTTTCACCAAGCAAAAGAAGATGAGGTCCTTGCGAGATTGAAAGTCGTATGTGCTGTTCCTGTTGGTAGTCCTGACATCGAGGAAAGTGTGAAAGGGCTGCCGCGTTGGGTCGAGCAGTTTGAAAAATTAGAGATTGAGTTCACCGATTCGATCGATACGCTACTCGAGAAGGTCGACGCGGTGTTGGTGATGAGTCTGGATGGGCGCAAGCATTTAGAGCAGGTTACGCCAGTGCTGAAGGCTGGCAAGCCGGTTTACATTGGTCGACCGCTGGCGGCTTCGCTCGGCGATGCGTTAGAGATCTTTCGACTCGCGAAGCAATACCAGACGCCAATATTCTCCTGTTCGCAACATCGTTTCGTGCCCGGGTTCATTGGTATGCGTGACCACCCTCAAGTTGGTAAAGTCCTCGGATGTAGCGTGTACGGCGGGCTATCAACCGAGCCGCATCATGGCGACTTTTTTTGGCACGGTGTCCACAGTGCCGAGACGCTGTTCACCATCATGGGGCCGGGTTGCGTTTCCGTTACGCGTGCATCCACGGCAGACTTCGATCTGGTCACAGGTGTGTGGCAGGACGGACGCATTGGCACCTACCGTGCGATCCGTAAAGGGGCGGTCAAGTACAGTGGGATCGTGTTCGGTGAGAAGGGAATTCTGCGTGCTGGGAATTACGGCTATGGAGTGCCAATGAACTGGACACCTGAGAAGGGTGAAAGCACCCGCCTCCCGAAAGGCGAGCACTGGATCGCTCCGCAGGGCGAGTACATGGGGTATAAGGGCGTAGCGATTGAGATTGCTAAGTTTTTTCAAACGGGCAAGCCTCCGGTTTCCGCTGCCGAGACCATCGAGGTTTTTGCCTTCTTGGAAGCAGCGCATGAAAGCAAGCGCCAGGGTGGCGTGCCCATCAAACTGCAAACGGTGATCGATCTCGCGAAGCCTCCCTCGCGCAATTAGGGGACCGCACGAGACGGCCGCGACCAAGCGACGTGGCATCCTGCTGGATGACGGCAATGGAAATTGGATTGTCGACGGTGCAATATGGATGGTGCCGCTCTGATTTTAGATGCAGGAGCATCTCAGCGTTTCCGCTCTTGGTTCACGACCGCCAGTGGATGCCGTGGTTTCGCCGCTCAAGTGGGGCTTTGTTTGAAACCACCTTAATCTTGGTCTAGCTGCTTGATTGCTTGCTCGGCTGACTTGCGATGGGCGTCGAGCGCCGATTTGCTGGCCAGAATGCCGCGGTAGAGTTTCAAAGCGTCGGATTTGCGACCTGCCGCTTGGAGCGTCTGCCCACGAGTGAGTCGCAGCGCATCGGACCAGCTTCCGCTAACTTGTTCCACGTCCACGCGGTCGAGCACAGCGATTGCTTCGTTATATTTGCCGCGGCGTGTGAGGATGCGGGCTGCTCCTTGCAAGCCAGAAAAGTATTCGGCGCCGCCCTTCCCCGTCGTAGAAACGACAATCGCTTGATACGCCTCAAGAGCTCGCTTATCGTCTTTGAGAATCATTTCTCGGTTCCATCCCATGGTTCGCAGGACGCTCATACGGGACCGCGGGTCCGAGGTGAAGGCGAGCGCTAAGGTGAGATCGGCGTCCGCCTTTTTACCTGCTTTGATGGCGTGATAAGCTCGGCCTCGTGCGAGCGCCGCAGCGCCAATTTGCGTAAACGGCCATGTCGAAAAATCTTCTGCTCCGAACTGTTCGACGACCTCGTTCCACTTGCGTTGAGCCAATAGGTTTTTCATGTGCGTTGTTTTGGCGATCGGCTTGAGTGGTATTTGCTCCGCTAGTTCTGTCGCTTTGTCGAAGTGTCCGGCCAGTCTGGCACAGGCGGCCGCTTGCATCAGAGCGTATGACGTTTGGTAATCGGTGGCTTTCTCGTGCTGAGATAACGCAACAAACGCTGGTAGAGCGTCGGCGTATTTCCGGTTTTTCAGTAGTTGTTGGATGGATTTCGACTGGATCAGCCAATCCGTCACGTTTTCATCGACTTCAAATGTATGCGACCGACCATCATAAAACTGCGCGAATTTCAGTGGTACGTGGAAACTCTTTTTGCCCGTTGGGGAGAAGGCCGAATACTCCGCACCGTTTTCCCGAATGCGCTGACGACAGACGTTAACATGCCACGGCAGACTCGATGAGGGCTTGCGCCCGACGACCTGGTTGAGCGGGTCGTTTTCGTCCTCGGTGACGGGGATGCGGATCTCGATGATCCAGTGATCATTGGCGATATGCGTGGCGACTTCGGCTTGCGACTCCCAACGGAACCAAGCGGATTTGTCAGCACCTCGATCGAGATCGACCAACGTACCGGCGGGATTGACGGCAATCTGGTAGTAACTGTGTGAATCGGTGGCGAGTTCAATTTCGACCGTGTCCCCGTACCAGATTGCCTGGTCGTCGTGTTTGGTTGCGGTGCTGTTTAGCTTCTTTCCTGGCCGGTCTTGGCAACGAATGCCGAAATAGAGGTTCTGTCCCTGGCGGTCCCAGCCTGCCATGATCGTTGTGCCAAAGATGGGTTGGCTACCGGTTTGCAGTTCGCGTAGTCGGCCGACTGACCACGCGCGATGTCTGGCCCAATAGGGTTCGTCCAGTTTGCCATCGATGGTCAACGGCGTTTGGGGCTCCCAGACGGTCCGGAGTTTGGGGACGGGGCCGCGGCCTTGAGCAAGTAACTTTGCTTTGCTTCTCAGCGCGTTGAGGAATTTGTCAATCAGCGCTAGTCGCTTGGCGTAAATGGAATCCGCTGGCACACGGGCTTTTGCGGCGGCGAACGTGGCCAACGCCGTATCCACTTTTTGTTTGTCTTTCTCCATCGCCTGATAATGGTTCTCGCAGTAATCGAAAAACGTTTTCATTAGCGGGCCAGCCGGACCGTAAAACAGCCTGCAATATTCTTCGAGCAAGGCCTCCACATCCGCTTGCTTGCCGCCCCACCACATGCGGGCGGTGAAATAAATCTGAAAATGATCGAAACCGATATTGGGATCGTCGTGATAGCGAGGGAAGCTCAACCAGATATCTTCTCCGCGCGACACGCCTTTGGTGGCGTTGAGGCTTTCGCCATTGGTCCTTGCGACGAATGCAGGCAGATACATTCCGCGTCCGGTGAAGGGGTAATTTTCAAAAATGATGATCGGCCTGTCGGTCAATTTCAGCCAACCTTTGCGGAGATTTCGAATGTATTCTCGTTGTTCCGGCAAGCTGTTTCGCGGTCGACGGCCGCCAACGATGATGACTTGTACGTTGGGCTCCAGTTTGTCGATGTTCGTTGCCGGCAGTGTGTTGGCTCCGTAGGCACAGCAGGCGACCAACTTGTCCGGATGTGTTTTGGCCACCTCTTTGGCAACGCGGTTGGCAAAGTCCCAGACATGATTAGACAGTTTGCCTCGTGAGCCCATGGCATCGACTTGCTTGCCCTCACAAAGCTCGCACTGGCAGATCGACCCATAGGCGTCTGGTGGCATGATCGAGACTGCTTCGTAATCGTAAACATCGAACTGAGCCCGTGCCCATTGCACCGTGGCGTCCAATAGCTCTGGATTCGAATAGCAGAGGTGATTTAAACGTTTTCCAGTCTGCGTATCGCGTTTGCCTCCGTAGAGAGCGAACCAGTCGGGGTGCTGCCTCTTGAGAGCTTCGGGATGAGTCATCGTGTGCATTCCGTGAGCGATCATCAGGCCGTATGCCTGACGGATCCCCAATCGCATCGCCCATCGGGTGATTTCATCGTCCGCCGTGCCGAACCGCAAACTGAATTGCCGAATCTCAAAGTCCGGTTTTTCGGTGTGGTCGATCTTTGGCAGCGGGATCGACGTCATCTGCGGAATGACCTCGCCCACTTCTCCTGGCAGATACCAACGCATGCCAAGATGGCGCAGGAATCCGCAAACGGCGTTGTAGGAACCTCGCTCGTCGTAAGCCCAGAAGTACTCGCCGGCTGTCTTCGCAAGCGCAGGAGGCATGCGTTCACGGTTCTTGTACATGCCACCGTTCGGAACGCCGTAGGGCAATCCGCTCGCTTTCTCCCAGCGAGCTTGAAGTGCTTGGCGGTCGCCGTTGTTCTTTGCCCACGGTTGAATCGGAGTGAAGTCCGTATCATCGCCGATCAACGCCAACCAGCTCTCGCCCGAGACGATTCGATAAGCACCGTGTTTGAGGCCGTCGGTGCTGATTTTCAAGTCTTG
>Ga0114933_10006802_pt1 | contig 10063 bp, 9 predicted proteins | sample 4SBtaG_FD_89691 | JGI IMG/M metagenome (GOLD analysis project Ga0114933, IMG submission 89691) | Deep subsurface microbial communities from Kolumbo volcano to uncover new lineages of life (NeLLi) - 4SBTROV12_W25 metaG | ecosystem: Environmental > Aquatic > Marine > Volcanic | place: Kolumbo... | reverse complement strand
AATCCGAGGCATCCTTTTGGGTTGCGAGGTGTTGGTGAAGGACCAATAATACCTCCTCTGCCGGCGTTGGCCAATGCTATTTCTCATGCAACAGGAGTACGAATGCGTAAATTACCGATGTCACCTGGAAATATTATGGAGGCTATTGAATCCAACTAAATTCTACAAGACAGCTTGTACTGGGTTGGTTCTATAGGAAAATAGATGGCTGATTTAAAAGTAGTGAGCCTGATGGGGACCGTTTGGAGTTCCATAGTAAATTTATGCGATGACCTGTCTGAATCTGATTGGAATGCTAAGACGGATTGCCCAGGTTGGTCCGTACAAGACCAAATCTCTCACATGTCTGGTAGCGAATCCCGTTTGTTGGGTAATGAAGCGCCAGATCATTTGCCCTCAGACGTGTCTCACGTGAAGAATGACGGCGGGCAACGAAACGAAATTTTAGTCGACTGGCGGAGATCCTGGTCTGGATTCGATGTACTTAAGGAGTTCAAGGAATTAACAAAGGAGAGACTCTCGTATTTACGCACTCTGTCACAGGAAGATTTAGACGAACCCGTGGAAACCCCTAACGGTTCCACGACATTGCTAGAACAGCTCAACAGGCGTATTTATGATGCTTGGGCGCATGAACAAGATATTAGAAGAGCGTTAGATAAGCCGGGACATTTGGACGGACCAGTGGCTGACCACGTATTAGATAGGACTCTAACGGCAATGCCTTACGTCGTAGGTAGGAAAGCTAAATCGGACGACGGGACTGTAGTCCTGTTCAATATTACTGGTGACACTAAGGGTGATATCTGCGTAGAGGTGGTTGATGGTCGTGCGCGAAAAATGGATACAATGTCAAATACCCCAACAGTAGCGCTTGGAATGGATTTTCAGACCTTTTTGTGCTTGGCTTGCGGCAGATGGGATGGAGAGGATGCGCTGTCATCTGGCAAGGTAGCGATTGAAGGTTCACGTGAACTTGGCATTAATATTGTTGAACAGATGGCGATAGTAACTTGAGGTAAAACGGAAAAATTGTCTGGGGTTTTGATTGACGGCGTATATTGACAGGTTTTATGACTGATACTAAACTCAATTTATTCCCAGCCAGGGAATGTGTCGAAATCTTTGATATTTCGGTATAAAGTTACGAAACTATACTAGTGGAGTTTGTAGTTATGACTGGTTATTCTGAAATTGCTAGGATAGCTCACTTGATGCGTAGAGCAGGTTTTGGAGCTAGTAGGGAAGATTTGGAACATTATTCTGATATGGGTTATGAGGCGACCGTAGAAGAATTGCTTAATCCTGAATTGCAGCCTGATTATGAAGATGATCTGGCTTACCGGTACGTGCCGTACTACCGTATGGGTACTGGTATACCAAGTTACCAGTGTTACTGGATGTACCGGATGATAAGCACTCGACGGCCCTTGGAAGAGAAAATGACACTTTTCTGGCATCATGTGTTTGCTACTAGTCACTCTAAACTCAATCGTAATCCTCAAATGAACAAACAGCTGAAATTATTGCGTAGTTTTGCTATGGGTAATTTTAGGACGATACTTCTAGAAATTTCGAAAGACCCAGCGATGATCTATTGGTTGGATAACTGCGAGAATCATAACGGTGCTCCCAACGAAAACTACGGAAGAGAGCTATTGGAGCTGTTTTCGATGGGTGTTGGCATGGATGAAGGATCTAATTACTCAGAAGAGGATGTTAAAGAGTGTGCGAGAGCCTTTACTGGATGGACTATGGCTCCGCAGCTTCCAAGATATCCTTACGGTGATTACTGTTGGGATTTTGAATATCGGACAGATGACCATGATCATGGCGAAAAATCATTTCTCGGTGAAACGGGCAGATTTAATGGGGATGACATAGTTGACATAATCGTCCGTCAGCCTGCTACCGCTCGCTTTTTGTCACGGCATCTGTATAATTTTTTCGTGTCCGATGAACCTCAAGTACCTTCCTGGCAAACTACTGATCCTCAAGATGTTGACGCAATAAAAGCTCTGGAAGATGAGTATTTCAGGTCTAACGGCGATGTTAGGTCTATGTTACGCGTATTATTTAATTCAGAGTTCTTTAAGAATGCTTCGTATAAGAAAGTGAAAAGTCCTGCAGAGCTGATTGCAGGTGTGATGCGTTTAGTAGATGACTACACGACTCCTAAACCGAATAGTCATGAGATAGCATTTGCTGCTGCGTATATGGGTCAAGATTTGTTAAATCCTCCCACGGTTGAGGGATGGCATACGGGTAAAGAGTGGATAGACAGTGGGGCGTTGGTAGAAAGAGTGAATTTTGCAGCGGATCGGGTTGGTGACATCAGTATGCCAGGGGTGCAGAGAATAGTTGATAGATTATCTGTAAACGGGCCTGTCATAAAGGCTGCCACTTTATTGGATCACGCTTTGGAATTGGTCGGGCCTGTAGAAGTTTCTAGTGATCGCAGATCAGAGTTAATGACTTATTTGGAGAAGTACAAAGAGATTAAATGTGGTACTCCAGAAGATATGACAAATTTTGAATCAATTGTAACTGGTTTGTTGCGGCTAATAGTGGCTTCACGCGAATTCCAGTTTGCGTAGACGGAGTTGAATAAAAATGACACTACTTACTAAGGTTTTACCCTCATTTAAATATTCCTACACAATTGGGAATCAGGCAGTTCCCCCTGCCCATGGCTTTTCAGGACCAGTTAGCGCGGCTGTGGGGGCCGATGGCCTCTTATACGTGCTCTGTAGTTATTATGAATATGTACCAGCTTGGAAGTTTGTAGTGAAGTGCAATATGGATGAAGATTATATAAAGCACTTCGGCTCATATGGAGAAGGGTCAGGGCAATTTACGTGGCCGAATTCTATCGCGGTTGACTCCGTAGGAAATGTCTATGTAACAGACGAATGGCTGAACAGGATATCGGTTTTTGATAGCGACGGTAATCTGCAACAAACGCGTGGAACGTCTGGCAGTGAAGATGGAGAATGGGATAGGCCAGCAGGAATCGTATTTGATTCGGAAGATAACATGTTGGTGGTAGATAGTCTTAATCATAGAATTCAAAAGTTCTCACAAAACGGAGAATTCCTCAGTAAATTTGGGGAATTTGGTTCAGGACAAGGCCAGTTGGATACTCCTTGGGGTATAAACTTGGATAAAGATGGCAATGTTTATGTAGCTGACTGGAGAAATGATCGAATCCAAAAATTTAGTCCCGATGGTGTACCGATTCTTCAGATAGGAAGTTCAGGATCTGGCGATGGTCAGTTGACACGCCCAAGTGGTGTTGCTGTTGATTCAGAAGGTTACGTCTACGTAGCAGACTGGGGCAATGATCGTGTTCAAGTGTACGATAGTCTAGGTTCATATGTGGGACAATTTAATGGCGATTGCCACGGTTATTCCAAATGGGCGGAGGCAAGAATGGCATCTGATCCAGAAGGAATGTCTGCGGAACGGGCTGTTGTGACTGATTTTACAATCGAAAGAGTGTTTTTCCAGCCGACCACAGTTAGAATAGATGACCAAGATAGAATACTTGTAGTTGATACAGGCCGTCATCGTATTCAGATATATGAAAAACAGTATAATTAATAATCTGGGTATCAATACCTATGAGGAGATTAATAAATTATGACGAGTACTAAGAAAGATCCTATATTGGTAGTGATTCAGTTGACCGGTGGTAACGATTATCTCAATACGCTAATACCGTATGGTGATCCTCTGTATTATGACAATCGTACCAACGTAGGAATCCCTCAAGAAGAGGTCCTGCAGATTAATGACTACGTTGGGCTGCATCCTGCAGCGTCAGCGATCAAAAGCCTATATGACGATGGGAAAGTAGCGATTATAAATGGTGTTGGTTATCCTACTCCCAACAGATCTCATTTTAGGTCTATGGATATATGGCACACCTGTGAACCTGATAAGGTTGGAAATGAAGGATGGCTTGGAAGAGTAATCCGAGATATAGACCCTAAGAGTGAGAACGTACTCACCGGAGTCAATTTCGGTAGAGGACTTCCTAGAGCATTGGCACTTTCAGGGGTGCCTGTGGCTTCGGTAGCAGTTCTCGAAACATACGGGGTATTAACCGGTATTACCGGTGAGCCTGAAAGAAGTGAAGCTTTAGATGTATTTTCGCGTATGTATGCTCCAACAATAGGTGGAGGTCCGGTAATGGATTATCTGGGTCAGACCGGCTTGGATGCTCTTAAGGGTGCCGATATACTGAAGACTGCTCCTGACAAATACGAATCGACTGTAGAATACGCGGAAACAAGCATAAGTAAGAACTTGCAGGGTATAGCTAAAGTTCTTACTGCAGATCTAGGTACGAGAATCTTTTACACCCAGCATGGTGGATACGATACGCATGCTAACCAAGGCCCAGCTCACCCTAAATTATGGAGTGAGTTGTCCCAGGGTATCTCTGATTTTTACTCCGATCTAAGAGAACATGACAAAGCTGATAATGTGCTAATGTTTGTGTTTACCGAGTTTGGCAGACGTGTGAGAGATAATGGTTCTGGTACAGATCACGGGTCAGGCGGAATGGCATTGGCGATAGGTGATCCTGTAAAGGGAGGGTTATACAGTGAGTATCCCTCATTAAAAACTGAAGACCTTTTAGAAGGCGATTTGCATTTTAACTTTGATTACAGAGGTGTCTATGGCACCATGGTTGAAAAATGGTTAGGTCTAGATGCACAGTCTGTTGTGGGTGGAAACTTTGAGCAACTGGGCTTCGTATAAAATAAACGGATAGGACTTCAAGGTAATAAATAAAAGAGTGCCTGTTTCAACAGGCACTCTTTTATTTATGGGTCCATGTTAGATATATTTCCTTACATCGGAAGTGGTATTTCAGGGCTGTCTTGGGGTATTTCCATTTTAAAAGCATTAACGTTAAAAGCTAGCGCAGCGTAATATCCCATCAAGTTGGTTAGTTCTACTAATCCTCTAACTCCGAAGCATTCAAGTGCTGCGTCAAAGCTTTTCTGAGTAACTTGATGTGTGCGGAAGAACTCACGTCCGTAATTAATCACAGCATTTTCTTCAGTTGACAATTTCGGTAGATCTTTTTTGTCTCTCAGGCTGTTTACCAAATTGTCTGAAAGGCCTGATTCCCTTGCAAACCCAGCGTGTGCGTGCCAAATGTATTGGCAATCCATTTCACGTGCGGTAAGTATCATGGCCAGTTCTCTAGTTTGCGCTGGTAGCGAAGACAAGTCCCCCCTTAGATATTCCCTAAGTACTTCCCCTCTCTGTGTAAGTTCTGGGACATGTATCATCGCGCCTATCGGCCCTTGTTCGGGTATACTACCCCGTTCTTGGACTATCTGGTCAAAGGCGTCGGTTTGATCAGATGGAATTGATTTTCTGGTTGCTGGTGCCAATCTTGCCATAGCTAATGTCCTTCGTTTTAAGTTAAATCTTTAATTAATGGGGCTACTTCTTCCATTAGCAGCCTAGTAGAGTTTTGCATTAGTGAATGGTTGTCAGGGTCTTGAGTTATGAATAGTAGACATCCGAAGCCCCCTACCTCCTGGTAAAGGCGCCTTATCTTGTCCGCGCATTCCTGAGGATCTCCGACTATCCATACATTATCTAGCATGTATTCTACGTCTACGGCTTCATCCGGCATCGATGGATCAGATTTGTATCGTGCAAGGGTGCCTTGTGCTTTTTGATTTACCCACCTGTGCTGGGTAAATGGTTCTCCTAGGACTATACGGGCTTCTTCCCTTGCAGATTCTGACGATTCTCCTACGTAAATTTCTTTCGATATTCTCCATTCGCTTCTACTAGGGACTAAGCCACTGAGAGAGGCTCCGTCTTCTACCATAGTCCAATGCTCGGCTAGGTCTGGTCCCAACAAACCGGTGCTCATTGGTATCCATCCACGTTCTCCGGCCATACGAGCTGTATCGGATCTCATGCTGCTAGCAGCTACTCCAATTGGTGGATGTGGTAATTGGTATGGCTTGTAATATAATCTGCGCTCTAAGATGGGATCCATATCTGGTGCATGAACTTGATAGTATTCTCCTTCGTATCCGAATTTGCCGTCTTCACATGCCCACATACCCAGAATGATGTCTAACGCTTCTTTACTTCGGTCACGAACCTCATTCATGTTGTTGTATTCGATACCATATAAGTTCAAATCGGTAGCAAGGGATCTGAGCCCTATCCCCCAATTGAAACGTCCTTTTGCAAGATGATCGAGCATTGCTATCCGATGGGCTGTATCAACTGGATGATGAAGGGGTAACATGGTTACACCAGTGCCTAATGTTATGTTCTCCGTTTTACAAAGAGCTTGGGCGATCATCAGTTCAGGTACGGGCGCATTTTCCCACATTTCGGTAATATGCTCGCCTATCCATGCCTCATGGACTCCCAGTTGATCTCCAAGCGTTATAAGTTCAAGATCTCGTTCGTATGACTCTGAGAACCCTCTGTGCGGAGGATGAAGGGGCATCATGAACATTCCAAACTTCATAATAAACTTCCTTTGCGCGGTTTGATTTTTTCAATAAGGAGGACAAACCGGAGTGTAGTTTGATAGCTGAGATCCTGTCAATGTATTGGACTGGATTAGAAGCTCCCTGAAGACGGATCTTTGTTTTTCTGGAGCGAACTCATTAATTAGAATTGATTGACATGAATTGTTGACTTGCAGATAATTCGACAAGTTTATGTTTGGAGATTTTATATTGCAATCTAATCCTGACGTTATTGTAGTTGGAGCGGGCGTAGTTGGATGTTCTGTGGGTTATTATCTGGCTAGGCGAGGCGTAAGCGTAATGCTTTTAGAGAAAGAAGCTATAGGTAGTGGAGCTTCGGCTCATGCAACTGGCTTCTTGAGTTTGCTGGGAGCTGAATTCTCGCCTGGACCTTCTTTTGAGATGGGAATTGCTAGTTACCATGAGTTCGACCATTTGGCCGAAGATTTGGAACAATTGACTGGTATAGACTTGTTATTTCAGAGGCGCCCTTCGCTCAGATTGGCTTTGTCAGATGACGAAGCTCGTTTGATCAAAGATATGATGGTTTGGCAGCAAGAAAAAATCAACATGCACTGGATAGATGGTGACGAAGTCAGGAGAATTGAACCAAGACTAAGTTCTTCGGTCATTGGTGGTGTGTATGAAAATGAATCAATTCAATTAGATAGTTATAGATTGAATCTTGCCTTAGGCCAAGCTTCGGAATCACTCGGCGCCAGTGTTGTTCAACGGGAGGTAGTCGGACTTATATCAGATGGCAAACGAATCATAGGAGTCAGTACTGACTCTGGGGACGTTTATTCCGATACGGTAATCATTGCTGCAGGTACGTGGAGTAGGGTTTTTAGCTCATACTTGAATTTCCCCATACCTGTAAAACCAATGAAAGGTGAGAGGTTGCAGCTTCGCTTCAACGGTGATCCCTTGGAAGTTCTAATAAGTTCTCCGAAGAGAGGACACATGATTAGTAGAATGGACGGTTTGTTAAGTGTTGGAAGTACAGGTGGTAGGGATTATGACGAGAGAGAATTATTCGGTGGAGAAGAATTTGATAGAAAGCCGTCGGAGTCAGCTAGGCTCGAATTGTTACAGCGGGCTATAGACGTCTTTCCGGGGCTGGAGGATGCTGAACTAGTGGAACAATTGGCTGGGTCTAGACCTTTAAGTCCTGATACGAAGCCAATCATAGGCCCAGTGCCAGGATGGGACGGTGTCCTAATTGCCACTGGTCATACTACTAAAGGAATACATCTGGGTCCTATAACAGGCCGAATGATTTCAGAATGGTACGTAGACGGAAATTGCCATTGTATCAGCGATGTTGATGTGTTTCTTCCGGAAAGGTTTGCTAACTCTGATCTCTCGTCATTTTATAGTGCTAGCAAACTAGTTGATGAGTAAATATTTTCAGATCATTTGGTCTTAGGATATAGCCGTGAATGACTCGCATGCCCAGAAAATGATACTAGCGGGATTTATACAGGCTTCTAACTGTTCAAATTACACGGGATCTTGGCGACATCCAGAAACAGATCATAGTTTTCTATCACCGGAATACTATCAGTCAATAGCTAGGATATTAGAGTCAGGTAAGTTCCACCTAGCTTTCATAGATGATCGATTAGCTATGCCGTCTCAATATGCAAATTCTTTTCGGGATTCTGTGAATCACGGAATTAGGTCAGTGAAACTCGATTTGGTACCAGTTATGACGGCAATGGGATTAGCAACAACCAACCTCGGTATCGGCGGGACTTATTCAACTACGTATCATCACCCGTATCATGTAGCTAGGCTATTTGCTACAGTGGATCATATGACTAATGGCAAAAGTGCTTTAAATGTGGTGACTTCTCTGAATGATGCAGAGGCACAGAATTTTGGACTGCTAGAGCATTCAGATCATGACGTTCGGTATGATCAAGCCGAAGAATTCATGGAAATAGCTACGGCTTTGTGGGGTTCATGGGAAAGCGACGCTTTAATATTAGACAGTAATAGTGGACAGTTTGCAGATGGGGATAAGGTTAATGCAATTAATTATGATGGTTTGTGGTTTAAGTCTAGAGGTCCCCTTACCGTTCCACATTGCCCTCAAGTAAAACCAGTGATTATTCAAGCAGGGCAAAGTCCGAGAGGAAGAGAATTTGCTGCTAAATGGGCAGAGTTGATATTTGTTATATTCCCTACTTTAGAAGCGAATAAGAAGTTTTATACCGATATTAAACATAAAATCATCTCTTACGGCAGGGATCCTCAGAAAGTTTTGGTAGCTCCTGCTATATATGTGATTGTAGACGATACTGATGAAGGCGCTTTTGCTAAGTTCCAAGAAATTAAACAATTGTCGAAGACGGTTGATTCTTTAACGCTTTTGTCGGAAGTTTTTAACTACGATTTTTCTCAGCACACCATAGATGAACCATTATCTGATTCTGTTATTGAATCTATTTCTGGGTTAAGAGGATTTTTGGATAGAGTTATAGGATTAAGCGGGACAAATAATCCTACTGTTCAAGACTTTATCACCTATAGTGGTCGTGGAACATTGGACGAACTCCCAACATTTGTCGGGTCTCCTTCAAGAGTAGCTGATGATATGCAACATTGGTTTGAGAGCGGTGCTTGTGATGGGTTTGTGATTGCAGCGACTCATATGCCAGGATCATACGAAGATTTTTGCTCCATGGTTGTTCCTGAATTGCAGGATCGTGGTATATATCACGAGGATTACCATGGGAGCACTTTGAGAGACAATCTTGGGATAATGTGATTAAGTGGCGACCCGGAGCGGATTCGAACCGCCGATCTCAGCCTTGACAGGGCCGTATGTTAACCGCTACACCACCGGGCCGCGTAGGGTATTGATGAACATTGAGTGTAAGATTATTACTCAGTACTGTCAAGATGATTTTGTTAGTATCAAGCAACATTACGGGGAGTATTTAACTTTTATCTAGGACAGTTTGTGGGGTATATGCGGGTTTTCACTGAGAGTGATGTGATTTATAGTAGATCAACTACAGGTGGTAATACCTTCGTTATAGAAATCAGGAGGTTTAATGACGACTAATGGCAATCAGCAATTACCAATGGAAGGTATCAGGATATTAGATGCTACCCACATTATCGCAGGACCATTTTGCGCCATGATACTGGCAGATATGGGCGCGGAAGTAATAAAAATAGAGCGTCCAGGTAATGGAGATAGGTCGAGGCATAACCATCCATTTATACAAAACCCTGATGGAGAAGATGTAAGTGCCAGATTTCTGGGGGTTAATCGGAATAAAAAAAGCGTAACAATGGATCTAAGGGATGAGACCTGCAGACGCGCATTTGAAGAAATGGTAAAGGTTTCTGATGTCCTCCTGGATAATTGGGGGCCAGGTGCTTTTAGGAGACTAGGCCTGGGATATGATTATCTTAGAGAACTCAATCCAGGGCTGATATATGCGAGTATAACTGGATATGGTGATGGAGAGGGTCTTCGCGGACCATACTCTGAGTGGGCTGCAAACAATCCATGCGTT
>Ga0114933_10006799_pt1 | contig 10065 bp, 9 predicted proteins | sample 4SBtaG_FD_89691 | JGI IMG/M metagenome (GOLD analysis project Ga0114933, IMG submission 89691) | Deep subsurface microbial communities from Kolumbo volcano to uncover new lineages of life (NeLLi) - 4SBTROV12_W25 metaG | ecosystem: Environmental > Aquatic > Marine > Volcanic | place: Kolumbo... | reverse complement strand
CATATAAGAAAGCTCTTAGTATGAATGTGGCAGGCATTGTTGTTGGAGGGTTTAATTATTATGATTTAAAAGCAATTTTGGGATATAATTTAGGCGTAGCAATCACTGGTACGGAAAAATTAAACACAGCTTTGATTGTTACTGAAGGATACGGATCAATTCCAATGAGTGAAGCAACCCACGCTCTTCTTAAAGATAATGTTGGTAATGCTGCTTCAATCAATGGAGCAACTCAAATTCGAGCTGGAGTTATTAGACCTGAGATTGTTATTCCTCTAGAAAGTTCAAATGCTGAAAATGATAGCGAATCTAAGATGCCTGAAGGAATTCAAGAAGGAAGCACTGTTAGAGTTATCCGCTCTCCAAATTTTGGTAAAATTGGTACAGTAACTTCTCTTCCTTCAGAACTTAATAAAATGGAATCCGAAACAATGGTAAGGGTTGCTGAAATCAATATTGATGGAACAAATTTCTTGATTCCTAGAGCAAATCTTGAAATGGTAGAAATGGATGAGTAAATCTTTAAATATTGATGATAAAGTATTTTTAACAAGAATGGCTGAAGAAGTAATTGCAAGAAGATTGACAACCCCGTCAATCTTTTTTTTAGAAATGATGAAACCCTTAAATTTTGTAAGCAGTCAAGCGATGATTTTTTTTGGACCAATAATTAGTGCATTTGTCAAAACTGATGGTTATTATAAAGCTGCTGAAATTTTTGAAAATCATCACAGTGTAGAATTTTTAATTCAAGAGATAGAAAGATTAGACAGAAATGAATAATAAATATCAAGTTTATGCAGTAGGAATAGTTGGAATTTTACTATTTACCTTAGCGTTATCTGCTCTTCCTGAATCTCTCAATTTTTTTAGAGAAGAAAAGTCAGCAATGTTTGCTTTTACATTAACAGTTATCATGATAATGTTATATGAGGTCAGACTTGCTAAAAGCTCATCTGAAGATATTTTTCTAAGAACAATTCCAGGATTGAAAGCAGTTGAAGAAGCTGTTGGTAGATCAACTGAAATGGGTAGACCAATTTTATATGTTCCAGGTATTATGGATATGAACGAAGTTGAAACTGTTGCCGGTGTAGTTGTTCTTGGTCATGTTGCTAACATGACAGCGCAGTACGAAACTGAATTAGATGTTCCTGTTGCAAGGGCTATTGTTATGCAATCTGCAAGACAGGTAGCTAAAGAGGCCTATATGACTCAAGGAAGACCTGAAATGTACAATGAAGATATGGTTCATTATGTGACTGACGATCAGTTCGCATATGCAGCAGCCGTTAATGGAATTATGCAAAGAGATGAACCGGCAGCATGTCTTTATATGGGTAAATTCTTTGCTGAATCATTACTATTTGCTGAAACTGGAAATAGTATCGGAGCTATTCAAATTGCCGGCACTGGATCTCAAACACAAATTCCATTTTTTGTTACAGCTTGTGACTATACACTAATGGGTGAAGAGTTCTTTGCTGCTAGTGCTTATTTGTCAAAAGAACCTGAATTAATTGCCGGTATAACTGCACAAGACATTATTAAGGTTCTTCTTATAGGATTTATTATGCTAGCTATTGTTTCAAGAGCATTTTTTGATTTGGGTCTTACTGATTTTAATTTAATTACACTGTTGAATTTATAGTATGTTATTAAAAAGATATATTCCAGTAGCAATTGTTGCATTTTTTGGAGCGCTTACATTAAGCGCCTGGTTTATTGATAATGAAACAATTGAAACTTTTGCTAATGATGACGCAACTCAGTTTTTTGATATCATTGCAGCATTTGCTGTTTTCTTGGGAGCTTTAAATTTATTAAAGCTTCAATTTATTAAAGTTCTAAAACAGCAGTCAGAATGGCAATATAGTGCAATAGCAATTGCATCATTCTTCTTTGCTTTTATTATCGGATTTTTTATCAGAGGAGCTTTCTTTGTTGGCGAAGATGTGTATTTTAGCCAGCAGGCAGCTGAAGAAGCTGTTGTAGCTATGAATTCTTCTGATACTGTGAGACCAGTTGACTGGGGAGCTCATGTTCAAACCGATGGAAGTTTATTTCAATGGATGTTTAAATACATCTTTTCACCTTTGTCTGCTACTATGTTCGCTTTACTTGCTTTCTTCGTTGCTTCAGCATCATTTAGAGCATTTAGAGCTAGAAATCTTGAAGCGTCACTACTCTTGATTGCAGGTATTATTATAATGTTAGGAAGAGTTCCTGTGGGAAGTTTAATCTCTTCATGGTTAATAATGTACATCATTGCATTTTCTGTAGGTTTTGGTGTAAATGCATATACAAGAAACCGTAACATGGCTTTAGGTTGGGTGCTTGGAAGTTTTGGTTTAATTACTGGATTAGGTTTCACAATGGGTTGGCCGATAGATCAGCCTGCAATTTTCTATTTGCCTGCATTACAGGAATGGATTTATTTGGTTCCAAATTTAGCAGGTTCAAGAGCTATTTTAATTGGTATTGGGCTTGGAATTGTCGCAACAAGCCTTAGGTATATATTTGGTTTAGAAAAATCTTATTTAGGAGAGTAATGAAGTTTTTAGAAGATATTATTTTAAAGCTTGGAGCAGTTGATAGAAGATTTATATTTATTCTTATTGGTTTAGCTGTACTAATTCCACTGCTTACTCCGATAAGTTTACCAGTTAGAGAGACCCCAACTACTGTAAAATTTTATGAAGGTATTGAAAGTATTCCTAAAAATTCTAAAGTATTAGTTTCTTTTGACTATGGTCCGAGCACAAGACCTGAAATTCATCCAATGAATGTAGGTGTTTTGAGACATCTGCTCAGAAATGGAAATACAATTTATATTTCATGCCTATGGCCAGATGGAATTTATATGGCGCTTGATGCTCTTGAAGAGATAACTGATGAGGTTAATCCGGACAATAAATCAACCTTTAACATTAAAGAGTACGAAGACTATATATTATTAGGTTATCGTCCTGGTGCAGAGGCTGTAATTAAAGGATTAGCAAGTGATCTTAGAAAAGTTTACACAGTAGATTCAAAAGGAAGATTTATTGATGATATAGAAATGATGGATGATATTAAAAATTTAAATGATTTTGCATACATCTATAGTGGTTCTGCTGGTTATCCAGGAACCTTCGAATGGGTAAAATATGGTGGAGATCCAACAGGAGTTCCTATGTCATCAGGTACAACTTCAGTTCAAGTAAATGAGGTTATTCCATATGTTCAAACTGGACAGTTGATTGGTTTGTTAGCAGGAATGCCTGGCGCAGCAGAGTACGAAAAATTAATTGCAGTTCCTGGAATTGCTATTCAAGGAATGGCTGCTCAATCTTTTGCTCATATTGTTATTGTAATTTTTATTGTTTTTGGAAACTTAGCATTCTTTATTAAACAAAGAAGAGATAGGAAGTATTAATGGATTTTTCAGCTATATTAGGTGCATGGATTGCAGCGTTTTTAACGCTAGGTATCTTCTCTTATCTATATAAAGATAATCCATTTTATAAAATAGCAGAACATGTTTTTGTTGGAGTTTCGGCTGCATATGTAGCTGCAATAAGTTTTTGGACTCAAATATACCCAAATCTTTTTGGAAGGCTCTTTCCGAAGGATGGTCCTCTATCATTTACTGGATTAGAATTTGACTTTAATCATGAATTCAATATTCTTTATCTGTTTCCTTTAATTCTAGGATTAATGATGCTTTTAAGCGTCTTTCAGCAGTTTAATTGGATGGCAAGATGGGGTATTGCTTACACAGTTGCTATTGCTGCAGGTCTTAAGGCTTTTGGTTATTTAAATTCTAATGTTCTTAACCAGGTCAAAGCAAGTTCAGTTGATCTTTTTAGTGGAAGTCTTCCTTTTTTCAGTCTTGGCGGTGATAGTGTTTTTAATAATATTGTCTTAGTAATTGGTACTATAAGCTCATTGATGTATTTCTATTTCTCAAAAGAACAGACAGGAAACTTTGGTAGGTTCACACGTTTAGGTATTTACTTTTTAATGGTTAGCTTTGGTGCTTCGTTTGGATTTGCGGTAATGGGAAGAATATCATTACTTATTGGAAGGTTTAATGACTTAATTGATTATTCTTCTCCAGACTATAACTATGCAACCTTTTATGTTTTATTATTTATTATTATCGTTTTAGGTTTTTGGTCCTTCAAAAACCGTGAAAAATAGGAGTATCTAAATGAAAAAATCTGATATAAGAAATGTCATCGGTGAAAGTATTTTAGCTGATGGTATGTCACCTATTATTGATCTAGAAAAATCTCATGGATCATGGTTGGTTGATAAGGTTAGTGGTAAAGAATATTTAGATTTATTTTCAATGTTTGCATCATTATCAGTTGGATATAACCATCCATATGTTCTAGAGCAGGCAGATAGATTAAAGATTGCTGCAATTAATAAACCGACTAATTCAGATGTTTATTCTCAAGAAATGGCTGAGTTTGTTCATACGTTTAAGAGAGTAGCACAGCCAGATTATCTTCCTTTAGCTTTTTTTATTGAAGGCGGTGGATTAGCTGTTGAAAATGCGCTTAAAGCAGCATTTGATTGGAAAAGAAGAAAAAATTTAGCTAAAGGATGTTCTGCTAAAGGAGAAAAAGTAATACATTTTAAACAATGTTTTCATGGCAGAACTGGTTATACAATGTCTTTAACTGATTCTCCTGATAAACGCAAAACAATGTATTTTCCAAAGTTTGATTGGCCAAGAGTTACCAATCCAAAAATCACTTTTCCAATGGAGCAAAATCTTGAACATATTATAGAATTAGAAAAGAAAGCAATTTCTGAGATTAAAGATGCTATTGCTGCTAATCCTGACAATATTGCTTCTATTATTATTGAGCCAATTCAGGGTGAAGGAGGGGATAACCATTTTAGATGTAAGTTTATGCAGTCTTTAAGAGAAATTGCTGATGAAAATGATATTATCCTTATTTACGATGAAGTTCAAACAGGTGTTGGTGTAACTGGAAAAATGTGGGCCCATCAACATTTTTCAAATGTTGATTGCTCATCAAGCGAATGTAAATGCGGTGATGGTCTTTTAGCTAAGCCAGACATTATTTCATTTGGTAAAAAAACTCAAGTCTGCGGTGTTGCTGCTAGTACTAGATTTGATGAAGTAGATGGAAATGTTTTTCGTGAGTCATCAAGAATTAATTCTACCTGGGGCGGAAGCTTGGTAGATATGGTAAGATTAACAATTTATCTTGAGCTTATAGAGAAAGAAAATTTAGTAGAAAAAGCAGCTAAAACAGGTAAATTTTTACAGCAAAGTCTTAATAATCTTCAAGAAGAGTTCCCTTCTTTAGTTTCAAATGCTAGAGGAAGAGGATTGTATTGTGCTTTTGATTTACCATCTGGCGATAAAAGAGATCAATTAGCTAACCATTTAATGGATGAAGGCTCAATACTGCTTGGTTCAGGAAACTATTCTATAAGATTTAGGCCACATTTAAATGTTACCAAAGATGATATAAATTTCGGTATGGACTGTTTTAGAAGAGCTCTAAACAAATTATCGTAATGTCTAATACAGGTCAGTTGTTTGTCGTTGGGACTCCAATAGGCAATTTAGAAGATGTAACTCTAAGAGCAATATCAACTCTTCAAAGCGTTGATATAATTCTTGCTGAAGATACAAGAAACTCAAAAAAATTATTAGATGCTCATAAAATTGAAACCAAAATGATAAGCTATCATGAGCATAGTAACGATAATGAAATTAAAAAGATTATTGATTTATTGCTTGAAGGAAAAGATTTAGCGCTTATTTCAGATGCAGGTACTCCCACAATTAGTGATCCAGGGTATGGCCTCATAAGAGATTGTATTAAGCATGACATCGTTATTGTTCCAATTCCAGGAGTTTCAGCAATAACTGCTGCAATGAGTGTTTCTGGATTACCATCAGACTCATTCACTTTTGTTGGTTTTTTACCTCAAAAAAAAGGAAGATTAAAAAAAATAGAACTACTTAAGAACATTGAGAACACTGTCATACTTTTTGAAAGTCCATACAGGCTAGAAAAAACATTAAGCCAGTTATTGGAACACCTTGGAAATAGATCTGTAGTAGTTGGTAGAGAATTAACTAAGTTGTATGAAGAAGTTATTAGAGGTAATTTAACAGATGTAATTAAGTATTTCTCTAAATCAAAAGTAAAAGGTGAAATAGTGATAATGATAGGTAAAGATGATGACAGAATCAATTTCTAGCGGAAAGTTTATAACAGTCGAAGGTATCGATGGTTGTGGAAAAACTACCCAAGCAGAATTTATTATTGATGATTTAGTAGAAGCTGGTCTTTCAGCAAAGCTTGTAAGAGAGCCTGGAGGAGACCCAATTTCTGAATCAATAAGAAAATTATTATTACATGCAGAAGAATCAATGTCAGATAGAGCTGAAGCATTGCTTATGATTGCTAGCCGAGCTCAATTAACTGATAAGGTCGTTTTGCCACAGGTAATAAATGGAACATGGGTTGTAGCAGATAGATATGCAGATTCAACCTTAGCCTATCAAGGCGGTGGAAGAGGGTTGAGTGTCAAATCATTAGAAAGTATCAATGAGTTTGGTACTTACACTTTAAAACCTGATTTAACTTTTTTTATTGATATTTCAGTCGAAGTAGCTAATTCAAGAATGAGATTTGAGAGAGATAGAATTGAAAAAGAAGGAAATGAGTTTCAACAAAGAGTAAGGGATCAATACTTAAAATTACATGAAACTGAACCTGGAAGAGTTATTTTGATTAACGGTGAACAGTCAATTGAAGAAGTTAGAGCTGAAATTTGGAGTCATTTAAAATCAAAACTTGAATTATGAGATCGTTTAAATCATATTTTTATACACTATTAGTGTTAGCTGTTATTTCTTTTAGCTATGTAAGAACTCAGCAAATGGATATTTATAGAGAGATTGCTCGCTCTCAACAACAAATCATGACAGTTTATAAATATTTATTAACTGAATATATTCATGAGCTAGATGTGACTGAATTAACTACCAGAATCATCGATTCAATGCTTTCAAATTTTGATCCATATACAGAATATTATCAACAAAAAGATCTTGAAGATTTGTCGTTAAAAACAGAAGGCGAATTTAGTGGAGTTGGTCTCGAAATTTATATGTATGAAGACCAATTAACTGTTGTTAGTCCAATTGAAGGCTCACCAGCCTCCAGGTCAGGAATATATACTGGAGATGCAATTATGAATATTGATGGAGAGCCAACTTTAGGACTTGAATTGAAAGATGCTACTAGTAAAATTAGAGGTATAGCTGGTACAGAAGTAATTCTTACAATTAAGAAACCAAACACTGGAGAAGTACAGGACTATCCAATTATTAGGGACGTAATTACCATTAAAGATATCCCATTTTATGGAATGGTTAATGATGATGTTGGCTATCTTCGAATTACTAATTTCTCAGTAAACACTCCAAATGAGACAAAAAATGCATTAATTAGTCTTATGCAGGAAGGTGCAAGCAGTGTAATTATTGATTTGAGAGACAATCCAGGAGGATTGTTATCATCATCTTTGGATTTATTAGACTTAATACTCCCTAAAAATTTAGATATTGTTTCTACTAAAGGTAGAGCTGGAAAAAGTATTAAAAGCTATAAAACATTAAATAATGCTCTTATTCCTGAATCAATTAATATGGCAGTTCTAATTAATGGTGCAAGTGCTTCTGCTAGCGAAATTGTTGCTGGAGTATTACAAGATTATGATCGTGCTGTTGTTTTAGGCAGTCAATCTTTTGGAAAAGGTTTAGTTCAAACTGTTATTGGTATAAATCAAGAAACAGCTTTAAAAATTACAAATTCAAAATATTATATTCCTAGTGGAAGGTCGTTACAAAAAAGAGAGTTTATTGATGATGATTTAATTGCAGATTCTGCTGCTACTGCTGATTCACTATTTCAAACAATGGCAGGAAGAACTGTTGTTGGAGGAGGCGGTATTACTCCAGACCTAATAATTAAGGATGAAGGGTCATATCCTTTAGCAGCATCTATTTTGAGAAGTGGTGCCTATTTTAAATTTGTTCAACAGAATAATGACCAGTATGCATCAATTGAAGAAGTGCTTAATGATGACAAATTGATGGAAAATTTTAAGACATTTATCGATGAAAATGATATTAGTGGATATGTAGATGGTCAAGAAGATTTAAAGCAAGCAAAAGAAAAGCTTTCTAAGAAAGAAGAAAAAAACTTATTTATTAATAATGCTTTCAGTGTTATTGAAAAGCAAATTGAAAAAACTCAGTCTACAATGTTTGAAGATGAGAAAGAGATTATTCAGCGCATGATTCATGGAGAATTCGCCTTTTACTATGACGGATATGAAGGAAGATATAATCTATATCTTCAGGACGATATGGTAGTTTTAAAAGCACTTGAAATTTTTGCTGATGAGTCGCAATATTTATCTATTCTATCAAATACAGAATCCACTGAAGTGGCATCGATTAAGAATTAAGAATGAGTTCAGATATGCAACATGTTGGCCTAGATATAGGTTCTTTTTTTAAGCAGAAAAATATTTCTTCAGTTTTTACCTTATGTGGCGGACATATTTCTCCAATTCTTGTTGGATGCGAAAAAGAAAATATTGATATCATTCAAGTTAGAGATGAAGTATCAGCTGTCTTTGCTGCAGATGCAGTTTCTAGATTGACTGAATCTATTGGCGTTGCTATTGTTACAGCAGGGCCTGGAGTAACAAATACTGTTACTGCAATTAAAAATGCACAGATGGCACAATCGCCAATTTTATTAATTGGAGGTGCGGCTGCAACATTGTTAAAAGGAAAAGGGTCATTACAAGATATTGATCAAATTTCACTATTAAAGACATATGTAAAATCGGCTGTTAGCGTTAAAAAAGTTAGAGATGTTATACCTACACTGGCTAATGCCATAAATACTGCTATTTCAGGTGTACCAGGGCCTGTATTTGTAGAGCTACCAATTGATTTACTTTATCCAGAAGAAGATATCAGGAAAGAGTTTATAAATCAGCTTCCTAAAAGTGGTTTTTTTGGAAAAATTGCCCATTGGTATGTTAATAGACATTTGAATGATTTATTTTCATCAAAAAAATCGTCAATTAAAGTAAAACCTGTTAAAAAATTTAAACTAGATCAACATAAGATTGATAAAGCTGCATTGGCTATTGTAAAATCGAAAAGACCCGTTTTCCTTTTAGGGAATCAAGTAACCCAGAATAAAGATTTTTTATCAATGTGTTTAAAAAGTATAGACAAATTATCTGCGCCTGTTTATACATCAGGAATGGCCAGAGGTTGTTTTGGTTCGAATGATAAGTATTTTTTTAGACATAATAGAAAACATGCTTTAAAGAATGCAGATGTTGTAGTGACGCTTGGTGTTCCGTTAGATTTTAGACTAGGATATGGATTCTCAATCAATAAAGATGCAACCTTAATATCCATTAATAAGTCTAAGAAAGATTTAAATAAAAATAAAAAACCAGATATTGGAATTCATGCTGATCCGACTCAAATTATGCATGAAATAGGAAAAATAATTAATCCTCCTTCTTGTCAAAAATGGATTGATGAACTTTCTGTTCTTGAAAATAAAAGAGAAGAGGAAATTCAACAGTTTTCAGAAACTAAAACTGATTTTATAAATCCTGTATTTTTATGTAAAACCATAGATAAACTGATAGACGAAAATAGTATTTTAGTTGCGGATGGTGGAGATTTTGTTGGAACAGCGTCCTATACTGTTAGACCTAGAAAAGCATTAGGATGGCTAGATCCAGGACCGTTTGGAACTTTAGGTGTTGGAGGAGGGTTTGCAATTGGTGCAAAATCTTCGTTTCCGAATAAAGAAGTATGGATTTTTTATGGCGATGGTGCAAGTGCATATAGTTTAGCGGAGTTTGATACTTTGTGCAGGCATAAGCTTCCAGTAATTGCTATTATTGGTAATGATGCATCATGGCAACAAATTGCTCGCGAACAAAAACAGATGTTAGGTAGCAATATTGGAACTG
>Ga0114933_10006798_pt1 | contig 10065 bp, 10 predicted proteins | sample 4SBtaG_FD_89691 | JGI IMG/M metagenome (GOLD analysis project Ga0114933, IMG submission 89691) | Deep subsurface microbial communities from Kolumbo volcano to uncover new lineages of life (NeLLi) - 4SBTROV12_W25 metaG | ecosystem: Environmental > Aquatic > Marine > Volcanic | place: Kolumbo... | reverse complement strand
TTGTTAAAGGAGTTATAGAATACTACTTTAGCAGTGTTTCAATTTCTTCTGAAAGTGGTTCAACTTTAGAACCAAAATGTGCAATTAATTTTCCGGATTTATCAATAAGATATTTATTAAAGTTCCATCCAGGAGATTTTTTCTGCCAACCATTTAATGTGTGGTCGGTAAGCCACGCAAAGACAGGATGTTTCTTTTTACCCTTTACTACAATTTTTGCAAATAATGGAAAGGTAACACCGTAGTTAATTTTACAAAATGTTTTAATTTTTTCATTAGAACCAGGCTCTTGCCATAAGAAATCGTTTGAAGGAAATCCTAAAATAATAAGTTTGTCTTTATGTTTTTGATAGAGTTCTTCAAGTCCTTCGTATTGGTAGGTGTACCCACATTTTGAAGCAGTGTTTACGACCATTATATATTTGCCTTTATACTCGCTCATAGAAACAGCTTTACCATCGATAGATTCTGCTTTTAAATCATAAAAAGAGGTGGTTGTTTTAATTGGTTTTTCGTTAATATTTATCTCTTTTGAACAACCAGGAAGTAATGCAATTATTGCAGCAATAAAGAGTATTTTTTTCATATGATTTTCCTATTACCATGTAAGAGCGGTTGGAAAAAATTGTTCAACAAGATTTTTATAATAAGGCAATAGATTATCAACATCAATTGATTCGTCAACTTTAGTGTATAAATCATAGTGGTTTAATAACTGTACCCATTTAAGCATTTGTTTGTCATATTCATTTAAAAAATGTGCATAAGCATTATGTTCATGATGTGGATAAAAAGAGTGAAAACGAATGGCATATTTTATTGCTTTAGGCAAGCGGCTATTACGAATAACTTGGTATAGGTACTCATCATGCCCCCAAGACATATGAATGTTTTCAAGCCCGCATTGTGGTTGGTAGATACCGTGTTTGGTATTTAAAAGAGGCTTGGTTGTGTCAGGGTTATCGGTAAACAAATTATGAAAAACTATTTTGTTAGAAAAGGCACATCCAACAGGAAAGGTGTCGCCAACAACAGCCCATTGTGGTTCATCAAAAAAATAGAGTACTTTGCCAAAATCATGAATAAAGCCGGCAACAATCCACTCTTTAGATAATCCATCTTTACGCATTGCTTCAGCTACTTGAATAGCATGAACAATTTGTGGTTGGCCAAGATCTGGGTCACTTTCATCAATAAAGGTGGACATCTTAAGGGCAACTTCCCACATGGTCATAGTGGCATGCGATTGATTACAATACTCTTCTTTTTTTGCAAGAACAAAAGCTAATGTTTGCTGGGTGTGATTAAGCTTATAAGTTTGTAAAACGCTTGCATAGTGAGGGTCGTCAAAGTCCCGCAGGTCATCATAATTTTTTAAAATACTGCGATTAATATGTGTTTTTGTAGGGGCAAAAGAAAAAAGCAATAATAGAGTTATTCCAAATTTTTTTTTCATTATTATTCTCTAGCTGCTTCGTTGGGATCCACAAAAATGAATCTTCCAAAATAAGCAAAAGAAAGAAAAAACGAAAGAAAAATTACTTTTTTCATAACAACCTCATTTTAAATGTTTATGATTGTTGCCTAGTGTAGCACGTTTATGAAAATTGTTAAGGCCTTTCAGTCTTTTTATTTTTCTTCATTCCCTCTTTGAGGGGATTCTTTTTTTGTTTTTTTATCACATATATATTGTAAAGCACTTGCAATGCACAAACCGGTGCTTTGTGCAAAAAGTGTTGTTGAGCTTAGTGAATTTTCTACTGCAATAGAAATGCCAGTTGCGGTAGCGCCACATGCAGCAAGAAAAGCAGAGAGACCGGTAGTAGTTTTTCTTCTTTTTGATTGTTCTGTGCTGTGCCACCATATAACACTGAAAAATGCCATTACGGTAGGTGCATACTCCATTATGGTTTTTGTTAAATCAGATGAATCACCTGAGCCATCTAGTGAACTAGTGCTATCTGGAAGAGGTAGAGGATAAGAGTGAATGGGGGTAAAAGTAATAAGTGAAAGAATAAAAAGTGAAGAAACGTAACGCATAACAAGTTCCTTTATTTGTTTAGACTTCTTCTATTGTTTTTTGAACATCCGTTTTTTTCTGCGCCCGTACTTTTGTGTAAAATGATGTAAGGGGTGAGCAACATTTTTTTATACTCGACCACTCTACATTATTTCTAAGTGATGCAACGGATAAACCTAATCCTACTACATAGAGATAAAAAGCGCTTATGTCATTTGCACAGCCGTTTACAAATGCTTCCTCTCCCAACCCATAAAGAGCGCCTCCAATAGCAATTATATTGGTAGCAGCAAATACCTTTTTCGCTCGAGAATCTCTTTCTATGTTTGAAAAGTAATATTGTATTACTCCTGCAGTGGCAGACAACGGCGGTGCTATTGCATCTAAAAAAGTTAAAAACACTTCTGAAGAATTATCGTCTGAAGTGGTAGAACTATCGGCAATCGCTGGAGGATTGGCAGTAATTTGACCAACAATAAGTGATGTCATTAAAAGAGCCGCTAAACAACGCATGAGCTTCCTTCTTAGTGTTTATGATTGTTATTTTCAGAAAGAGTATCATGTCCATCATTAAAAATAAAATTCCCAAAGTAAGCAACAGGATAAGAAAAAAGGGCAAGGCTTTTCATAGCAGATACTAAAGCAGCTTCTTCGTTATCATTTTCTGCTAATATTTCTGCTTCTACCCAGTAATAAACACCACCAACAAAAGAAACTGTTGCTGTTACAGGATAGATCCAGTGATGCTGATGTGCGTGCAAGGAACTGCTCATTAAAAAAAATATGCATACAAATGAAAAAAATAATTTCATTTTTTCCTTTCTAACTTTTGTAAAGATTGAGAAAGGGTGCCTGCTTTTGTAAAAAAGAGTAAAGAGTATTATGAAGAAACTCGTGTGTAAGTTTGCAGTAAGTTGTTATCAAGGGATTGCAAAAATTGATCTAATTCTGCTTGGCTCAGCAATCCTGATTTAGCATCGTGATGCATAACTACTGATGAAGCATTTAAAATACCGCAACGAATAGCATCTTCTAATTTTCTACCGAGCAATAAATTGGCTACAAAACAGGAACCAAATGCGTCACCAGCACCAAGTGAATTGATAAGTTCAACTTGCAGTGCGGGGTGAAAGTAAATGGAATCTTTAGTTGCAACATAGACACCTTCTTTCCCATCAGTAACCACTATTCGTTTAACACCGTAAGAAAAAATCTCTTTAAAATATTCTTGCAGTGTAAAAGTACTTTCTTTAAATGTAAGAATAGAGCGCATTAATAGAGGACCATCAGGAACAATGCCTATCCCGGCGGATTTAGAATGTTGCGGTTTAAGAGTGTGCATAAACTGTTTCATTTCTTCTGTGTTTAAAATTAAAACATCAATATGTGCAAGTGCGGCTTTAAGAGTTCTGCTATTTTTTTTTAGTTGGCTTGCTCCCGGATTCACCGCAACTTTAATTCCTGTTTTTTGAATACGTTCTTGCGCTTCATAAGCAATGTGCGGTAAAACATTAGCAGCTTCGTTGCTTAAAGAAGTAATATAAAGACAATCATGTTCGCCAAAAATTTCTTCAGGAACATCTGCTTCTTTAATAGTTTGGTTTGCGCCACGATAGGCAAAAATAATACGATCTTTTTTTGTAGTAGGAATAACAAATGAGGAGCCTGTTTCTTCTTGTTCTGAAATGGCATGATGAACGGTAATTCCTCGTTGTGCAACATCTTCTCTAATTGCTTTTCCAGCTGCGTCATCACCAACTTTAAAAAAGCAACTTGTGCCGCAACCTAGTTGCGCAAATGAAGCCGCGCTATTTGTTGCACCACCTCCACTAGCATAATGTAATTTTTGAACTTTAATTTTACTGCCTTCAGGCCAAGCTATATAAGGTTTTCCACTTTTGTTAATAGTAACTTGTATACCTTCTTGGTACTCAATAATGATGTCCTGGGTTGCAGAACCAATGGTAAGTACTTTGACCATTACTATGCTTCTTGTGGAAGAAGCACCTGCTCAAGAACTTCTTCAGCATTTTCTACCCACAAAACTTTGATACCTTTTGTAATATCTTCTTGATCAACAAGATCGTTTTTATTTTGATGCGGTAAAATTACTGTTTCAATATGATTACGCTTTGCTGCTAATATTTTTTCTTTAACTCCACCAATTGGCATTATCTTGCCGCGTAAGTTAATTTCACCTGTCATGGCAAATTTAGCATTAATTGGTCTGTCTGTTAAAGCAGAAAGAATAGAAGAAAGAAGAGTTATGCCACCAGAAGGGCCATCTTTTGGAACTGCTCCTGCAGGAATATGAATATGCAAATCAAAATCAGAAAAGCGTTTAGAGTCAACACCAAACTTTGTTGCATGTGCTTTTGCATAACTAAGAGCTGCGGTTGCAGATTCCTTCATAACATCACCGAGCTGCCCGGTTAAAATAACTTTTCCTTTGCCAGGCATCAAGATTGCTTCAACCTTCAACATTTCCCCACCAAACGGTGTCCAGGCAAGTCCATTAGTGATACCAATTTGATTAATTAATGCATTATCGTAATCTAAAATTTGTTTTGGCCCCAAATGTTTCTCAAGAGTTTCAGGCATAAAAATAAGAGATTCTTGTTTTTCAACTAAAACACGCGCAGCTTTTGAGCATAACTTGCGAATAACGCGTTCAAGATTTCTTACTCCTGCTTCACGCGTGTAGCCTTCAATAAGTCCTGTGATAACATCATCATTAAACTCAATACCTTTTTCTCCCAGCCCTGTGTCGGTAAGTGCACGCTTTACAAGATGGTTTTTTGCAATATTTAATTTTTCAGGAGCAGTGTACCCCGAAAGATTGATGACTTCCATTCTATCACGCAAGGGCTCTGAGATTGCTCCTAAATCGTTGGCTGTTGCAATAAAAATTGCTTTCGATAAATCAAATGGCACACCTAAATAATTGTCGTAGAAGCTTTTATTTTGTTGCGGATCAAGGACTTCTAGCATAGCGGCAGAAGGGTCTCCTCGAAAATCAGCTCCAATTTTATCGAGCTCATCAATAATGATAATAGGATTTTTTGAACCAACTTTACGCAATCCTTGAATGATTCGACCTGGCATAGAGCCAACATAGGTTCTGCGATGGCCGCGAATTTCTGATTCATCTTTTACGCCACCCAGTGAAATACGGAAATGTTCTCTGCCTAAAGCACGAGCAATTGATTTACCTAGTGATGTTTTTCCAATTCCAGGTGGTCCTGCAAAACATAAAATTGGTGCGTATCCATCTTCTTTTAGATTTCGTATTGAGATAAAATCAAGAATGCGTTCTTTTACATCTTTAAGACCATAATGATCTTCGTTAAGTATCGTAAGCGCATGCGATAAATCGAGATTATCTTTTGTTTCAGTGTTCCAGGGTAATGCAAGCATTGTCTCGATATAATTACGTGTTACGGTTGCTTCTACCGAATCAGGTGCTGTTTTTTCTAATCGGTTAAGCTGCCTATTTACTTCTTCTAAAACTTCAGGTGCAAGATTAAGTTCTTCAATCTTTTTGCGCATTTTGTCTATATCTTCTGCGTCATCTTCACCCAGCTCTTGTTTAATTGCTTTAAGCTGTTCACGCAAATAAAATTCTTTTTGTGCTTTGTTCATAGAATCACGAGCACGAGAGCGAATACGCTCTTGGGTTTCAGCTATCTCAACCTCTTTATTAAGTTGTGCAAGAATTCCCTCAAGAAATTCACCCTGATTTTGGGTTTCTAAAAGGTCCTGCGCTTCTTCAACAGACAGATTAAGATGGGACAAAATAAAGTCAGCAATTTTTGTAGGGTCATTCATTTTTGAAAGAATGATATGAAAATCAGGACTAAATGAATGGTTAGAAGAGCTTATTTTTTCAGCTATTTCTTTAATGCTTTGTATGTGTGGTAATAAATTTTCTGCATCGGTAGCTTCTTGCTCAATTGGTTCAACTGAAACATGGAGAATATTTTCATCAGTAACAATTTCTTTTACGCGTGCTTTACAAATTCCCTGCACTAAAATTTTAACACCTCCTTCAGGAATTTTAATAAGTCGCATGATGGAAGAAACTGTTCCTATTTGGTACAGATCTTTTGTACCAATCGCCCCTTGAGAATTATCATTTTTTTTCTTTGATGCAAGAAGAAGAACTTTTTTGGAACCGTTTAAGCTTTGATTAATACCATTAATGATTCGTTCATCGAGTACCAAAAGAGGTACGATCATATGAGGAAACACGACGACGTCCATTGTTGGAATAACCGGCAATAACTCTGAAAAAGTTTCTTCATTGGTCTCTTGATTTAGTGTCTTCATACTTGGCGCCCCCCTCTTGTAAGCCACTGCTCAATGATTCTCCCTTTAGCTTAAAGGACAAAGCAGATGGAATACAATGTTTTAGTACTTTTTAAATGCAAATGACCTTTCAAAAAGGAACTGCTAAAGTAGTAGGTATTGATGAGACTTGTGGAATGGTTTATGCACTTCTTTACAACGAAAGCGTTAGTATGAAAGAGCAATTACAGCTCTGTGCCCGTAATGTTACCAAAAAATTTAAGGCTATTACTGTTTTAAAAAATGTTTCATATACTTTTAAAGCAGGCAACACGTATGCCATTACGGGAGTTTCTGGAAGTGGTAAATCTACTTTAATGCATATATTGGCAGGGCTAGACACTGCAACAACAGGAATAGTTACATTTGGTGATACACCTATTAATGCATTTTCATCACAAGATCGAGCTAAAACTATTGGGTTGGTGTTTCAGTATTCTTATTTAATTAAAGAACTAACTGTATTAGAAAATATTGAGTTAGCTGGTTTGTGTGTTGGTAAATCTGCAAGTGAAGTAAAAAAACAAGCGTTAGAATTATTACATGTGGTAGGTTTAAAACATACAAGCAGTTGGCTTGTTGGCCAACTTTCTGGAGGTCAAAAACAGCGAGTCGCACTTGCCCGAGCTCTTATTAATCGGCCGTCATTTTTACTTGCCGATGAATTAACAGGAAATTTAGATCATGATACTGGCATAAATATTATTACCTTAGTTTTACAGTATTGCCGTCAATGGGGTATGGGATTAATTGTAAGTTCGCATAACCAAGAAATTTCGCACATGATGGATCTGGTTTTTACCTTAAAAGATGGTAGATTATTTCAACAAGGTTTAGACAAATTTATAAAGCAAGAAGAATTAAAAGTTGTGTCATCCTGAGCGAAGCAGCCTGCCCGGCGTAGCCTTGGCGAAGACTGGTAAGGATCCAGGATAATTTAGTAAAAAATCGAAATAAAAGAATTAGTCGTTTAAATTATGGTACGTGATAATTAAAAATTTATAATTAATTTTTGATTAATCCTGGATCCTTACCAGTCTTCGCCAAGGCTACGCCGGGCAGGCTGCTTTGCTCAGGATGACACAGACTTTAATATAAGAGGGAAAAATGGAATCGTCTAAAGCGCAAAAGCAATCAATTTTAAAAAAAACATTAGAAGTTGGTGGTAATACTTTTGTAAGCCGAATGCTTGGTTTAACGCGTGAAATATTATTAATGCGTTTTTTTGGAATAGGAGTATTTGCAGATGCGTTTACCACCGCTTTTATGCTTCCAAATTCATTGCGTAAAATTTTTGCAGAAGGTGCTTTAACAGCGGCTTTTTTACCAACTTTTATTACCCTCTTTAAAAAAGAAGGCAAAGAAGAAGCAAACCGTTTAATGGCGTTGTCTTTTATAGTGTTTGAAAGTGCACTTATTTTTCTGTGTGGTTTTATTATGTGGAATGCGCGGGCAACGGTGCAGCTTATTTCATCAGGTTATTCTGAAGCACAGATTGCAGCAACAGTACCATTATTGCGTATTTTAATGCCATTTATTTTCTTTATTTCAACCAGTGCTTTATTGGGTGGAGCGTTAAACTCTGTACATCATTTTTTTGTGCCGGCTTTTGGGCCCGTACTTTTAAATATTGTTTTTATTCTTGGATTGGCAACCTGTCTTCATTTTTCTTTAGCGGCTAACTATTTATGTTGGATAATTCTTTTTGGTGGCGTTTTACAATGTACTATGCACATTGTGACCTACTTAAATTTAGGGTTTTCTTTTGCATGGTGGAATGCAAATACTTATATATATTTTTTCCAAGTTGTAGGGAAATTTTTATTATGTTTTATAAGTATGAGTGTTATGGAAGTAAATCTTTTTATAGACCAATGGTTTGCTTCTTACCTTGCTGTTGGCTCGGTAACGCTTATTAAGTATGCTAACCGCTTTATGGGGATTCCGCTTGGTGTTTTTGCTGTTGCATTTTCTACTATTTTATTGCCCCATTTTACGCGCGTTAAATTAGAAAATCCTGAACGGTTAAATTTTTATTTGCTGGAAGCTACCAAGTTTGTATTTTGGGTAACTATTCCTGCAACATTAATTATATCCTTTTTATCCAGCCAAGTTTTTTTAACCTTGTTTGCTTCAACTTCTTCAAAATTCCCTATTGAGCGTGTTCCAGAAGCAGGAAGTATTTTAGTTGGCTTTATGTTTGGGCTTTGTTTTTTTTCTCTTAATAAAATTTTATTAAGTTTATATTACTCGTTTCATGATACCTTTTACCCAACTATTATTTCTATTGTTGCAACACTTTTAAACATTGTTACTAATTACTACTTTGTTACTTTGTGGGGTGGTTTTGGGCTGGCGCTTGCAACCTCACTTTCTGGATTAGTACAAATGGTTTTATGTTTATTTTTCTTGTGCAAAAAACATAAATTTAAAATGCATGCTGACAAAGTAATTTCTTTTTTACTAAAATATAGTTTACAAGTTTTTATAACGCTTGTGCCCCTTTGGCTGGCTTACCCTTATGTATATGCCGTGGCAGAAAAAATGCCCTACGCATACTTCTTTACCAAAAGCTTTGGTTTTTGGGCATGGGCAGGGCCGTTAATTATTGCAAGCTATGCAGCGCTTTATTTTTTTAGAAAACGCTTTGGCGTTAGTTTGTATTTTTTGGATTGATCTCTCTAAAAAGAAGTTTATGCCCATCATTTTTATATCCCGCATAGCACCAAAAAAGACTGCCAATAGCCAGTGCCCCAGCTAATTGTTTAGCAGTGCTTGGAGAAGAGGTTCTTCTTGCAATTGCTGCTAGACATATTGAGGACCCTCCTAGCAGTGCTGAGAAAAATATGAAATGCGCGCCAAAAATTTCTTGCATAGAAGTGTTATGAGTTGTATTAGAATATGTATTATTTGAAAGCCCACTTAGCAGTAAAGCAGATAAAAATAATTTTTTCATAATAAAACTCCATTAAGTTAAAATAATTCTAATACCCTAGCTATTAGCTATAATACAGTATTTATGAGGGGGGTGCAACAGGTGTGTTGGGTAAGCGTAATTAAGCTTATTAAGCAAAAATACCCCAATAGCCAGATAGTTATATTGTTAGTTTTGTTAATCGAAATTGAACGTAATGGGAGTTGCATCAGCAAAAAACAATTCCTCACCTATAACATTCATCATAGGGTCAATGTAGTTAGCACTAATATAATGAGTAGGACGTAAAATATTTGCGGCATTGTATAGCAAGCCTTGGTGGCGAGATAAGGTTCTTTTTGTAGTATTGTTAAAATTGTCTTTTAGAGAAAAAAGTTCCTGACATTCTTCTGTTGTTAATATTTTTTGTACTCTTTTTAGTCTCCCGTATTCTGTTTGTCTTTCATAAAAAGAAACAACACTTGCTGCGGTAAGCATTGTAATAGGATAAGCAATCAAAGGATTTAAATTTTTAGTTAAGGGAACAACAACAGCAGCTGTTCCGACCCCGAGAGCGCAGGAAGCAGCAAGATCCTCACGGGTTATACTCGGCATAAACGTTCCACCGTGTATTGCATTTCTCAAGCTCATGGCTTTTTGGCCAAATTCAATATTTCTTGGGCTTTCGCTAGAAAAGACTGAGGTAGAGTAAAGAACAACATATAGTAAAAAGGCAGTATATTTTTTCATAATTTTTTCCATTTTAATTAGTATTTTATTTTTT
>Ga0114933_10006797_pt1 | contig 10066 bp, 17 predicted proteins | sample 4SBtaG_FD_89691 | JGI IMG/M metagenome (GOLD analysis project Ga0114933, IMG submission 89691) | Deep subsurface microbial communities from Kolumbo volcano to uncover new lineages of life (NeLLi) - 4SBTROV12_W25 metaG | ecosystem: Environmental > Aquatic > Marine > Volcanic | place: Kolumbo... | reverse complement strand
TTCTAAAGAAGGGAAAACTATTCAACATGATAGTTATTTTTTTAATGAAAAGGGAGAAAAAATAATTGAAGTTTAGTAGAATTACCACTAGCACTCGTGTACAGAAAAATTTAGGAATATTGAGAATTAAAACAGGACTAACCCCAAATATCTTTTTGAGATTTGCATTATGTATGTCACTTAAAGACCCATCAATTCCAAATCCTGATGAACATAATCAAGATGGTTCTGAGTTAACTCCAGCAGTACTATTTGGTGAACATGAATCAATATACTTGGCATTAATGCTTAATCGATTAAAAAAAGACAAACTTGACCCTGAGATTTATCTTCACAAAATGACTAGAGCTCATTTGAATCGAGGAGCAATTGCATTGTGGCCTAGAATCAATGATTTATCTGATTTTTATGAACTAGTAAAAGAGGAAAGAAATGTCTAATATTTCATATCCAATTTACCTTGATTCTCATGCTACTACGCCTGTAGATCCTCGGGTATTGGAGGAAATGATGCCATATTTTACAGAAAACTTTGGCAATGCATCAAGTATTGATCATTCGTATGGGTATGATGCATCAATTGCAGTTTCTCAAGCCCGTGAGAGTATTGCAAAATCTATTGGTGCCAACATGGATGAGATTATCTTCACATCAGGGGCTACTGAATCTGATAATTTAGCTTTGATTGGAGTAATGGAGCGAAACAAGAGTAAAGGAAATCATTTGATTACATGTGTTACAGAACACAAGGCGATTTTAGATACTGCACGACATTTAGAAGAACAAGGTTACAAAGTAACATACTTGTCAGTTGATGAGTTTGGTTCAATTAATTTAGATGAATTGAGAAATTCAATCACTGATCAAACGGTATTGATTTCAATAATGTTTGCAAATAATGAGATTGGAACAATAGCTAATGTGGAGGAGATTGGAAAAATTGCACATGAATATGATGTGTTGTTTCATACAGATGCTGCCCAAGCTGTAGGGCATATTCCAATTGATGTAAAGAAATTAAATATTGACTTGATGTCATTTTCATCACATAAAATTTATGGTCCTAAAGGAATTGGTGCATTGTATGTTCGAAGTATTTCCCCTAGAGTAAAACTTAATTCTATTGTATATGGAGGAGGGCAAGAAAGAGGAATTCGTTCAGGGACTTTGAATGTTCCAGGGATAGTGGGGTTTGCAAAAGCTATAGAGATTGCAGTTGAAGAAATGGAATTCGAGAATATCCAATTTAAGAAATGGACTGGAATGATGTTTGGAGAATTATCTAAAGTAGGTGCAAAACTTAATGGTCATCCGACAAATAGACTGGCTCACAATCTTAACATACGATTTGAAGGAATTGAAAGTAAGGCAATAATTAATTCAGTTTCAAAAAAAATTGCAATCTCGGCAGGCTCCGCATGTACTACTCAATTAGTTGAACCATCTCACGTATTACTGGCGTTAGGGTTAAGTGAAGATCAAACGCATTCAGCAATTAGAATTGGATGTGGACGATTTAACACCCATAATGAAATTCAGATAACAATAGATGTAATTCAGGACTGTGTTGAATCTCTGACAAAGATTCGAATTTAGTTTCTTTCACAATACATGACATTTATTTTGCATAATATTTTTAAATGAGAATTTGAAAGCTAAATCCTGTCTGACGATAATATAGTAATAGATATTGAAGAAATTTTAGGCGATTCTAAACCACAATTTGTCCCAATTGATAAATGTGTAACTGGGACAAGCCAAATGCGTCAATCTGGAACCAAGGTCAAAAAAGATGATAATCTTGTAGACCAAATAAGACGTTCAAGAGGGATTCTTCACCCAATTATTGTAAAGGATCTTCATGATGGAACATATGAAATAATTGTGGGTCAAAGAAGAACCGGTTCATATCATATTTTGAAAGAAGAGGATTCAAAATATGAAAAAATTAAAGCTTATGTGATAGAAAAAGATCTGACTGAAGATGAAAAAAAGGTCATTTCATTTATTGAAAATTTTGGACGAGATGATGCTGAACATACAGATTATGTGAATGTAATAGAATACTTTTATCAAAAATATAATAGAAATAAAACTACCACTGCTAAAGTATTGGGGATTGATGTAAGACATGTTACAAAATATTTGACACATGCAAGATTAAGTGAAAAGGTAAAAAAATCCATTCAAAATAAAGAATTCACTATCGATGTTGCAATGAAAGCTTTGAGAGGTTTAGGGGATGATGAAAATTCTGTAGATGAGGATATTTTAATTGAGACTTCTAAAGAACTTGCAAAAGTAAGACCTGCGATACGTAAGAAAGCTGTTAAAAATATGCAGACTCAACAAATTAGTGCATCTGAAGCTGTTGAGAAAGCTGGAGAAATTTCAGAAATTAGGATTGACATGAGTGATGAAGTACTGGATAGACTGAATAATTATAAAGATAAACACGGGTATGCCACTGAAAGTGAAGCTGCATTTGAAGCAATTGATGCAGAATTAACGCGAGATTTAGAATAAACATTACAGGTATGGGGATTTTTAACAATCCTAAAAGACTTGCAAAACTTTTAGCTAGCATAAATGTCCCGGGCAAAGACCGCCCATTGACGCCCGTAATAACTGCACGGTGGTTACATGAAGGAGTAGAAGAATTAGGAAGTGAACAAGAGGTTATGGAAAGAGTTGAACTAAAAAAATCTATGTGGAGTAGTTTCAAACGATTACTAAAAATCAATGAAAATATCGAAAATAGCATTGTATGGGGAACATCTAATCCTGAAACTTTAGAGATTGGTTTCAGTGCTGCTCATTCTATTGCTTCTTTTGAGCCCTCAGAACAAACTACTCTTGTCAATGCTATGTGGGATTCCAATCAATCATTTGGTTTAGAATTAATTCTAAGAATAAAATCTTTTTACAAATCTCATCCAGAAAAAACCCTTAATGATGCAATCACATCCATTTTAAAAATTGATATGCCTAAAAAATTAATTTTAGATATTTTTATCTCAGGATTAAAAGATAGTATTTATGATAATTTAAAAAAACGATCTTTAGAAAAAAATATTACGATTGATGAATTTGGCAAGGAAATTTTGTCAAGGTCTTTTTCAGAAAATTCTCTTATAGGGGTCAAAATTAAGAAAAATTTAGTTCGAATAGCTTTTTCAACATCGGGTAAAAAAGAATTTGATAAAATGACAAATTCAAACACAGAAATAAAAAATAATTTAATCAATACACTTTTTGAAAAGGAGGGATTTTAATTGTCAATTGAAGAAAAATCTGCATCCATTACTGATGATGGTTCAATTTTAATGGGCAACTTGTTTTGTTGTGATGGACATTCATATAATCGTAAATTTTTTGCTTTTTCCCATATGCACAGTGATCATACTCAAAAACTACCAAAATGTCTTTACAATGGCCAAGTTTTCATGAGTAAACCAACTCGAGATCTTCTTGAAGCAATACATGATGAAAATTATGGAGGTGATGGAAATATGATTAAAAAAAATCAAATACGTATATTGGATTATAATCACTCAGAAATTGTTTCTTCCGGTGATTTAAAAGAAAAAATAACTTTTTATGAATCTGAACATGTTTTAGGTGCTAGTCAAGTTGAAATTGTACTTGATGAAGGAAAGAAAAAGATTGTTTATTCTGGAGATATCACTCCAAACGATAAACCCCCTGAAAATATCCATACCTTAATCTTAGATTCTACTCATGGTCATCCAAAATATGAAAAATACTCTGATCCTCAAAGTGTTGAACGAAGATTTTTAGAAAAAATTGATGAAGTTATTCATAGTGATCAAGCTCAACCAGTAGTGATTCATGCGCATCAAGGTAAATTACAAGAAATAATTTCATTAATTTCACAGCATACGGATTTGAAAGGATTTCCATTACATTCGTCGGATAAAAACATACGAATTGCTGATGTTTACCGAAATTATGATTTTAAAATCAGATATGATCTTATAGATGAAACTTCTCTTGAAGCTGAAAATCAAAGAGATTCTGATTGGCCTTATATTCAATTTCTTACTTCTTTTACTAAAAAATCGTATGAGCGAAATGGAAAGGCTCATTCTATTTTCCTATATGATTCTCTGCCTGGAAAAGGTCAAATTGATGAATCCGAAAATAATTCTACAAAGTATTCTACAACATCTCATGCAGATTTCCAAAATGTAATAGATTATGTAAAAAAAGCAAATCCAAAATATGTCATTGTTGATAACTACAGAACTAAACAAGCAGAGGCATTAACTGGAAAATTGACCAGTGAAGGATTTGATGTCGACTTTTTACCAAAAACGAAATGATTGTTATGCTTAACTCCACACAATTAGATCTTTTCAAAGAACTGATTATTGAGGTTCAGAATAATAATGTAGATTTAAATCAAATCTCTCAATTAAAGTCATTACCACATTTTAGATTTTGGATGAAAGCGTTAAATCAATTATGTGATAAAATAATTAGTAATGAAGAAAATAAAACTTTGAATCAAACAATAGAAATATACATTCAAGATTTATTGATTTCATATTTTGATCATGATCCAAAAAGATTTGATAAACGACTCACTTTAAAATTATTTGAAAATTTTTTTAATTATATTAAAAATGAAAAAAATACCCTTTTCTATTTCACTCCTCTCTATAATTTTGAATTTGATGGAAGTGAATTATGTGTTGAACCGTTTGTTAAAATAAGAAAAATTTTTGAAAATGAAAGAAATTATTTATTTGAATATTATGATAAATTTTCTCCTGTTAAAGTGTCTGTGAACAAAATAAAATATCTATTAATTATCACTGTGGATGATGACGTTTCTGATCCTTCTTCTTTTGTAGAAAACAAAATTTACCAAGTACTAAATAAATTTAAAATTATTAATGATGGAAATATCCGCTCTGGAGGACTGTATAATTTTGATAAGAGTGAAAAGTGGAATCCTAGAAATAAATTTCATAGAATAAGAATTGAACCAGTTGGAATTTCTTCAAATAATAAATATACCCTACGTAAAAAACACTCAGAAAAATTTCAAGAATTAATATTAAAAATTACTAAACAATACCCTGATTTATCCAATGACGAACTTGAACTATCTGATGTATTTGACAGAGTGATACGAAGATTTAGTGGTGCATTGGAAAAAGAAGATAAAAGTGAAAAAATTGTAGATCTTGTTTTATGTTTAGAAATTTTATTGGTTTCTGTTGCTCATGATAGCACTTTAAAAATATCTCAAAGAACTGCATTGTTTATAGGAAAAAGTATTAAAGAAAAACTTGAGATATCCGATCATATGATTTCGTTTTATAATTTTAGAAGTGGACAAGTTCATGAATTTAAGGATAGACCCGTAAAAGTTGAAAAGACTTTGACGAAGGATTTTGTGATCAAAAAATTAGAATCTTGGACACGCAGATCTATTTTACAAATGTTTTATTTTAGTCAAGAGAAAAAATATTCAAAGTTAACATTTAGACAACTTCTAAAAAAAATTGATGAATCTATGTTTAATGTTAAAATTAATTCAGAATTTTTAAAATTAAGTAATGAAAATTTAAAACGATTAAAATTCTAATGAATCGATTATTTTTTTAATGTATTATTTTATAATAATGTATGACTAGTTTAACTTTCTATGGGGGAGTTAACGAAATTGGCGGAAACAAAATTTTACTCCAAGATAAAGACACAAAAATTTTCCTAGACTTTGGAAAAAGTTATGGAAAAGAAGGACAATTCCTTGAAGGGTTTGTACAGCCAAGAAAATCAAATGGCTTGGGAGATTACATTAACCTAGGAATGCTTCCCGACATCAATGGACTATACAGAAATGATTTGGTAAAACAGCAAGGTTACTCTGAAAAAGAGGTCGATTTTCAAGGTGTTTTAATTTCTCATGCACATTCAGACCATGTAGATTATGCAACATTCCTACACAAAGATATTCCAATTTACATGGGAAAAACAACTAAAGGAATTCTACAAGCACTATTCGAGATTCAAGGTAGACGGGATAGGCAAGTTTTAGATTTTAAAGAACTCGGTTCAGGATATAGAGACCATCCAATTCCTAGAGATATTAAAGAATTCACATCAGGTAAAAAATTCAAAATTGATTCTTTAGAAATTTTACCAATTCATGTCGATCATTCCATCCCTGGAGCATATGGATTTATCATTTACACATCATCAGGTCCAATTGTATACACTGGGGATTTAAGATTACATGGAACAAAACCTCAGATGACTAGAGAATTCATCGATGCAGCAAAAAAAGAAAAACCAATTGCATTACTTGCAGAAGGAACACATATCACCGATTCTCCAAAAGATGAAAGTGAATCCAAAGTATTTGAAGATGGATTGCAAGTAGTTTCAAGATCAAATAGTTTTGTTTGTGCTGATTTTAATTTCAGAGACGTTGATAGAGTCAGAACATTTTATGAGATTGCAAAAAGAACTGGAAGAAAATTTGTAATTAATATCAAAAATGCACCATTTTTAAAATATTTTCACCAATTCCCAGACCTTGAGATTCCAAATTATGATGATCCTGATGTAATTTTATGCAAAACTAGAACATATTCTGGAACATTCCAGGATTCAGATTATCGTGGATTTACTGATTATGTTCAATTACTTAATACAAAAACAACTACAGAAATTGGTAAAAATCCTGAAAAATATCTCTGTGCAATGGGATTTTATAATTTCCCGCAATTCATTGATATGAAAATTAAAAGTGGAACCTACATTCATTCAGCATCAGAACCATGGAGCGAAGAGCAAACGTTCAGCGTAGAGCGACGAAATAATTGGATAAATCATTTTGGATTCTCAAATGAGCAGATTCATTGTTCTGGGCATGCAAGTAGGACTGATTTGTTTCAAATGGTAAAAGATATTGATGCCCAAATGTTATATCCAATTCATTCAGATGCACCACAAGAATACAATGGAGTTGTAAACAATATCACATTTGCAGAATATGCAAAGTCATATGAAATTTAAAAATTAAAAAGAAATAATTTTTTTAATTCCTTTTTGGATTAAACGAATAAAATTATCATCAATCCCAAATCGCTCAAAGACTCTTCTCAAAAAATAACTTCGTACAAATGATACAGTTGCATAAACAAATGTGATTGCTAGATTTGCAGTTAATGGATCTTCTTGAATCCATCCCATAGATAATGGTAGTACAATAATCCCTAAACCATACCCAATTGGATATCCTCCAAAGGAATTGACAAATGCTTCAGAGATACTTTTTTTGTGAGAATCCTTTGAAATAATATTACTCATTTTTCTCCTCAAAATTTTCTCTTAATTTTTGTAAAATCTGACCTTCAATACCATCTATTTCATGAGTATCATGATAGATTTGATAATTCTCAAGATTCTCAATTATCTCATCCTCAGAGTCTTCAGTGCGTTTCCAAAAAAACAATGATACACGATCATGCCATTCAGGATACCATCCTCGCTCCTCAAGCCAACTGTAAATCTCATGATGTATTCCATAGGTGTACATCTCTTTTACTTTCATGAATTGGTATTTTGGGTCTGTATATCCTGCATCGGATAGCAGTAATTCACCATACTCTAAATCATGATTAAATGGTGGAATCCCTTTGAAAATACAAGCATCCTCACTTGTAGTATGAATGCCGCCACTCTTACCATCAACATCATCTACCTTTTCTAAATATTGAATTTCAGTAACTAATTCTCTTAGACCTTTCATGATTTGCTCTCTACTCCATTGTTTCATTTTTTTACACTCTTTTTTGATTTCGTTTTTAGTTTATTTTTCAGAAGATTGTATTCTTTGTTTAATTTTTGAAATTCATCACGATACGGACCGTATGTTTTTTTAAATTCTTTATCCATTAATTGTTCTTGATAGATATAATGATGTAGATTATTACAACAAGTATAGAATTCATTTTCTATGTAATGTGGATCTGTCTGATATGCTTCCCATAATTTTAGAAATTGACTCTCATAACTTCTCAATAACTTTCTTGCAAATTCCCATTCGTGTTTATTTTCATCCATAATTTGGTATAATTTTTCTCGTGCACGATTTTTCTTTTTTTCCAATGCCTCAAGATTTGAATTATTCTTCATTTTCCATTCTCCAAAATATCGTCAGAGAATGATTGCTTTTCATACTCGGAGGTTTGTTGACATGGTTGCATTAAATCAGAAATTATTTTTGGAAAATAATACACGACAACGAATATCATACTAAATATAGGATTTACAAATCCAACCAGCATAGTTATACTCCAAAATAGAATTTTTTTAATCAATTTTTTGCCTCTTTTTAGATTCAATTCTTTTTACATACCATTTTCTCCAAGTTTCTAAAAATTTTTCATATCCAATTATTGCATCATCCCATCTTTTTAATTCCTCAAGACAATTAATTTTACATCTTAAAGCGTCAAAATGTGTAGAATTAATTTTTAATGTTTTTTCAACAGTAGTTAATGCTTGATTGAATTTACCTAACGAAAATAACACTTCACTTTTTCTATTTAATACTGCAATAGCTTGTGGATCTATTTTGAGAATTTTATTAAAACACGATAATCCTTCGTTAAATTTCTCTAAATTTATTAAACAGAGTCCTTTATTGTATAGAACATTTGTATCTGTAGAGTATTTTACTAAAATTTGATCAAATAATTCAATTGCTTTTTTATCATTATCTTCTCTTGAAAATTTTTGTCCTTTTCGATAAATTTTTTCAAATTTTGTTGAACGCTTCAATCTTCACGTTCTCCCCATCTATGATTACAATCATTGCATTCCCATTTTGGATCATGGTCTGATACCAGACATCCACCCATAACAAATTCTGCGTCATCTAATCTTTTTTCAATAGATTTTGAAACTGGAAAATATCCCCAAAGAATTTCTGCAACACTTGAAGAACTACATTTAGGACACTTCAATTATTTATCCTCCAATATTCCTGCAAATAGTTACTATTCCATGAAAAGTAATCACAAATCACACCACAATATCTACAAACTTGCTCATCCCATGATTGAAATCTACTAGTATTCTTGTGAGCTGTTTGACAAATTTTACATCTCATTTTGTCTTGCCTATTTTTTCTGCTTTTGATTTTCTTAAAACTAAATCATCCCATTTTCTATCTAGTTCTTTATGGGCAAGACGAGTTCTGACAATTAATTTAATAAAATTTTCACAATCAGCATAGAATTGAGCATCTATACGATTAGTTATAGTTAATTTGTGAGAATTGTTGTTGAATTTTTCCCATGATTTGACAAACCCATTTTCATTTTTTCTTAAATTCAAATACAAAGATTTGATTTCAAGAAAATATTCAAATCTCTCATCTTTGCTTTTACTCATTTTTACTCCCCCAAATTTTTTCCAAGTTTATTTGATCTTTTGATTTGTATGATTTTGGCTCATTTTCAGGCACATCTGACCAAATTTTGACACTATTTTGTGATGTTTTGTCCATCTCTGAGGTTAATTTCTCCATAGCACCTCCAAAATCTTGAATTATTTTGTTAAAGGTTACAATTCCTTTATTGAAATTTTTAAAATTGATATTTTTTAAAATCAAAACTAATTGTTCTTTGTTTGTTTTGTGATCAGTTAGAATGACATCAAATTTTTTACATAATATTTCTTGAATTTTGTAGAGTTTTTTCCATTCTTTTACAGTGTATTTTTTCTTTCCTCTCATTTCAAATCCCTTCAACCTCATACAATTTTTCCCATTTTATTTTCAAAATCATATGATCCATCAACATGAATTTTGTGTGATTGTGCTGCAACTGAAAATTTATTTGATTGATTCATTTTTTACTTGTATTTCTCCTGAAAATTTCTTAACATAGCACCTTCATCATCAGTAGGATCAGATTCCGTAAATGATGATTTTGACCAATCAGGTTTTCCACAAATTTTTATCAAAATTGCATCTCGTATTTCAAACGTGTTCATACCATAGGTCAAATAATGCTCC
>Ga0114933_10006796_pt1 | contig 10066 bp, 6 predicted proteins | sample 4SBtaG_FD_89691 | JGI IMG/M metagenome (GOLD analysis project Ga0114933, IMG submission 89691) | Deep subsurface microbial communities from Kolumbo volcano to uncover new lineages of life (NeLLi) - 4SBTROV12_W25 metaG | ecosystem: Environmental > Aquatic > Marine > Volcanic | place: Kolumbo... | reverse complement strand
TCGACCCGAGAAGTCATCGGTGAGCCGTGTGCGGGAAAACCGCACGCACGGTTCGAACGGGGGCCTCCTGCTGACCATCGGTGCCTCGGCGCCGGGAAGTCGGTAGGAGGTCTACCAATGCTCACGCTCCTGATGACCCTCGGCGCCGCCGAGGCCGCGACCTGCGACGACGTGCTCCTCAACGTCTCCCTCGACTCCAAGGGCTTCCACGTCCGGGGCGCCGACGATGTGCTCTACCCAGGCGGCCGCCCTGCGATCGCCGACAACCCCGAGATGAAGTGCACGACCGCCTCCTGCGGGGGGGTCGACGACTTCAACTGGCTGGGGCTCGACAAGACCCTCGATCGGCTGAAGGGTCAGTGCCCCGCCGTGTCCGATGTCCAGGTCGTGCTCAGCCCCGAGCTGACCCACGACGTCTTCCTCGAGGCCCTCGACCACCTCGACAGTCGCTTCCCGAACGTGATGGTCGGTGGCGGCGCCCAGGGCTACGGCGGCGGCGGCTCACCGACGACCAGCTCGATGCTCCTGCGGCCGAAGCAGGTGGTGGTCTATGACCGGGCCTTCTCCCTCGACTCGGACCCGACGGTGCTGGCCAAGGCCTTCGACCTGGGCATCAAGCCCGTCACCACCTTGAAGATCGAGGCCGCCGACTCCGCCACCTTCGCAGAGCTCGCGCTGATCATGAACGCGGCCGGCAAGGCCGGGTACACCCGCTTCGAGCACGCCGATCCCACGGGCAACCGGCTGCACAAGACCACCACCCCGGGAGGCGGCGAGCTCGCCCCGGTCAAGAAGGCCGAGATCTCCGCGAAGGCGCTCAACGCCGGCATCCAGCCCGTGGGGCCCGCCGTACTGGCCTGCTACAACGAGGCCCTGGGACGCGACGCCTCGCTCAAGGGCACCATCGAGGTCTCCATCACGATCTCGGCCAAGGGCCACGTGCTCGGCACCGAGGTGACCCAGGGCATCGAGCCGGCCCTGGACAAGTGCGTCGCCGAGGCCGTCGAGGACGCCACCTTCGCCGCCCCGGGCGGAGTGGTCGTGACGAGCTTCCCCTTCAACCTGTCGCCGGGCTAGGGTCGCCCCCACGCGACACAGTCGTCGTTGTACCACTCGGCGAAGAGCCCCAGCTCGTCGTCGCCGTCGTCGGCCAGGGGCACCCCGACCTGGGCCGCGAGGACCTCGGCGGCGGCGGTGAAGGTGTGGTCGATCTCCGGCCGGCGCTTGCTGCCGTAGCTGTAGAAGCCGATGAGCGTGCGCTCCTGAGTGATGCCGATGAGCTTGCGGCCGACGACCACGCCGTCCTCTTCGAGGTAGAGCACGCGCTTGTTGACCTCGACCGCGTTGGCGATGGTGCTGTGCTCGTTCTCGCCGCCGACGGCCAGGCAGGTCCCGAAGCGGTTGCCCATCTGGAGGACCTCCAGCGGGTCCTTCGCCGAGCGCATGGTGAAGCCCTCGTGCGTGGTGACGAAGCGATGGAGCCACGGCGCGAGCTCGAGCCCGGACTCGCGCATGCGCGCGCACCAGGCCCGGTTGACCGGGTGGTTGCGGAAGTCGACCCCGCGAAGAAGACGCCGGAGGATCCGGCGGTTTCGGGGAGCCCGGGCGAGCAGGGACTCGGCGTTGCGGTGGTCCTCGTCGATGTCGCCGCGGACGAAGTGGGCGCGGGCCACGGCCTCGATCCAGTCCTCGAGCTCACGCAGGTGGTGGAGCCGGGCGGCCTTGGCTCGCAGCCGGGCCAGGGCGGCGTCGCGCTCGCGCAGGAGCGTGTCCATGTCGGCCAGGCGCGCCCGGAGGCTCGCCAGCCGGACAGGACTCCGGCCGCTCTGTTCCAGGGCCTCCGCCTCGGCGGCGAGGCGACGCGGCAGCTCGACCAGATCGATCACTCGGCGGGTGTCCGGCGGCTCCGTGAAGCGGGGGGTCGTGCGGAAGGCGGGGTAGCGCCGCACGGTCGCTGCGCGGCGGAGCAGGCTGTAGACGCGCCCGATCAGCGCGGTGTCGGCGCAGGCGTCGATGACGACTCGGCGACCGCGCAGCGGCAGCGCCTCCAGGCCGTCCAGTGGGTGAGGCGCGCCATGGTCCACGATGGGCGCCAGGAGCGCCGGCATGCGACCCCGCTGCCCGTCCGACAGCCAGGCGGCCAGGCGCATCGCGCGTCCGTCGAGGCTCGGAACGCGCTTCGCGTCGAGGTAGCCCCGGGCGACCGGCTCGGTGGGCAGACCGAGCAGGGCGGCCTCGTCGGCCAGGAGGATCATCTGCACGTCGCGCGCGGGGCGTCCCTTCACCAAGGCGAGGAGCTCGGGCCGGTCGGCCATTCGATCGAGTCGCTTCGGATCCCGTCCCACGCAGCGGTTCAAGTGCTCGACCCGCTGCGTCCATGGCCCGGGGCAGTGGGCGACGACCATCGCCAGGAAGCGCGGCGTCGAGCGCAGGACCAGGTTCGCCAGGGGCACGCGGTTCTTCTCGTCGGGCCAGTCACAGGCCAGGTCGACGAAGGCGCCGAGGCGCTCGGGGTGGGTCCGCGCCAGCGTTCGGGCGGCGTCGAAGAGGTCCAGCTCCACGAAGGTGAGCTGCTGCTCGGCGTCCAGGTCGCCCAGTCGAAGAAGCCCGGGGATGCGCTTGAGCAGCTCGTGGACGCTGCGACCGCGGAGCCAGGTGTCGCCTGCCAGGGCGAGGGTGTCGACGATGCCCTGGAGCTGGGCGGACCGCCCGCACACCGCCTCCTCCAGGAGCCCCAGGGCCAGGCCCGGGCCGGCCTGGGTGCCGTGCTCGGCGATGCTGTGCTCCAGCCAGCGGACCAGGCCCTCGACCTCGACCCCGCGCCCCGCGAGGTAGCCGACCACAGGCTCCCATCCCCTTCCGCCGAGGTCGTAGAGCGCTGCGAGCGTCGGCACCCACTTCAGGTCGCGGCAGCCCTGCAGGCGCGCCTCGGACAGGGCGCTGTCCAGGTCGCCGAGCGACTCCAGGTGGGGCAGCAGGGGGCGGGGGTCGGCCAGCCCGGCCAGGAGCGTCGGCGAGCCGATCCTGCGGCGATTCAGCGGCCTCCAGGACCTCCCCGTCGGCAGCTCCGCCAGCTCGACAGCGGTCCACGCGAGGTGCTTGTGCAGCGGCATGCCGGCCGGCAGCTCCACAGGCCTCGCGCCGGTGATGCGGAGCCCGTCGACCCGCAGGGCCCAGAGACCCTCGGGGCGGTCCCGCAGCGCGCGGGAGATACGCACCGCCGCCGGCGTCAGCCCGAGGGGCGACCGCCGGACCGGGGGCTGCCGCTCCCACCAGACCAGCGCCTCGCCGCGCCAATCCACCCGGGGCCGGGACGCAGGGGCACGCCGCCGACGCCTCCGGTGGGGGCGCGGCCGTCGGATCGGCTCCTGGCGACAGGTGGGCATCGACGCGCACTCTTCGCACGGGGACAGCAGCCGGCAACGGGATAGGCTGGGCGCCGGAGGGCGCGATGTCACCCAAGTCCGATGCGGTTCTGGCGCTCACCGCGCGCTTCGTCGGCGCCTCGATCAAGCCGGGCCCGGTGGCCGAGTCCATCGTCGATGAGCTGGCGGACGCTTTCGACTTCGGCGTCAGCATCGAGGTCATCGAGGGCGACGAGCGCGTGATCGTCGCCGTCGGACACAAGGATGAGGCCGTCGCCGAGCAGGTGCGCTGGATCGCCGGCCACGCTCGCGCCCCACGCGACCAGGGACTCCCCGGCCAGGTGATCACCAGCGGCGAGCCGCTCATCCTCCACGACCTCCCGACCGAGGACCTGCGCGCCCAGCTGGTCCCGGAGATCCGCGAGCGCATCGACATCGAGGTGCCGAACCTCGCGCTGATGCCGATGAAGTACGACGGCGAGGTGCTGGGCGTCATGGCGCTGTTCGCGCTGCAAGCCGACCACCGCTTCGAAGACCCCGAGCTCCTGGCCCAGTTCGCGGCGGTCGCCGACATCGCGGCCGTGGCCCTGGCCAACGAGCGTCTGGTCCAGGACCTCCGGGTCGAGCTGGAGCGTCGGCGCAAGGCCGAGGAGAGCCGCACCAAGCTCGAGGACAAGCTGCTGCAGTCCCAGAAGCTCGAGAGCCTGGGGGTGCTGGCCGGCGGCATCGCCCACGACTTCAACAACCTCCTGGTCGGGGTGCTCGGCAACGCCAGCCTTGCGCTGATGGACCTGCCCCAGAACTCGCCGGTGCGCCCGACGCTGCAGTCGATCCAGCGGGCAGCGCGCACGCTGGCGGACCTGTCCCAGCAGATGCTCGCCTACTCCGGGCGCGGCGCCTTCGTCATCCAGCCGGTGGACCTCTCCTCGCTCGTCGAGGAGGTCACGCACCTGCTCAAGGTGACGGTCTCCAAGCGCGCGGTGCTGAAGCTCGAGCTCGCTCGGGACCTTCCGCCGGTCGACGCGGACGTCTCCCAGCTGCGCCAGGTCATCCTGAACCTGGTGACGAACGCGTCGGACGCCGTGCGTCAGGGCAGCGGCTTCATCCGCGTCAGCACCTCGCTGGTCCACGCGGACGCGGACTACCTGAACGAGACCCTGATCCCCTCGGCCGTCAGCCCCGGCTACTTCGCCTGCCTTGAGATCAGCGACACGGGCCAGGGCATGGACGAGTCCACCCAGAGCCGCATGTTCGACCCCTTCTTCTCGACCAAGCAGACCGGTCGCGGCCTCGGTCTTGCGGCGGTGCTGGGCATCGTGCGTGGCCACAAGGGCGCCATCCGGGTCTACTCCGAGGTCGGCCGGGGAACGACCGTCAAGGTGCTCCTCCCCGTCGCGGCCGAGATCGACCCGCCGGAGCCCTCGCAGGGCAACTCCGGCAAGCTCGTGCTGCTCGTTGACGACGAGGAGACCTGCCGCGCCGTCGGTCGGCAGCTGCTCGAGCGCGCCGGCTACCGCGTCCTGGTCGCTTGCGATGGCGCCGAGGCGCTGGCCTACTTCAAGAGCCGCCAGGACATCGACCTCGTCATCCTCGACCTGACGATGCCGAAGATGGACGGCGCAGAGGCCTTCTCCGCGATCCGCCGCATCGACGAGGACGTGACCATCATCCTGACCTCCGGCTACGGCGAGCAGGACGTGACGACGGCCTTTGCGGGCAAGCGGCTCAACGGCTTCGTCCAGAAGCCCTGGGACGTCGCCCAGATGATCGAGGTCGTGAAGAAGGCGCTCGGTGACTGAGGCGCAGTGCGCTCAGTGCCAGCGCATCCTGCATCAGGACGAGGCCCGCCACGCCCTCGACGAGGGGCTGCTCTGTGCCAACTGCTACCGCGCTCTCCGCGACGAGGTCGAGCGCCAGCTCGGCGAGATGGAGAGCGGCATCAACTACCCGCTGGCCTTCGTCGTGCACGGCGTGGGGAGCTCGATCGGCGCGGCGCTCTACATCGCCTCGATCCTGCTGAGCGGATGGGACGTCGCCCTGGTCGCGATCGCGATGCCCTGGATCGGCACGAAGCTCCAGAACAAGGTCATCGGCGTCAAGCGCGCCCAGCCCCTGGCGATCATGGCGGTCGCGCTCAACCTGGGCCTCTTCGGCGCGACCCGCTTCTTGATGTGGGGCGGCGACGTGAGCATGTTCGAGTTCTTCGACCTGCTCTGGGTCGGCATCATCGCGTATGAAGCCTGGCGACTGAACAAGCCCCTTCAATGAACGACGAACAGCAGAGAACCCAGGACAACCTCAACGCTGTCGCCCGCCAGGTCATCGAGGAGCGACGCAAGAAGCCCTCGCAGTGGAAGAAGAAGCTCCTGAAGTGGGGGCCGCTCGGCGCCTTCATCGCGCTCAGCATCGGCAAGCTGAAGTGGGTCGTCGCGGGCCTGAAGTTCGCCAAGTTCGGCGTGCTCGCGTCGATGCTGTTGAGCATCGTGGTGTACGCCAAGATGGCGGATCTGGGCTGGGCGGTCGCCACGGGACTCGTCGTGCTGATCCTCGTCCACGAGCTCGGTCACGCGGTCGCGATGCGCCACCAGGGCATCTCTTCGGGGCCCATCGTCTTCATCCCCTTCATGGGCGCGGTCATCGCCATGCGAGACCATCCGCGGAACGCCTGGGTCGAGGCCTATGTCGGCGCTGGAGGGCCGGTCCTTGGCAGCCTCGGCGCACTCGCCTGTGTGGTCGTCGCGGTCGTCACGGGCAGCACCTTCTGGTGGATGCTCGCGCTGATGGGGTTCTTCATCAACCTCTTCAACCTGGCGCCGGTCTCGCCGCTCGATGGCGGCCGCATGATCCAGATCCTCAGTCCGAAGCTCTGGATCGTCGGGGCGCTGGTGTTGGGCCTGTACTACCTGGCGACCTTCAGCCCTCTCGTGCTGCTCATCCTGCTCTTTGCGCTGATGAACATCGGGCGCCTGCGCGAGCGCACCGCGGGCTATGACGACGTGTCGACCGGCCAACGCGCCGGCATGACAGCGCTCTACGTGGGCCTGGTGGCCGCGCTGGCGACCGGGACGATCCTCGCGCAGGCGCAAACCGCCCACATCCCCGCTGACGTGGAGGTTTTCGCTGTGGCCCCCGCCGCGCTGCACGCGATGTTCGGCCTGATAGGCTCCGGCTCATGGAAGCCCTATTCGGAGCGCTAGGAGCCCTGATCGGCGCGTTCTGCGCCTTCATGGCCTTCCGCTTTCACCAGCTTCGGCAAGAGACCCAGACCGACCTCGACCGGGCGCGGAAGCGCATCGAGGAGTTGGACGGCAAGGTCCTCCATGCCGTCGAGGACCGCGACAAGAGCATCCGGCGCCTACAGGACAAGTCCGCCGAGGAGCTGAAGTACGCGCACAAGGACCTGGCCTTCGAGCTGCTCGACGTCGCCGACAACCTCGGGCGCTCGCTCGAGCACACCGACGCCGAGGGCTTCAAGCAAGGCGTCGTGATGATCGGCCAGCAGCTCGACGCTGCGCTGCGTCGCCACGGCATCGAGGAGGTCGAGGCCCTCGGCCAGCACTTCGATCCCCGGCTGCACGAGGTCGTCGAGACCGAGGAGTCCGTCGAGGCCGAAGACACGGTGCTCCGCGAGTGGGTGCGCGGCTACACGATCAACGGTCGCGTCCTGCGCGCCTCCAAGGTCGTCCTGGCCGTGCCGGTCGGCTCGAAGGCCTCGGAGGCCGAGGAGGCCGAGGTCGTCGAGCCTCCGCCGCCCCCCGAGCCGCCTTCCGAGGAGCTCGAGGGCGACGAGACCCAGCCGCTGCCTGACCTCGAGGAGCTCCCGGACGAGGAGCCTGCCGAGGAGCCCCCGGATGAGGAGCCGCCTGCCGAGGAGCCCGAGGAGGAGGAGCCTCCCGCCGAGGAGCCGCCCGCCGAGGAGCCGGACGAGGACGTCGGCGAGGTCGCCACCGACGCCGGCGCGGACGAGGAGCCGATCATCATCCAGGACAAGCCGGACGAGGGCGTGGAGTACGTGGTCACCCTCGACCGCCCCCTGGCCGAGATCGGCGAGGAGGACCTGGACTCGACCGAGGTCGTCCAGGAGATGCTGATCGACGAGATCACCGAGGACCTCCCGATGGTCAACATGGAGATCGAGGAGTAGCTCAGAGCTCTCCGCGGAGCGCGCGGGCCCGGTCTGCGCGACCCAGGGACACCCACTGCTGGAGCGCGAGGTCCGGGCGGCGCCGGCCCGGTCGTCCTTGCCGAGGGCGCGGGCGTTCCGACCAGCCTCCTCCAGGAGCAGAGCGTTGTCGACGTTGGCGTAGTCCTTGGCCTCGATGGTCCCGGCGCCGAGCTGGAAGCGACGGTCCCCGGCCTCCCAGTCTCCGAGCCTCGCGAGCACCGGGAGGAGAGCCAGGTCCACGCAGACGACCACCAGTGGACTTGCGCAGCGAAGGCCCCCCGGCCGTGAGGACTGCAGCAGGCGCTTCGCCTCCAGGTCGGAGACCCGCCCTCGGGCAGCGACCGCCTGGCTGATCCGCAGAACGGGCAGGTCGGGGTGGGCGAGGCGTCGCATCCTGTCCTCGCAGGCCGCGTAGGCGCGATCGGTGGCCTCGAGGTCGCCCGCCAGGCGCAGCAGGTCACCCAGCACCAGCAGCAGGTTGGCTTCCTGCCAGGCAAAGCCCTCGACCAACTTCAGGGCGCGGCGAACCGTGTCCAGCGCTTCGTCGTGGCGGCCCAGGCTCACCAGGCAGTTCGCGGCCCAGTTCAGCGCGCCCGCCTCGGCCTGGCGATTGCCCAGGCGTCGGTAGCCCTCGGCGGCGTCGCCGATCAGCTGCAGGGCCTCGTCCATCCGGCCGGCGTGATGGAAGATGCCGCGCGCGAAGCGGGTGCGGGTAAAGGCGAGCACCTCGTCGTCCCCGGCTCGGCGCGCCTCCCGCATCGCCTTCTCGAAGCAGCGGGAGGCCTCCTCCGGGCGGCCGAGCCGGTTGTGCCCGTTCGCGCGGGAGCACCAGGCATAGGCGCGCTCGGCCGGCCAGTCGTGGCCCGTCGCGGCCTCGAGCGCGGCGTCGATCCGGGCCTCCCACTGCTCCATGTCGCCGATGCGCCAGGCCAGGCGGGCCAAGCCGATGCGTGCCCGCACGATGGCCGGATGGACCTCTCCGGCGGCGTCGGCGAGGCGCCGCCAGGCTCGGGTCGCGGCCACGTCGTCCCCCTGCCGTGTCCGGATCTCCGCTGCGCGCACCAGCGCGGCGATGCCTTCGTCTCGCTGTCCCGCGCCGAGGCGGTGGATGCCCAGCCGCTCGGCGTGGTCGGGATGGACGACCTCTGCGCAGGCCCGGTGGGCACCCTGCAGGCGCCCTCGAGACGCGGCCCGCTGAAGCAGGACATCGCGCACCTCCTCGCAGCGGAAGTGCCAGCTGTGTCGGTTGGAGTCGATGATCGCGAGGCGGTGCGCGACGAGGGTGGCCAGCAGGCCTCGTTCGGGGTCCACGCCGGCCCGCCGGCAGGCCCCCGCCCACTCGACCTCGAGCACGCGGAGGCCCAGCGCTGCGGCGATCTCCAGGCTGTGGCCCGAGGCCCCGGGGATCAGCGGCTCGACCCGGCGCTCCCAGGCGATGTCGATGTCCGAAGGCAGGCTCGGTCGTGCGCCCTTCTTCAGCCGGAAGCCCCTCCGCGTGGCCTCGAGCGCCCCCTCCGCGACCCATCCCCCAACGGCCTGCTCGACCCGCCCCGGACGGGCTCGGGTGTGCTCCTGGACCCACGCCCGCAGCGAGGGCACCAGGGGGATCGTGGCGCGAACGAGCTCGGCGTGCTCCTCGGGCTCGAGCGGGCCGAGGCGGAGCGTTCGGTCGGCGGCATCCTCGATGGCCTCGCCCAGGGCGTCCGCCAGGCTCTCGTCCGAGGCGGTGAGCAAGACCAGGGCCGGCAGGCGGGTGGAGCCGGCGAGTGCGCGGGCGATGTCCGCAGAGATCGGGCTCTTGCCCACGTCGCCGAGGCGCACGATGAGCGGCCGCCCGACCTTCGCTGCGTAGCGCTCGAGCCAGCGGCAGAAGACTGCGTGCCGCTCGGCCTTGCCTGAGAACACTCCCGCCGAGAGCACCAACTCGATCGTCTCCTCGGAGCCGTGTCCGGTCTCGCCGAGGCGCCGGGCCACCCACTCGCGGTCGCGACCGCGGACGCGCAGGGCGTCGCCGACCAGCGCCGTCAGGGCGTCCTCGTCGTCGGTCCATCGGCCGACGAGGACGTGGGCGGCGCCCAGCTCCTCGGCCCGCTCCCCGAACCACTCGGCCAGCCGCGAGGAGCCGATCCCGCGCGGGCCTCGAAGCAGCACAACGCGCGGTCGGCCGGCGCTGTGCACGGCCTGCAGCTCTCCCCAGAGCGCTCGGCGCTCGGCGATCCGACCGACCATCGGAGGCGGACGAAGCCCGAGCAGGCTGGGGCTGGGCGCAGGGCGCGTGTGCTCTCGAGGGCGCCGGTAGCTGATATGGAGTGACCGGCTGTCAAGGGCCACCAGCGGCACGCGCGGGATCTCCGACTGGATGGGGAAGGCGGACGGGGCCGGATTCTTCGACGACGAGTCACTCTGTTATCCGCGGGTTGCGTCGAGACGCAGAGCCGCCGTGACCATGCTCCGTCGTGGGGGCTCGCTGTCTAGAACCGCGGATCCGCTCGACGACTCGGTCCGCACCGTGTCGTCGGGCTGCCGCATAGCTAGC
>Ga0114933_10006795_pt1 | contig 10066 bp, 8 predicted proteins | sample 4SBtaG_FD_89691 | JGI IMG/M metagenome (GOLD analysis project Ga0114933, IMG submission 89691) | Deep subsurface microbial communities from Kolumbo volcano to uncover new lineages of life (NeLLi) - 4SBTROV12_W25 metaG | ecosystem: Environmental > Aquatic > Marine > Volcanic | place: Kolumbo... | reverse complement strand
TATCATTAAAGTCATTATCAGTATCGTTTTGTTTAGTAGATAGTTGTATTATTGCACCATCTGGCTTTTCTTCATATAATGCTTTATATAAATCGCTATATTCTTCTCCGTGACTTTGAAAGTATTTAAATAGCGTAGCATCATCACCATCTTTATTTAGCACTCTAAGCAGTTCTTCTCTTGGCATAATGTTATATAATCGCTCAAATACTGCCTCATAGTCTTCTTCATAAAACAGTTCAGTTACATGATAGAAATAGTATTTTTTATACATTTCATGTAATTCATCTTCAGTACTATGCCAAAACCATATAGAGGGTCCTTGCTCTTTAAACTGTTTCATTAACCATACTTGTGTCCAGTAAGCATGGAATTCATTGTATTGCTCTATCAATTCTTTAAGCGACATATTCCATAGAATACTTTCACCACCGTTTACTATATCTTCATCTTCAGGAAAAGATAACGCAAATGTTTTGTGCATTGAAACAAAATCTTTGTTATTATAGTGTTCTTTAATTGTTTCGTGTGCGGAATAATCCATATATCGTTTGTTGAGTTGATCATTGTCAAGCCACTTAAATCTTAACCATTCTCTCATATGCTCAAACTCTTTTTGATTTTTAGCATACTCTCTTGTCCAACGAGGAAATTCAAAGAAGACATCTTTTAACTGAACAAAATTTTCTGTAGATTGTAGTTTGCTAATTCTTTTCAAGTCTGTTGTATTATATGAAAAGAAATCTTTTGGTAACTTAGGTAGCCACAATCTTTCAAACTGATCTCTGCCATGCCAGTGTATTAGCAGATCATAATTTTTCATTTCATGTGGTTTAATTTGATCTTGAGCGTTTGGAGTAATGTCTGTATTGAACAAACAAAATTTAGCATCTTCTCTGTAATAGTGTTCTCTCAAATCTTTAGGATATGATTTGCCTCTATTAAAAGAATAATACCAATCTTCTGGTAAGAAGTTCCAGAACTTGTCTCCTACTACTTGATGTTCTCTTCCGTAATGGTAGTTGTCTGTACCTTTCCAGAATGTTTTGAACACAGTATCTTGATGCTCTAAAACATCATGATATATTTTTTCGCATTGATCGTTACACCATAGCATGATACTAGAGTTATATAATGATCCTCTTATATCTTTAAATCTTCTATCGTTTAGAACTTTTTTGTCTTCCCAATTAGTATACAACATGTGAGGAGTAAATGCATAGTCGTAGATATCATCGATGTTATTCTGAATGACAACATCTAAGTCCATGTAACAGAATGGACCTTTTGTTTTTAACCAGTGATGTGAATTGAAAAGAAGAAACTTGGCTCTGTCCCAACAAAAATTCTCTCGACCAAACCAATAATCTGGGTGCAGAGGTTTTACACGAGGAATTGACCGAACTATAATATTTTTATCTAGTCCTTCAGGTTCATCGGTATAGCAGACGAATTTAAAGCGCCTCGTATATTTACGCTTTATCATTTCGTATAGATTGTTGACATACTCCGCAGAGTATTTGTTACCCCATTTTATAGAGAGAAAGTGTATCATAATATTTTTGTTTCAAATCAACTTGAGTTTCTTTTTGTCCGTTTAGTAATACGATTGGATAATCTTTTATCTGATATGCTCTCGGTGAAACATCTTCTTGTTCGTCAACACCAAACAGAAAAGAATAGATTAATCCTCTAGGGAATGTTCTATGAATCATATGTTCATGATATAAAAACCAATCATCGTTATCACAATATTTAGTCATGATATAATCAGAATTTGAAGAAAACTTTTCATAAATATGTTTTACATCTTTACTATTATATGCTATGACACTTGAATTGAATTTACTACCAAAACTTTTCCAATATGTTTCGCAGATAGTTGGTTCATCACAATAAGCAAACAATGGATCTAGATTTCCTTGTACTATTACATCTAGGTCTAGATACAGACAGTTGCCGAGATCGTGTTGAAAAAGTTTTATTTTTTCAAAGTTGCCGTCAATGTCGGTAATTAGTATTGGATTTATTTCTGGTCTTAGTTGGTCGATGTTTTTTTCGTCTACAAAGCAAACATGATTGTATTGTTTTGAGGCATCATAAATATCATGCACATCATTAGCATTATATTTTTCACCATAAAGTAAGGTAACTACGGTATTCAAGATAAACTCCCATTTTATAAATAGTATTTAGACGAAGAGGAAGACTAGTAATGGCATATAACAATAATGTAAAGAATATCGTTGTTGATCAGGGAACAACCTATAGTTCCACTATTTCAGTCAAGCAAACTGATGGAACTACTGCTAAGGATCTCACTGGTTATACATCTACCGCTCAATTAAGAAAAAGTTATGATAGTACAACATCGACTGCATTTACTGTAGCACAGGTAGATGCTACGGGTGTTATAACTATATCACTCACAGCGACACAAACTGCCGCTTTGAAGTCAGGTCGATATGTATATGATTGTGAATCTGCTAGTGGCTCAGAAACTTTGCGTGTACAAGAAGGAATACTAACAGTAACACCTCAAGTCACCAAGTAGGATTAGAAGATGAGTGATGAACTAAAAAAACTTTTTGAAGCGATTGCCCAAGAGAAACTTAGAACTAAACAGAAACGAGAACAGGCAACTCTTGCTGAAGCAAAGAAAGCACAGAAGAAAAAACAGGCTAGTCAAAAAGTCCAGGGTGATTTCTGGGAAATATTTACCACTCAATTAAAAGCACTATCAGAAGAAGAAACAAAACAGAAAAGCGAAGTAGAAAAGTTAAATGAGATCAAAGAAGGATTTAAAGAATTAGATCCATCTCGTTACATCATCGAAGAAGAAGTTATTGAAGAAGTTCCAATCGTAGAAGAAACCGATCTTCTAGCAGAGATAGACACAGAGAAACTTGCACAAGAATTCAAAGTAGATTTAAATCCTGAGCCTATCATAGAAGAAACGCCAAAAGTATATGGCGATCCAGATATTGGTGATTTAGAAAGAAAAGTCAATGAATTAGAATTGAAATACGCTACAGTTGTACAACCTGAAGAAGAACCAGAAGAAGTCTACGAACAAGCAGTAGCGGTTAGCGAAGAGAAAGAAGCAGTTCAACAATCCGTAATTGATGTTCTTTCACTTACACCAACAGAAGTAAAAGATAAAGATGAGCGATCACTCCAAGAGATGGCAGTATCGTATATCACAAATAAGAGAGAAGAACTTAAAGAAGAGAAAGATGAGATAGGCACACTCAAGAAACAGATTGTCGATATTAATACAAACATACGACAAATGATACTTGGTATGCAAGGCATCGGTGGCGGTGGTGAAGTTCGTTTAGAATTTTTAGACGATATTGACAGAGCAACCGCAAAAGTAAATAACAAATTCTTGATGTATGATTCTACACTTAAAAAGTGGAAAGGTGTAGATGCCCATGAAGAATCTGGATTAGATAGAGTAACTTCACATGTAATTCCTTCCGCAGATGATACATATGACCTTGGTACATCTTCATTGAGATGGCGAGACTTATATGTCTCTGGTAGTACCGTTGATATTGGTGGTATGAAACTTACCAATGACGGTAGTAATAATTTAGAAGTTAAAGATAGTGGTGGTGCAAAGAAAACAATTAGTGCTAATATTGCCTTTTCTGATATATCATCTAAACCCACTACTGTTGCTGGATATGGTATTAGTGATGCTGTTTCTTCTAGTGCTATAGCAAACTTTATTACTTTATCTTCAATTTCTATTGGATCAAATGCTAGTGCATCTGGAAGTGGTGGTATAGCATATAATAATAGTACGGGTGTATTTACCTATACTCCTCCAGCAATAGATAATTTTATTACACTGACATCTATATCAATGGCATCAAACGCTAGTGCATCTGGCACCGGTGGAGTCGCATATAATAACTCTAATGGGCAATTTACATATACACCACCCGATCTTTCAACATACGCAACGCTTGCCAGTCCTGCACTTACTGGTGCTCCGACTGCTCCTACAGCCACTTCTGGGTCAAATGATACTAAAATAGCAACAACTGCCTTTGTACAACAAGAGATCACAACACTCAAAGCCCTATTATACGCCTATAATCAATCTTAAGGATTATAAATAGTGAATAAATATATAATCTTACATAGGGGTTCACATGGCTTTATCAACACGACAAGGACTCATTGATTACTGTCTTAGAAGGCTCGGTCACCCAGTCATAGAGATAAATGTCGATGACGATCAGATAAGTGACCGTATAGACGATGGTTTACAATTCTTTCAAGAATATCATTTTGATGGCACAGAAAGAACATATGTTAAACATGAAATTACTGGTTCTACTATCACATTAACTACATCTGTCGGCACTAATTTTAATGTCGGAGAAACAATAACTGGTGGTACTTCCTCTGCCCAAGCAGAAGTTAAGCAAACTACTGCCACAACTGTTGTAATAGAAAAACCAAAAGAAGGCACAGGAGTCTTTGAAGCGGCTGAAACTATAACTGGCACCGATACTGGAACTACTGCTACTGTCCAATCGTATTCTGCTGGCAATATAGAAAATGGATATGTACCAATTTCAAACAGCGTTTTGTCTATTGTGAGACTATTTAATTTTGGTGGTGCATCTACAACAGGCGCAGGAAATCCTAACAATTTATTCGATCTACAATATCAATTCAGATTGAACGATATGTACAATTTGTTGTCGGCAGATATGACATACTATTCAATGGTTCAAACACATCTTTCTATGCTTGACCAATTGCTTGTTAGTGCTAGACAGTTTAGATGGAATAGAAACACAGATAGACTTTATATAGACACAGATTGGGATCAGACTTTTGATATAGGTGATTACATTGTTGCTGAAGCATATGCTGTTTTAGATCCAGCAACTTACACGGAAGTATACGATGATATGTTCTTAAAGAAATATTGTACTGCCCTTATTAAAAGACAATGGGGTGAGAACATGAAGAAGTTTGGAGGTATTACATTACCTGGAGGAGTAACACTTAATGGTGATCAGGTATATCAAGAGGCATTTGCGGAAGTATCACAGATAGAAGAAGAAGCACAAATGAAATATGAATTACCTCCTTCTTTGATGATAGGATAATATAGTGGCAACTAACTTTTATTTTCAGTCAGGTAATACCTCAGGAACTACTAACGAACAGCGTTTAGTAGAAGACTTGGTTCTTGAAAGCATTAAGATATACGGACATGATGTTTGGTATATGCCCAGAACTCTAGTCAATAGAGATACTATCTTTGACGAAGATACACTTTCAAAGTTCACGCAAGCATATCCATTAGAAATGTATATGGAGAATGTTGATGGTTACGAAGGCGAAGGAGATATATTTACTAGATTTGGCTTAGAGATAAGAGATCAAGTTACCTTTGTTCTCTCTAGGAGACGATGGGAAGAGATGGTACAAGTATCTGGTGGTACTTTTATGCAGTCTGGGTCTAGACCATTAGAAGGTGATCTACTGTACTTTCCAAAGACTAAATCTATATTTGAAATTAAATATGTAGAGTTTCAAGATCCGTTCTATCAACTTGGTAAGATTTATGTATTCAGGATGCGATGCGAATTGTTTGAATACGCTTCAGAACAACTTGATACTGGAGTTACTGATATTGATGCAATCGAAACTGATAATAGTCTCGATACATTATTGTACCAAATACAACTTGAATCAGGAGACATCTTTAAGTTAGAAGATAGTTCGTCATTAATATTAGAATCATTTGCCACGCAGAAATCGAATCAAGGAACAGATACCGCTGACTTCTTAACATTTAACGATCTAAGCGATATTTTAGATTTCTCTGAAGGAAATCCATTCGGTGAGTTAGGAGATTAATAATGTTTAGAGATAAGACATTTTATCATCAAACAACAAAGAAGGCTATCGTTGCTTTTGGCATGATATTTAATAACATTATTATCAATAGAACAAATTCATCTGGCGTTCTTGCACAGAGTATTCGTGTTCCATTAGCATATTCTCCAAAGCAGAGATTTTTGGCTCGTATTGAACAGATACCATCAGTAGAAAGTCGTGGTGAGGTAGCGATAACTTTACCTCGCATGGGATTTGAGATAACTGGCTTTCAATATGATCCTGATAGAAAAATATCTCCCATACAGAAGAATAGAAATTTGCCGTCTACTGGATCAACGCAATATAAAACATCGTTTGTTTCTACGCCATATGATTTGACAATTCAGTTATATGCATTTGCTAAGAATCAAGAAGATGCATTACAAATTTCTGAGCAGATAATGCCATATTTCAATCCAGATTTTAATGTTACAGTTAATGATCTTCCTGAGATGGGAATAAAAAGAGATATTAAAATAGTTTTAGATGGAATCTCTTATGAAGATCAATATGAAGGAGACTATGATACTAGAAGAAGTATTGTATGGACTTTTAATTTTACAATGAAACTGAATTACTATGGATTTGTCGCTGATCAAGACTACATAAGAAAGTCTATAGCATCCGTATTTAATAGTCAAGACTTGGCCACTACTAAAGGAGAGTATACTAAGCAGACACATGAGATTGCAAACACTAAAGCAACCGCTACTGCTACTATCAGTGGTGATGCTGTCAACGCTATTGCACTCACATATGTTGGTGATAACTATACATATGCTCCAAATGTTACATTTACTGGTGGCGGTGGTACTGGAGCATCTGCAACTGCTGTTATGGATGGAACTAAATTAAAACGAATAGATATTGATAGTGGTGGTTCTGGATACACATCTGCACCAACAGTAGTTATTGAGGGTCCAGAAGGACATGTAGATTCACCGGGTCCTAATGATCCATTTAGATTTATTGAAGAATTTGAGCAAACATTTGAGTAATGATCATGAAGAATAAAGTATTTGATGCACTGGATAAAACTTTCCAGACTGCAAAGACAGAGACACAAGAAGTTAGGCTTCCTATAACCAAAGATGACAGTGGCAATAAAATCGAAACTGATTTTGAAGAAGCCCGTCAAGCACTAAAAAGATCCCAGGGTTATAACGAAGAAGCAATTCAAGGTATTCTTGCTATAGCCCAGAATAGTGATAATCCAAGAGCATACGAAGTTGCTGGACAGTTAATTAAAAACATGTCTGAGGGAGCAAAGGATGCTATGGAAATTCAAGAGAAGAAACAAAAGATTGATCACGGAGACGGCATAAAAACAGGACCAGTAACAAATAATAATCTTTTTGTTGGTAGCACTTCAGAGTTATTGAAGATGATTAATAAAGAAAAGAAAGAAGAGAAGAATATAATTGAACATGACTGATACAGTATTTGAAACATCATATCATGGTAATCCTAATCTAAAGCCCGTAGGCTATAAGCACGATTTTACCAAAGAACAGATTGAAGAATATCTAAAGTGTAAAGACGATGTAGTTTATTTCATAGAAAATTACTGTCATATCATTACGCTGGATCAAGGATTGCAAAAGTTCAAATTATATGACTGTCAGAAAAGAAAAGTTGACTTTATTATGGGAGAGCGTAAAGCAATTCTCATGGAAGGCAGACAGCAAGGAAAGACTGTTACTGCCGCGGCATGTATTCTACATTACACAATTTTCAACGATGATAAAACTGTTGCTATTATGGCAAACAAGACTGCGGCTGCCAGAGAAGTATTGTCAAGATATCAGATCATGTATGAAAATCTTCCTGTGTGGATGCAACAAGGTGTTAAAACATGGAACAAAGGTAATGTTGATTTAGAAAATAATTCCGTAGTATTCACATCTGCAACAACTGCCTCTGGTATTCGAGGTAAATCTGTAAACTGGCTGTACATTGATGAGGCAGCGATCATACCAAACAACATAGCAGATGAGTTTTTCGCATCTGTATATCCTACTATCTCTGCTGGTGAGACAACAAAAATTCTTCTCACATCTACACCACTTGGGTACAACCATTTCTGGAAATTTTGGAACGAAGCAGAGAAGGGCGAGAATGGATTTAAGAATATGTTCATTCACTATACAGAAATACCAGGTAGAGATGAGAAGTGGGCAGAAGAACAATTCAGACTTTTGGGAGAACTAAAATATAATCAAGAAGTATTGTGCGAATTTCTAGGTTCGTCTAATACCTTGATTAATGCTAGAACATTGAGCGTTATGTCTTCAAAAGATCCGATCTACACAAAAGATAATCTAGATATATACGAAGAACCACAAGAGAATAAATACTATGTGATAGTCGCCGACACATCGAGAGGTGTTGGAGGAGATTATTCGGCATTTGTGTTACTTGATATAACGGAAATGCCTTTTAGACTTGTAGGAAAATATAGAGAAAATAAAATATCGCCTCTATTATATCCTAATGTAATTGAAAAGGTAGCAACTGACTTTAATAATGCATATGTTTTGACTGAGACTAATGATATTGGACAACAGGTAGTAGATATATTACATCAAGAACTGGAATATGAAAATATTTTCAGTACTGTACAAGATAGAAATAAGCAATATATTTCTCCTGGATTTGGTAAGACAACTAGGTTAGGCGTAAAAACATCTAAGGCTGTAAAAAGGCAAGGATGTTTTGCTTTAAAGTCATTGTTAGAAGAAAAGAAACTTTTATTATTTGATGCTGAGTGTATATCTGAATTATCCACTTTTGTAGAAAAAAGCGGAACTTTTGTTGCAGATGAAGGTTATCATGATGATTTAGCAATGTGTTTAGTATTGTTTGGTTGGGTAACGACCAATGTATTTTTTAGAGATTTGACAGATGTTAATATACGAGAGGAGTTGTATAATTCGCAGATGAGTTCAATATCTTCCAATTTAACACCTTTTGGTATAATCGACACAGGACAAGAGCCTGAGGTATTTGTTGAGAATGGTGATGCATGGGTATGGGTTAATGATGAGAAATCGGGATTATTATAAATAATTCAGACGAAAGACTTAGTAACACTATAATAATTTAACATCGAGGAGATCAACATGGCTTTCCAGCTATCACCAGGAGTTCTGATACAAGAACAAGACCTTACGAATGTTGTTCCCGCTGTCGCCACTACCATAGGTGGCATATGTGGAGACTTTGAGTGGGGTCCTGTACACGAAATTGTGTCCGTAGACTCAGAAAATAATCTAGTAGATCGATTCGGTAAGCCAAGACTAACCGAATACGAAGATTTTATGACCGCGGGATCATTCCTAGCATATGGGTCAAATTGTCTTACTGTCAGAGAGGTTGGAAGTTCCGCATTGAACTCTACTTCAGATGGTACAGGATTATTAATAAAAAATAACAGCGTTTATGAAGAATCTTACAGTGGAGGAGAAGCATCAAAGGGAATTTGGGCAGCCAAATATCCAGGTGCAAAGGGTAATTCACTAAAAGTTTCTATAGCAGACTTTACATCTTGGAATGCCACATCAGTCGCATCCCTAACAATAACTAATGCAGGAACTGGATATAGTTCAGCACCAACAGTTGCTATTGCAGCCGCACCGGCGGGTGGACAAACTGCTACAGCAACCGCTACAACTGGCGGCGGTGCAATTACAGCACTTGTTGTAACATTCGGTGGCTTTGGATATGTATCAGCACCTGCTGTAACATTTAGTGGTGGAGGTGGCTCATCTGGTGCCGCTACTGCTGTTTTAGGTACAAACTGGGCATATCAGAGTGAGTTTGACAACGCACCTGCAAATACTCAGTGGGCAGTTGACAAGTCCGCACAGTTAGACGAACTTCATGTTATTGTCGTTGACGAGGATGGAGCGTTCACTGGTGTAGCAGGAACAGTTTTAGAAAAATTTCAGGGCTTATCAAAAGCATCTGATGCCAAAGACGATGTAAATCAGTCAAATTACTACAAAGAAGTCATCAATAGTAGATCAAAATACATTCACTGGCTAGATCATCCTACTAACGGAACAAATTGGGGTACTGCTACAGACGCTACTGCCGGCGGAACAATTTATGAGACTTTAACTTCAGGTCTTGCTGAACTTAATGTATC
>Ga0114933_10006794_pt1 | contig 10068 bp, 7 predicted proteins | sample 4SBtaG_FD_89691 | JGI IMG/M metagenome (GOLD analysis project Ga0114933, IMG submission 89691) | Deep subsurface microbial communities from Kolumbo volcano to uncover new lineages of life (NeLLi) - 4SBTROV12_W25 metaG | ecosystem: Environmental > Aquatic > Marine > Volcanic | place: Kolumbo... | reverse complement strand
TGAGCGTTCGCACCGGCCGCGTGACCATCCCGGAGGCCGCCGAGTCGACGCTCGGACTGGCGCCGGGCCCTTACACGACCGTCGCCGTGCAGGACGACGGCTCGGGTATCGACCCCAAGACCCTCCGCCAGATGTTCGAGCCGTTCTTCACCACCAAGGCCAGGGGTGAGGGCACGGGCCTCGGTCTCGCGACGGCCCAGGGCATCGTCGTCCAAAGCGGCGGGCTCATCGACGTCACGAGTGAAGTGGGTCGAGGCACGACGTTCACGGTCTATTTCCCCGTAGCCGAGGGACGGGCGACGACGCCGCGGATCGAGCCCGAGCCAGATCGCGTGGTGGGCACCGAGACGATCCTCCTGGTGGAGGATCAGGCGGCTGTGCGCAGCGTCATCCAGCGCTTTCTCAAGAGCGCGGGCTACGAGGTGATCGCCACCGCCAACGCTGGCGAGGCGCTCCTCGAATGTGAGGGCCGAGAGGGTGAGATCCACGTGCTGCTGACCGACGTCGTCATGCCCCGCATGAGCGGCGTCGACCTGGCCGACCGCCTCCGTCAGGTTCGCCCGGAGCTCAAGGTGCTCTTCATGTCGGGGTTCGATGACAACATCTTGAGCCGGCTCGACTCCGCGCCTGCCTTCGTCGCGAAGCCGTTCACCGCGACCGCTCTGCGCACGAAGCTCCGACAGCTCCTCGACCACTCAGCGCCGCCGAGCGACGCGGCCGCGACGGACGAGCGAACGGCCGAGACCCAACAGGAAACGACCGCGCCCTGAAGCGACCGCCCTGAAAATTGAAAATGGCCACGCGCCTCGAAGAGGTCGCGTGGCCAGTCTCGAGCGAAGCTCGACTCAGCGCTTCTGTTCGCGCCGCTTCTCGACCTCTTCGCGCACCTTCTCGAGCACGTTGTTCGGCACAGCCCCGTAGTGGCTGAACTCCATCGTGAACTGGCCGCGGCCGGACGTGGCCGAGCGCAGGTCGCCGATGTAGCCGAACATCTCGCTCAGGGGCACGTCGGCCTTGATGCGGATGTTGGTCGCGCCCGTCTCCTGGCTCTTGATCATGCCGCGGCGACGGTTGAGGTCGCCGATGACGTCACCGACGTTGGCGTCGGGCACGAAGACGTCGACCTTCATGATGGGCTCGAGGAGCTGCGGGCCAGCCTTGGGCATGGTCTGCCGGTAGGCCGCCTTGGAAGCCGCCTCGAAAGCCATCTGGGAGGAGTCGACGGCGTGGAAGCCGCCGTCGGTCAGCGTGAGCTTGAAGTCGAGCAGGGGGAAGCCGATGAGCGGCCCCTTGTGGAGGCTCATCTTGAAGCCCTTTTCGACCGAGGGAATGAACTCCTTCGGCACGCGGCCGCCGACGATCTCGGACTCGAACTGGAAGCCTTCGCCCGACTCGAGCGGCTCGACCCGGTACTCGATCTTCGCGTACTGGCCGGAACCACCCGTCTGCTTCTTGTGGGTGTAGCTGTCCTCGACCGTCTTCGTGATGGTCTTGCGGTAAGCCACCTGGGGCTTGCCCATGTCCGCCTCGACGCCGTGCGTGCGCCGCAGGATGTCCACCTTGATGTCCAGGTGCAGCTCGCCCATGCCCTTGAGGATGGTCTCGCCCGACTCGCGGTCGACCTGGACGTGGAAGGACGGGTCCTCGGCAACCATCTTGCCGAGCGCGGTGCCCAGCTTCTCGTTGTTGGCCTTGTCCTTCGGGTAAATCGCGACCGAGATGACCGGGTCGGGGAAGACCATCGGCTCGAGGGTCGCGGGGTTCTTCTGGTCGGCGAGCGTGTGGCCGGTGCGCACGTTCTTCAGGCCGACGATGGCGACGATGTCGCCCGCCTGGCACCGATCGACCATCGTGCGGTCGTCCGCGTGCATCTCGACCATGCGACCGATGCGCTCGTTCTTACCCGTGAAGGTGTTGACCAGCGTGTCGCCCTTGTTGATGGTGCCCGAGTAGACACGCACAAAGGTCAGCGCGCCGAAGCGGTCGTCCATGATCTTGAACGCAAGCGCCCGGACGGGACCAGTCGGGTCGACGTGGGCGAACTCGCCGGTCTCCACACCCTCGAGGTCGACCTCGGGCTGCGGCTTCACCTCGGTGGGGCTGGGCAGGTAATCCACAACCGCGTTGAGGACCTGCTGGACGCCCTTGTTCTTGAACGAGGAGCCACCGTAGGTCGGGAAGAACGCGAGCTCTCGCGTGCCCTTGCGGATGCAAGCCTTGATGGCGTCGATGCTGGGCATCTCACCCTCGAGGTACTTCTCGAAGACATCATCGTCCTGCTCGATGGCGGTCTCGACGAGCTCGTTGCGCCACATCTTGGCGTCCTCGACCATGTCGGCCGGGATGTCTTCGACGACGTACTTCTCGGGGTTGCCGGAGTCATCCCAGATGTAGGCCTTCTCCTCGAGGAGATCGACGAGGCCGACGAAGTCAGCCTCCGTGCCGATCGGCAGCATCATCACGAGCGGCTTCGCGCCGAGCACGTTCTTGACCTGGTCGACCACGCGGAAGAAGTCGGCGCCGAGGCGATCGAGCTTGTTCACGTAGATGATGCGGGCGACGCCCGACTCGTTGGCGTAGCGCCAGTTCGTCTCGGACTGCGGCTCCACACCCCCCGAACCACAGAACACACCGACGCCGCCGTCGAGGACCTTCAACGAACGATAGACCTCGATCGTGAAGTCGACGTGACCAGGGGTGTCGATGATGTTGAGCTGGTGGTCGCGCCAGAAGCAGGTGGTGGCGGCCGACTGAATCGTGATGCCGCGCTCCTGCTCCTGCTCCATGAAGTCGGTCGTCGCCGCTCCATCGTGGACCTCGCCGATCTTGTGGATCTTGCCCGTGAGCTTGAGGATCCGCTCCGTCGTCGTGGTCTTGCCGGCGTCCACGTGGGCGAAGATGCCGATGTTCCTGTACTTGCTGAGGTCTTTCATTTGCGCTGGCAGTCCGTTCGAGGGGCCACTGTCGGCCGGGGAACGCGCGTATAGCCAGGGATGGCGGGGGGGACCACCCGCGGCGTGCGTTTTTGAAGGACCTGCCCCAGCGGCCGGCCTATTCGGAGCCTCTCATCGGCACGCTCGCGTCGATCACGGAGAAGCCAGGGCCGCCGCGTCGAGAGCGGATCAAGTCCTCAACAATGGTGTTTGCGTGCAGATAGAAGCCTGTGGCGAGCCTGGCCAAGTAGTCTGGGAAGGGCTCGACGATGTAGTGCCAATGGTCCCGCGGCGCGCTCGTGAGGCGCGGACTGTACGCCGTGCGCAAAAGCACTGAACGGGCGTCGGTGTTGAGGCCGCGCATGTTTGCGACCAGGGGCGATCGATTCGGCACGAACATCTCGAGGTTCGAGAGGTAGAGAACGCGGACCGGAACGCCGAGCTCACGGGACGCATCGCCGACCGCGATCAGCGTCGTCGTACCGCCCACGTCGGCGGTGCGCGCGATCACGCGGCCGCCGGCGTGCAGCGATCGCACGTGGGCGTAGTGCGTCGCGTCGTTGAGCCAGTTGGCCCCGTGTCGATAGCGATACAAGTTTCCCAAATAGACCCGCAGCCGGCCTCGGTAGCGGGTGTAGACGCGAACCACCGGACCCGCTGACGCGCCCAGCCGCTCCTCGATCCGGCTGACGACACCGGCCCTCGCTCCCGGCTCGAAGAGCGCGAGCAAGGCCTCGGGCGTCTCCGCGTCTGGGATGAGCACGGAGTACATCTGGTGGGTCGCCGCGATGGTCGGGTCGTAGTCGACGGCCCAGATCATCTCGGAGCGCGCGACCGCTGCCAGCGTGTAGGACTGATCTGCGCCCACCGCGACGAGCGCTCCGCCGAGCCCCTCGATCGCGGGAAAGAACAACCGGTGAGCACACTCGTTGGACACGACGTACGCACGCTCTGGGGCGCCCGAACGACCGTTGGGGACGGCGTTTGCGATGCGTGCCTGCGCGTCCGTAAAGGGCGCCTGAGCATGGGCCCCAGCCGAGGCCAACCCAACCCCTAGAACGACCCCGAGAAGCCACACCCGTGTTCGCACGGGCCGATGGTAGCCTAAGCGCCCCTTGGTGAGGCTCTCCCCCGTCCTCCTCGCGCTCTCGCTCTGCGGATGCAGCGCCGTGGGCGTCGCCGCCGCGCAGGTCCCCGAGCCATGTGGGCCAGCGGGGGGCTGGCCCGACGGCATGGCGTGCGTCACGGGCGGAACCTTCGTGATCGGAGACAACGAAGGCCGGCCCGACGAGCGCCCCGCGGGCGAGGTCACGCTCAGCTCCTTCTTCATGGACGTCACGGAGGTCACCAACACGGCCTACCGGGCGTGCATGGCAGCGGGCGACTGCCCTCGGCACGCGCGGTACGTTGGCTTCCTCCGAGGCAGGCAGCCCGTCGTCGGGGTCAGCTGGCAGGGCGCCGTCGATTTCTGCCGATCCCGCGGCAAGCGGCTCCCGACCGACGCCGAGTTCGAGCGGGCGGCGCGGGGTGAGCGGAACACGCGTTTCCCCTGGGGAGACGACGAAGCCAATGTGTGTGACCACGCGCTGGTGCGGACCCGCCGGGGCACGGGATGCGGCACGGAAGTGACGGCAGACGTCGGCAGCCGGCCAGCCGGACACTTCGGCCTTCGCGACATCGCCGGAAGCGTTCACGAGTGGGTCGCAGACCGGTATTCACCTTGTCTGCGCGGATGCGCCCGCGCCTGCGGCGACGCCTGCTTCGGCACCAACCCTCGCGGCCCCTGCGCTGACGAAGCCTCCTGCCCGGGTCACCCCCTCCGCTCCATCCGCGGGGGTTCGTGGTACTGGCCGGCGGAGCGAGCCCGAGGAGCCGCGAGACGGGGCGCCCGGCCGACCAACGAAGCCGGGCATCGCTTTGGTTTTCGGTGCGCCCAGAGCGTCGAGGCTGCACTGAGATCGCGACTTTCCACCAACCAGCCCGAAAATCCCGAGTGATTACGAGGTTCGATTCGCATGCCCTTGAGCAACGGTCGTGGGGGATGACAGACTGGTGAACGCAGTGAGGTGTGGCTGCATCCCATGTTCGTGCATTGGTTGAAGAGTCTATTTGGTCGTCGCTCGACCCCGGTTCCACCGATCCTGATGCGGGTCGCGGAGCCGGACGGCGGCGCTCCTCCGTTGCTCGACGTTCAGACGCGCTGGCTCCCCTCGGGTCGGACGCGTGAGCGCAGCCTTCGCACCGCCGACGGACTCTGCGTGCTCCACTGGCTGCCCGAAGATGATGTCGTGGAGATCACCGTGCGCAGCACGCGGGGCATGGCAGTGGTCGAGCATCACGTGAGCGACTCGGGCGGGCCGGTCATCCCGGTCCAGCTGCTGACCTCCGAGTCCGTGGCGGCGTCGACGAAGGGCCGAGATCCCGTCTCCAACGTCTGCTGAGGCGCGCGCTTCTCCCTGACCCTGGGTTGACCCTCGCGCCCTCGCCGCGCCTACTGCGGGACATGTCCGAGAACGCCGACAGCGATCTCCCCCCGGGCGGCGCGGCCGACGGCGCAAGAATCATGGCGGTCGCCCTACTCCTCGGCGCCCTCGCGCTCGGCGGCTGGCTCGCTCGAGACCTGCTCTCCGACGCACCTTTCGAGAGTGACGCCGAGGAGAGCGCGCTGCCCGAGCTCCCCGAGCCCGGCGAGGCGCGGACCCGCGCCATGGTGTCCACCGGCGAGGGCTTCGGCTGGACCTGGGTGAACCCCCTGCCACGCGCCATGCCGACCTGGTACGCGGTGGACGCCATCGAAGACGGGTCCCGAGTGGCGATCGTCGGCCTGCGTGGCGCGGCGGTCCGGTATGAGGACCAAGCGATCCTGCTCATGCAAACGGACACCGAGTCGACCCTCAGAGGGGTCGCGTGGCTCGGCTCCGACGAGGTGCTCGCCGTCGGCGACGACGGAACGATGCTGCGGCTCACAGACGGCCCGCCGCGCTCGCTCGAAGGGGTGCACGTCAACCTGCGGGGGGTGGTCGCGACCGGCCCTGGACAGGCGCTCGTCGTCGGTGATGAGGGCACGATCCTCAGGGTCGGCGAGACCGCCCGTGCTCTCGAGGCGGGCACCGACGCAAGCCTGATGGCCGCTTTCAGCCGGGGCGGCTCGGTGTTCATCGTCGGTGAGGGCACGATCCTCAGGGTCGAGGGCGATGTCGTCACATCGGAGTCGAGCCCCGTGAACTCCGCGCTCAGAGGCGTGGGCGGCTGCGCGAACGGCAGCGTCTATGCGGTCGGCGATCGTGGCGTCGTGCTCCGGCGAGGCCAGGACCAGCAATGGAGCCGCCTCGCCACCCACACCCAGGAGACGTTCACCGATGTCTCTTGTGACCATGGCCGGGTCGCCGCGGTCGGCGCCGACGGCCGGGTGCTGCTCATCAGCGGCGACGAAACGCTCGCGCTGCCGAGCGGTTTTGACCGGCCCTGGCAAGCGGTCGACGGCTCCGCCGAAGGTCCGACCTGGGTCGTCGGCACCGGCGGTCGACTCGCCACGATCGAGCAAGATCACATGCGGACGCGAACCGCCGGACCTGCCGTGCCGATCCGTGCGCTCGGCGCGCTCGGCGGAGCGATCGTCGCCGTGGGTGAGTGGGGCCGGATCATCCGGCAGGCCCGCGCCGGCTTCTCGGAGTCCGAGTCACCTACGGAGGCGGGGCTAGCGTCCTTGATTCAGCTCGACGCGACCCGGCTGCTGGCGATCGGGGACTTCGGCGCGCTCGTGGACATCCGGCACGACCGAGCGACGCTCCTCGGCACGCCCACCCAGACCTCCCTGCGCGATGGGGTCGGGGACGCCGAAGCGCTCCTGCTCGTAGGCAGCGGAGGGGCCGTTCTGCGAGGCCCGCCGGGAGCGCTCGTCGCGACGGTCATCCCTGCCGCCGGGGACCTCTGGGCCGTGGCAGGGTCACCCACCAACGCGGTGGCCGTGGGCGACGAGGGGCTGATGTTTCGCCTGAACGCCACGGGCTTCTCGCGGATCGAGTGTGAAACGTCGGTCACGCTGCGCGACGTGGTGCGCCTGCCAGCGGGTGTCTTCGCCGTGGGCGACGAGGGCACGATCGCGCGCATCGAGGGCAACGCCTGTGTCATCGAGAGACACGGCGGCCCCTCTCTTCACGCGGTCGGGCTCGGCCCGGAGGGTCGCGTGATCGCGGCAGGTGATCAGGGCGTGGTGATCGAGCGAGCGACCGACGGCGAGGGCTGGTCCAGGGTCGGCGTCAACGTGCTCGGCGCGAGCATCCGAACCATCTGGCGGAGCGACAGAAACGTCTACTTGGCGGGCACCGGGGGCGTCATCGTCCGCCACATCCTCGTCGACGGAACGTGATCTCAGTCGGTGCTCTTGGAGCGGAGCGTGAGCACCGGTACCGGCGAATGCCTCACGACACGCTCGGCTACGCTGCCGATCAGCAAGTGCTTGAGGCCCGCACGCCCGTGCGTCGAGATCACGATCAGGTCGGCCCCGATCTCCTCGGCCCGACGACAGATCGCCCTCGACGGCGACTCATCATCGAGCAGCTCCACGCTGACCTCGCCGACCTCGCCGAAGTGATCGGCCGCGACCTTCTCCAGGTCGGCGTGCGCGATCTTCTTCACCTCCGCCTCGACGGTCCCGAGGCGCTCGGGGCTCCAGGACATCTGCGCCGGCGCGCGAAGTCCGTCCGGGTCGTGCACATGCACGAGCGTGACCTTGCAGTCGAGTCGCTCGGCGAGCACGGCCGCCGCCTGCGTGGCGAGTGCAGACGCGTCGGAGAAGTCAGTCGGGACGAGGATGTGCGTGGCGAAGGGCATGCTGCGTGCGAGCCTATCGCGTCCCGCGCTCGAATTCTGACCGTTTCAACGCGGGCCGTGGCGCGACTCGCTCAGGCGGGGCTTGCCGCTATGCTGCGCCCATGACGCTCCGCTCCCTCTCGGTCGCGCCAGATTGGCGCTGGCAGGTGAGAAACGCGATCACGGACCTGCAAGGGCTCGAGGCGGCGTTTGATCTCACGGACGCGGAGAGGACCGGAGCAGCCCGGGCGCTCGAGGCCGGCCTACCGATCTCGATCACCCCCTACTACGCGAGCCTCTGCGATCGGGCGGACCCGACCTGCGGCATCCGGCGCCAATGCGTCCCGCACGCCGAGGAGGCGGTCGAGATCCCGGGCGATCTCGTCGATCCGCTGGGAGAGGAGGCGCACGAGGTCGCGCCAGATCTGGTCCAGCGCTATCCGGACCGAGCGCTGCTCTTGGTCAGCGATCGGTGCTCGGTCTACTGCCGGTTTTGCACACGCTCACGCATGGTTGGGCAGGGCGGCGGAGCACGCTCCGCGGAGCGGCTCGAGCCCGCATATCGCTACCTCGAAGCCCACCCCGAGATCCGTGAGGTCATCGTGAGCGGCGGAGATCCGCTGCTCGCGAGCACCAACCGGATCGAGGCGATCCTGACTCGGCTGGCGAGCCTCGGCACGCTCGACACCGTCCGCGTGGCGACCCGGGTCCCGGTCACCCTGCCCATGCGAATCGACGACGAGCTCTGCCGCGTGCTGCGCGGCGCGTTTCCGGCGACGTGGCTGATGACCCACTTCAACCACCCCCGAGAGCTCTCGGAGGAGGCCAGCCGCGCGGTGTCGCGACTCGTCGATCACGGCGTGCCCGTGATGAATCAGTCGGTGCTCCTGCGCGGCATCAACGACGACGCAGCCACGCTCGAGACCCTCTTCCGGGGCCTGGTTCGACGCCGGGTGCGCCCGTACTACCTCCTTCAGGCAGACCCGGTGCGTGGCACCGGTCACCTGCGCACGCCGATCGCCACGGGCGTCGAGATCATGGCGCATCTTCAGGGTCGCCTGAGCGGCATCGCGCTGCCCAAACTGATCGTGGATACCCCGGGCGGACACGGAAAAGTGCCGCACGGTCCGAACTGGGTTGTGGCCGAAAAGCCGGGGGTGACGACCTTTCGGACCTACCGAGGCCGAGAGGTCGACTACGTCGATCCCCCTGAAGTCGCTTGAAAAAGCGGCGCTCCGATGTATAGCTCCGCGCCCATGCAGAGTGTTTTGGCGCTCACGCGGTCCACGATCGGGCAGAAGGTCGTCGTCGCCATAACCGGCGTGATCCTGTTCGGCTTCGTGATTGGCCACCTTTTAGGGAACCTCATCCTCTTCGCAGGGCCCGAGGCGTACAACGCCTATGCTGCGGCGATCAAAGGGAACCCTCCCCTCCTATGGGGCACCCGGATCACGCTGGTCGTCAGCGTGCTGCTTCACATCGTCTTCACGATGAAGCTCGCAGCGCGAAACGCCGGGGCTCGGTCGACCGCGTACAAGAAGCCGCGGAAAGATCTCGTGGCGACCTACGCAGGTCGCACGATGGTGCTCTCAGGACCGCTGCTGGCGGCCTACATCATCTTCCACATCGCGCACTTCACCGCGCCTGGGCTCGACCTCGGTGGCGACTTCGACGTTCACAACGTCTACGCCAACGCGATCCAGGGCTTCCGAGTGTGGTGGGTCAGCGCGATCTACATGTTCGCGAACTTCCTGCTCGGCCTGCACCTCTTTCACGGCGCCTGGAGCGCCCTGCAGACCGTCGGTCTACAGCACCGCCGCTACGACGCGCTGCGCAAGCAGATCGCCGTCGGCCTGGCCCTCTTCATCGCGATCGGGAACATCAGTATCCCCGTCGCCGTGCTGGTCGGCGTGACCGGCAGCGCGGAACAGCTCGCGGAATCGCGCGCGCTCACCGAGGCCACCGAGGTCGCTCCGGCCGAGACCCCAAGCAGCGAGGACAACTGAGATGCAGCTCCGCTCCAACTGTCCGACTGGCGACATCGAGAACCGCTGGGACAAGCACCGCTTCGACCTGAAGCTCGTCAACCCGTCGAACAAGCGCAAGTTCAACGTCATCGTGGTCGGCACCGGCCTCGCCGGCTCCTCCGCGTCCGCCTCGCTGGCCGAGCTCGGCTACAATGTTCAGTCGTTCTGCTTTCAGGACAGTCCGCGCCGGGCCCACAGCATCGCCGCTCAGGGCGGAATCAACGCGGCCAAGAACTACCAAAACGACGGCGACAGCGTCTTCCGGCTCTTCTACGACACCGTCAAGGGCGGCGACT
>Ga0114933_10006793_pt1 | contig 10070 bp, 13 predicted proteins | sample 4SBtaG_FD_89691 | JGI IMG/M metagenome (GOLD analysis project Ga0114933, IMG submission 89691) | Deep subsurface microbial communities from Kolumbo volcano to uncover new lineages of life (NeLLi) - 4SBTROV12_W25 metaG | ecosystem: Environmental > Aquatic > Marine > Volcanic | place: Kolumbo... | reverse complement strand
ACTTTTCTTCATTAAGACTCTTATGTACATGACTCATTATTTCTTTTGAATGAGGATGTAGAGATTTAGGAAGACCAGCTTTGAATGACTTATGATCACCATTCTTTGCATGCTCCCTCATCTTTGTACCAGAAACACCTTCTGTACCTGATGAGTCAGGATCTCTATGTCCTGCACTTTTTACTTTAATGCTTTTGTAGTTGTAGTGACCGTGTGGTCCTTCTTTACCGTTATACGTATGGAGTAGTTTATGCATTCCCTCCACACGGTCACTACCGACGACCATCGTGAGATGTGTGTGGCCAGCTGAATGTAATTTTGATGCTTGATGGAGAACAGATGGATGAGTTTTGTCAGACGAAGAGACTTTTACACCTTTAGGTGCAACCTTCTTCACATATCCAACTTTATGCTCTACTGGAAGAGGATTCTTTTTCTTATCTTTTTCATGAGAATGCGACACAATAACATGAGCAGAGGCACCTTGAGCCTTTGCTTCTTTGTGTACGGCGTGTATTAATTTTTCGTGACCCGTGGTAGGTGGATTCATCCTACCATAAGTCATAACAACTTTACTCATCCAGGTTTTCCTTAGACTATACTGGTTACTGTTTTATTTATATTATACTGGGGTTGGGCCAGATATTGGTTCATAGAAAAAGGGAAGAATTTGTACTGATGCTTCTGCATCGTAATAACCAGCTGCTGTCAGCAACTCAACTCTCTTAGCATCTCTTTCAGCTTTTTTGGTAGCATTTGCAAACTGTACAGTAATAATACCTTCACCACCTTCTACTGACCATACAATGCTCTCAGTATATTCTGCCAAAGCATCGTGTAGTTTTGTAGAAACACCGGCATCATTATTATACGAATGATTAGCTTTTACCCATGCTTGAACTTCTGGCAAGTTTGCCCAGACATGATCAGGATCATCTCTCCTGACCAATTTTAACTTGTATGCAACAGACATTCATCTATTCCTTTGCAGCTTGCCAGGCAGCAACAGCTTCATTCCATAAATCGGAATTTCCAGCTTCTTGGTAAAGAACATATGCTAGCCTAACTGCATCTCTACCAGCTACTGGATGCTCAAAAGTGTCGTCTGCTTCAATTTGTCTTTCTGCAACAGGTAACATTGCATCACGAATGTCATCATGCATTGCACTTACTGGTATACTCATAATTATCTCCTATTAAATATAAATTTGACGTCATACTTATTTATAAGAGATAATATCTTTACTTCCAAGGTAATTGGTCTTCTAGTGCATATTGGGCGCATTCAATCCATTCTCGATCGTCTTCACCCACTATTACCCACATTTTCTTAATCCAGGCCATTTGATCTTCAATGGTATCTTTGTATTGAGGATCAAGATGATCACCCTTAATAAAATGATTTTCAAGCACGTTCATTTTATCGAAGACAACATCCCTTAGACTTACTTTTTCTTCTTTATCTGTCAAAGTCCTAACACCCTAACTGCTGACTCTAAACCTTTGCTAGGTTTGTAACGGTTTCTAAAATAGTCTTCTAGTTGTTCCATATAGAATGAAACATCTCCTTCTGTTTCTTCTTTAGCTTGTTGAAACAGATTAACTAAGGATCTAGTATCAATACGATCAGGACCATCCATTGGTCCTGCACTATGTGTTTTACCACGGCGCTGATGCATTGTGGATAGCCTCCAAGTTAAGTTTAGCATCTCTTATAGTATAGCACCTAAACGACTGGTGGTCAAGGTATGTAGCCAGGTATTTTTTTGCCCCACGACGTTCAGAGGGGGCCACTGTACATACTCGTTCTTCTTCCATAGCTCTGTTGAAAGCATAACCTTCATAAAACATCCACCCATGATCATGCCTTTTTCTAATCCACCTTATGTGACTCATAATATCTCCATGTTATGAATATTTGTATCATTCTCGTTTCCAGCGAGTCTCAATGCATTATTCTTTGCATATTTAGAATCACCAGAGTGCTTATACGATTCCATAAAAAAGTAAACGTATTGCTCTACACATTTTTGTTTCTTAGCTGTACGCCATCCGTCAAGAAAATCTTGAGACTGGGGATAAAGTTCCATTTTTTACTCCTGACCAAGACCAATCTATTATAAATAAGTTTGTAGAATGAGTCAACCCTAACATGAGTTTTAAATGACTGTTATTCCTAAAACCCTTCACCCCAGAAAAAAGGCCTGATATCTTGATTGATACCAGGCCTTTATCAATTTCCGCAGAGATATGGATAGGACGAACCCCACGTGTGTTCCTATCAATTCCGAGAGTCTATTGACACTTGCCGCTAGAGATCTGTCCCCACAGCTCTAACATACCTCGGCATCTTTATTTATAACTTCTACAGGTGGGTGTACGAAAAAAGATGGCGTACACCCATCAAACCCTCCCCCTAAATTCATATGGCTGCTAAGACGATATGCAATATCTTTTGATGTTGATGTAGCTATTATTGTAATGATGTTGTCGTTGGTTTCAATGATATTATAAAACTTGCCTGACTTTCTTACCTTATATGAACTCATTAAATTTTTCCTTCATGTTTTGAGATATTTCAGTATTATCAAACACGTTATCATCGATTAGATCATCTTGAGCTGATTGCTCTACATTATACAGCGTCATCTTAGCCATATCACATCCAACAATAAACTTACGATTTAAGCTAGGATCTGAGTATCTATTCTTCAACTGTTTAACTACCATTTGTCCGAGGTCTTTGAGTTCGTCCGTGCTAATAAGTGCAAACATGAGATCAGCAGTGGCCGGCAAACCGAAGCTCTCGCTGGTGTCTTCAAGGCCCACATCACTATTCGTGTAACCTGATCTTGTGGTTTGTGTTGCAGAGACGATTGGCACGTTGTATTCAACAGCGAGGCCTGGTAGCTCTTCTGCAATCGATTTAACATACGTATACGAATTGATTGAACCACCTTGTTTCATCCTCGAACTCATCATAATATTCAAATAATCTACGTATATAATATCAGGTATAAAAGATTTCTTAATCTTTAACTCATTAAGTAGATATCTTATATGGTTTACATTAGCACCTGTAGTCGGATATTCTTTGACAACAATCTTACCCATATAGTTTGTTTTTAATCGAGCAATCTTCTTTTCATAAACATCTTCAGGTAATTCGTGTACCTCATCAATTGACATTCCCATAAGATTAGCATCAATACGTTCAGCAATCTTTTCTTCTGCCATCTCCATTGTTACATAGAGCACATTTTTATTATCTCTAAGGTTAGCAGAAGCACAGTGACACATAAACATGCTTTTACCAACCCCAGTCCCAGCCATGGCAATATTGAGTGTTTTCTTTGATAGTCCTCCTTTCGTTGCTTCATTAAGGAGGTCAATATCGAAGGGTACTTTGATTTCTTTTCTGTGGTAGAAGTCCCATCGTTCTGGTGCATTTTCTATGAAGTCATGCCCGACATGCGGATCAAAACTAACAGCAAGAGCATCAGTGAGAATTCCAGGTAAAGCACCCCTTGATTTACTGCCCTTCCCGTCAATGACGCTAATAGATTCCATAATGGCATTGTAGATGGCCTTATCTTTACAAAAGGTCTCAGTTTGGTCTAGTAACCATTCAGAAGTATCCTCTGTTGGTTTTAAACTCGACAGAAGTTCATCTGCAGCTTTATATTGATCTTCAGTAAAAGATCCACTATTATTTATTTCGATCTTTAATGCATCAATCGTTGGACATGCATTATACTTTTCAAAATGTTTATAAATTGATTCGTAGATAGAACGATCAATATAATCTTGGAAGTACTCTTTCTTTATAAATGGTAGAACTTTTCTAACATATTCCTCATTGTGTATCAGATTCGTCAGAATTGTCTGCTCGATCAATTTCCGTTCCTCCATACCGATATTTGTCATTACAAAGTTGTTCGATTTCTTCCATCACTTTAGGTGTGAAGTACTTATCAGGATCCTTATAGATTGCTTTAGGATAAACCTTCTGATCATTCTCAGTTACAACTCTGTTAGCTGAGTTTGTCCACACACCAGATTCAAGTGCAAGATCAACTAATCCATAATATCGATCAAGACCAGTATCATAGTTAAGCAAGCATTCAACTTCTTTGTTCTCCTTACTTAACCTTGACTTGAACATCTTTACCTTGATAATGTTACCAACGACATCTTTACCATCTCGTTCTTTCTTCTTACCAAGATATGCAATAGTAGAAGCAGCATACTTTAATCCACTACCACCACCCATTTCCTTCATTGGAATGTACGAACCAATAACTTCATACACATGATTAGTTACCAGCATAGGTACTTTAATTTTAGCTAGCTTTAAAGTTAGCACTCTAAACGTACCCTTAATTAACTGAGACTTAGTCATGTCTCGGGTATCATTACCTGCTGCAGTATCAGCTAGCTCTTTCTCAGAAGACAGTAGACCCAAGGAATCAATAATTAACATCATTGGTGGTCTGTCTTTTTCAGGCGTCTGTTCATAATTTTCAATAACTTTTAATGCATGAGTTCTAAACTTCTGAATAGAGTCAGGCTCAGCAATAATTACTCGACTTGTATCAATACCTCTAGCTTCCATCATATCCTTTGTTATTGCAGCTTCAGTATCATAATAGACAACACCAGCATTTGGATTATCTTTTAAGAACTGAGTAGCAACACCAAGTACAAAGAACGTCTTGCCAGTAGCAGACTCACCAGCAAACGCTGTTACTTTGTTATTAGGAACACCACCATAGACACTGCCGGATAGAACAGCATTAAGTACATAGCTACCAGTATCGATTGTACCACTATATTCACCCGAGCTGAGACCATCGGCGGCAATTGAGGTATCTTCATCCTTAATATCCTCAGCTAGATTACGAAAGAAATTACTCATGTATTATAAATCTCCGTAAGTTTATCTCTAAATTCTTCAACTTTATCATTTCGATTAGGCCAATAGATATACTCCTTACTTGGGTTCTTCTGCAAGTTGTTGAGTAGTGGCATAATCATATTGTATAGTGTATCACATTTCTCTTGCATAGACAACGCTGTTTCTGTTGCCTTCGTTGCTACTTCTTTCGTCTCTACGACAGTGTCAAGCTCATCAGCATCCATTGCTGTAAAGCCGAAATCAAAATCAAATCCTTTAGCGGCCATTAGAAAAAATCCTCCAGTGTTGCACCACCACGTTAGTTTCCATTGAATCTTCTCAGCAATTGTTCTCATAGGTTCTAAGAAACTTTTCTCAAATTGCATTTGATAATCTATATATGAATGCATGTCAAGTTGTCTCGGTAAACTATTAACAGCTGCTATGACGTTCTCTCTAGCTGGGTTGGGTAGTGTTAGATAGCAGAACTTAATTTTATCACCCTCGAATACGGGATTGTATTTTGAAAGCAAATCCTTCTCTACTAACATATGGTTAAAGACTAAAGCACCACGTACGTGAATAGGTGTACCTTTTCCATAAATTGTGCTCTCGCTTTTATATTTAGCCAAACCTCTTACTCCTCGAGGAAAGGCAACATCTTCAAAATCTAAGCTCTTAAACTCTTCACGGAAACTCTCAACAAATTCAACTAGAGCTTTCTCATCACTTTCCATTATTAGCTTAATAGCATCTTTCATCTTAGATCGAACAATAGCAGGAACAGATGACCTCTGTGTTTCCAGGCCCATAATTTTTAGAAATGGACTAGCATATCTTATACCTTCCATATCATGCACATGCAATGCGTATCGTTTCTTAGCAGTCCAAACACCTTTATCGGCGATGGCTTCTCGTTTCATTACCATCTTCTGTTCGTAAGCATTGACTGATCTAGCAAGTTTTTCAAAAGTCTTATCAATAAACGGTTCAAAACCCTCTCGAGCCGACTTATCAATCCAGTCGATAATATCACTCCGCTGAACGTCTCTTCCTTTGAATACTTTATCCACGAGTTTGTCAAGAGTGATATACATTGAGTCTGTGTCGACAGCAATAACGTAGTCCAAGTTTTCCGTTTCAAGTATTTTGTTAAGGTATTCATTTATATGTTTCTCCATCCATCTAATCGAAAGCTGACCAGACAGTGTAATAGATTCTGCATACTTAATATCAAACCATCTAAAGAATTCGTTACCAAGTGCACCATAAGCACTATTCAATTGAATCTTCTTAGCCATCTGCATATTATCTAACTTAGCAATATCAGCAGATCGATCATCTCCAGTCTCTTCAGCTTCTTGCTTAACCTTGAGCATCTTATCTTTATATACTACTCGGTCGTTGTACATCTTACTCATAAGCTCTGGCATAAAGCCTTTAAAGTCTCTTGTGTACATTGCACCAGATCCACAAATAGTAACATTGTGGTCCTTCATATATTTTTTAACTTGTGGTGTATCATATGCTCCTTTGATAATACTATTTACATTTAAATATTGACAAAGGTGGTTAGGAATATGACCCATGTAAGTATCTGGTCCAATGTTATACTGCATAATCAAATGTGGATACAGACTATTCAAGTCAAATGAAACCACCCACTTATGCATTCCAGTTTGAGGATCTTTTACATAAGCTCCTTCAACTTGTCGTTCCTTTGGTTTCTTAATAAACGGATCAATTGCTACACCCTTAGCATGCAAATGGTTATGTATTAACATATCCCACATACGTACTGATGTTAGAGTATCAGAGAAATTAACTCTACCATCATAAGCAATAGCATATACAAGATCAAGCAAACCCATCTTTTCATCTAACTTATCAACAAGCTCAACGTCTCGAATATTATACTCGATGAACTTCTGATAATCATTCTTATACAATGACATTAGGCCATCGTGTTCACTGTAATCTAATTTCTTCTCACCCAGCTCAACAGCTGATATGTTATCCAACGAATAACTTTCTTGTTGTGTGTATGTAAACTTTCTATACAGGGCAAGATAGTCAAGAATATTTACACCAATAATCTCCGGACGTTCTATTGGATTATTATCAGCATTACGGCCGACCTTTTTAATTCCTATATGACCATGTGGACTCAGATCCTCACAGCGTTCAAAACCTAATACATTTTTAATTCTAAACAACAGATATGGAATATCAAAGAATTCTACGTTCCATCCAGTTACAACATCAGGATCATAATTTCTAAAGATTTTAATAAATTTATCTAGCAGATCAGATTCATCTTTACAACGAACATATTTTATATCTTCACGATCTGTTACAAATTTATCACAACCAAAAACAATAATTAGATCCTTAACTTTCATCGTGATTGCTGTAACTGGTTTAGTAGCATCCTCAATAACAGGAAACCCTTCATCAGCTGCAACCTCAATATCAATATTAGCAACTACAATTTTATCAGCATCATAATTAACTTCTTCAGAATATTCATCATTAAGGAACACATAGTTCCAGTTTTCAGAACCATACCAAGTTCTGAATCTAAGAATTTCCTTATCGTTCTTTTGTTGCTTTTTAAACTGAGGAATTGATTTGAAATCTACACGTTGTAGTGGTTTACCATCAAAAGATGTAAAATTGCTTTCTGACAGATTACCATTTACATGACTTGCATCTTTCTCTTCAAGAAACATATATGGTCTAATCTTCTCTTTGACATGATGTTTAACACCATCCTCATAATAAGAATAGTAGATCAGATCAGACTTGGCATCAGTAGAAAAAATGGAATGAAGCCTAGGATCCATCGTCATGAGTTTGTTCCCATGATACGTGAGTCCATGGAACGTGAAAGCGCCTGTATAGAATTTAGTCATAGTAGTATCTTATCAGATATCCTCTACTAAGTCAACATTAAACGAGGTGTGGGTTCTTGATAACATACAACCCGGGCATCTTTTGTATAGTACAGCCATTTATACGTACGAGTTTCAACTTTTGTTGTTTTGTATCTGCCATCATCATTTAATTGTTCTGTTTGAATTTGTACTGAAAAACCAGACGAATCCTGCAGTGGTATCATAAGGGCAGAATATTTAGTATGCCGGGTAGAGAGTGGAACCGACATCTCTCATCCTATTTACTAAGCGTTTTGCTCTTTTACCTACTTGACGATACCAATTACTGTCAACCATTTCATCTGCAGCAGTATTCCAATCACGATTATCAACACCACGTTTCATTCCGACAAATTTCGAAAGTCGAGGTCGACCTAGGTTAAACATCATGTTTGCAATTATTTGTTGAGCTTCTTCTGGCAGATCCTCAAAGTCTGGGTAAAGGATGTTGCAGTCTGACAAGACTCCTTCGAGATCCGATTCGAAGGCTTCAACGACTCTTTCTGCTGAAACTGGCTCGCCTTCATCTCCTGGGTACTCGGGGTCTCCTTCAATAACGAGATGACCAATACCAAAAGTAGGATACCCGAGATGATCAAGATAGACTTTATATACAACTCCTTCATCAATTTCTAACTGCTCTCTAAGTTTATCAATGTTCATTTTGCCTTTCTCCATTTTTTTTGTGCCGAATGTTGTCCTTCTTGGAAATCATATCATTTGGCACGTTATTATCAATCAGTTTCTGCCTGGATAAATTTATCTCATCTCTTAACTTATGCATGTAAAATTTTAAACCTTCATTATCTTTACCACCTAATTTACCCCAGGCACCTGTTGTATTATTAGGATTTACTGAACGACTATATACCTCTGCTTCTTTTCTTGTCCAATGATCATTATACCACTGACCATTCTTATCAAACTTGTAACCGTATTTAGTAGGGAAACTATCAAACACACTTCTAACATGATTTGATTTATTACTAGAGTCTCTTAAACCTAAAGGTCTAGCAATCCAATTAGACAATTTGTATTTATTATTTTGCAAGTCTTTAATCCAACTAGCGACTGTGTCTTTTGTGTCTTCAGGCAGACCTATTATAAACATAGAGAAAGTAAACACATCGTCTCCCCATACCTCATAACATTGTTCCAGTGCATCTCTCACCTGTTCGTTTGAAAAACCTTTACCAATAATTTTACCAGATGGATGATGTAAAGTTTCTAACCCAAACTGAACATTCTTTAATCCCATATCCTTTAAAATTTTAATTTGTTCCGGATATCTTGCTAACAATTCTAATCGAAGATAGGCAGTAAATTCTATTTCTATATTTGTTTTTTTAATTGCATCGTGTATAGCTTGTACTTTTTCTGTAGTCTCATTAAACGTATCACACAAAAAATGATACTTTGTAATTTTCCATTTGTGATAATTATGACCTATTTCAAATGATATTTTTTCTGGGTCTCTAATATATTGATCTGTTGCTTTACGTCCCAGCAATTCAAACGAACAGAACTTACATTTAAATCTACAACCTCTGCTCATTTCAATCGGTAAGACAGATCCATCTAATATATGATCTTCACCACTAAATAATGTTTTATTCTTGTGTAATGAATGTGTTGCATCCTTTAATGGACTTGTTGCAAAGTTACCTTGCCATTTATCACTTTTAATTAGATCATCAATTATTGTTTCAGGATGCCCATGAATATGTAGATCATTAAACTGATTTCTTTTCCACACATCAGTAAATATACCATATCCTCCAGATATTATCCTTGCATCTGGATGGTCAGTTTTTAATTTTTTAAGGAAAAATAGTGCGTCTTCACTTAAAGATTTGTATTTTGTTTTTTCGTCTAATAGATGATATGATAAAAATGTTGTACTAAAACCAAACACCTTTACATTTTTAAACTCATTAGTATTAAGATAAGCTAATAGCTCACCCCAATGAATAATATAATTATCAACAAAGAAGTGATGAAAATAATCTATGACCTTTACGTTATAATTTAACTCTTTAAGATAAGTTCTTAATACGTAAGCTCCTGAGTATCTAAATCTTTCATCAGCAACATTATTAAAAAGTACAATATCATACATATGAAAAAGGGGTTGCCGAAGCAACCCCTTCCCTGTTACTCTTGTAGAAGTTCCGCATTGTCGTCAGTCACTTTAACTCTTTCATTTCCAAGCACAATTTTACGTGGCTTTTTTTCTT
>Ga0114933_10006791_pt1 | contig 10072 bp, 10 predicted proteins | sample 4SBtaG_FD_89691 | JGI IMG/M metagenome (GOLD analysis project Ga0114933, IMG submission 89691) | Deep subsurface microbial communities from Kolumbo volcano to uncover new lineages of life (NeLLi) - 4SBTROV12_W25 metaG | ecosystem: Environmental > Aquatic > Marine > Volcanic | place: Kolumbo... | reverse complement strand
TTGCCTTGATTTGCCTTGATTTGCCTTGATTTGCCTTGATCAGTCCTCTTCTGCACTGCTCAGACCGGCCAGCACATATGGCCCCTTGGGAATCACGGCAATCGTAGCGTCATCACCGTGCCGCTTTACAGCCTGTTCAATCGCCGCTTCAACGGATTCGGCTGATTCGACGTAAAGGCCGCTTAACACTTCCGGCTTAAGTCCATCTGTCACCACAATGACATTTGCCTTACGCAGTACTTCTGCCAGCTTTTCCATTTGCCACTGATCCATCACGAAGTATTCAGGATCGTGAATCGCCCGCATGAATGACTCGATGTCATCATGGTCCTGGAACAATTGCTGGAACGGTTCACTGCCAATTCCTTCGCTCATGCTTGCGGCCAGAATAATTGTGCCGCCTTGCTTGATCACTGGCAAAGCAGCACTCATCCCTTTAACCGATTGGTAGAAGGTGATATCGAGCGGGTAGCCGGCTGAAGATGTCACAACGATATCTGCTGGTTCATCAGCAATAGCGGTGACTACATCTTTGCAAAACGCAGCGCCCTCGTAAAACGCTTCCTTCATATCGCCCGCAACAAATTTCAGCGGTCGTCGTTGATCGTCAATCACGACGTTAATAATAAAGTCACAACCGATGCGCTCCGCAATCCAGCTGTTTTCCTCATGGACGGGATTCCCTTTTAATACTCCTGAACGAGCATTGGGGTGTTCCAGAAAGCGTGGACTATGCCACTCTCTGATCGTCTCGACACCACAAATCCCCGGGCAAATCAGCTTTCTTCCACCCGAAAAACCTGCCATGAAGTGTGGCTCAATCAAGCCAACGGTAATCTTTACGTCTGATTCAATAAACTGTTTATTCACCCAAATGGGCACCTGGCGTGGGCTCATCCCGAGAAACACTAGCTGTGTTTCATCATGTCCGTCGTGGCTGATTACGTTGTACGTATCGGCGATATCTTCGCCAAGCATTTCCACAATCTCACTCTGTGTGCTTGCTCTATGTAAGCCGGTGGCAATGAGAATCGTGATGGATTCCTCTGGCACACCCGCTGCCGATAATTCGGCGAGCGCCTGCTCTAGAATAAGCTGGTTGGGTACCGGTCGCGTGATATCACAAATGACAATGCATGCGTTTTCACATCCGGATGCGACGTGCCGAAGCGGAAGGGTACCAAGTGGTTCGCGCAGCACTTCACGGAGTTCATTTACTGGTGACTCAAGCGGCACTGCATCCTTGTAGCTGAGAGTTGCCGACAGTCGGTCGTCCGGAATATCAACGGAAAGGCCAATTCGGCCGTATTCCAGTTGAATTTGCATTTGTTATTTACTCTTCAGATACGTTCGAGGCGTCAGCAGCATCTTCTGCACCTTCGGCGCCTTCTGCCGTGAGAAGTTCTTCTTCACCTTCTTCCACTTTGGACTTCTTCTTACGCTTCATCGAAACCTTTTCGACACGAACCTTAGCTAGACCAAAGACGGAATCTCCTTCTTCCCAGCGGTCCATTTCCGCTAGTTTTTTAAGACGTTCAATCCGCGTTAGCACGTTTCGGTTTCCCATCGAGCCACGGCGAATACGTAAACTTCTATCGATCGTCATCTGACTTCTCTCTTGTCTGGTTCGCAAATTTCGTAATGCGGTTTTAGCTTTTAACTCTGTAGTGCTTGTCTACATTTCCCATATGGAAACACTCAGTATATGTGTGGATTCAGAAGTCATCAACGGGGTAATTTAGTCCTGTTAGACCTCATCTATTTGGCCGCGCTAACCAACATTCCCGCCGTGTGAACGAACATCACTCATCATCTGAGTCACAATCTTTGATTTCCGATAGAAAATCATCCATAGTACGGAAGCGATCCTTTGGATTTGCTTCGATACACTTCATGATGGCTGCTGCAAGCTTCTTATTCAGCCTTGGCCGATAATAAAGTATGTCTTCCGGCTTTTGCGTGTCGTGGCTCAAAGCGGCAAGTCCCGTTGTATCTGTTACGGGCCATGGAAGTTCATATGTACATGTTTGATAAGCCGTAACACCAAATGCAAAAATATCTACTCGGTGATCTGTATGGCGTCTGCGAATGATTTCCGGAGCCATGTACAGCGGCGTGCCCGTGCGATTTCCCGGTTGGTGGTAGACTTCCTGATCAGGTAATGTCAGTCCAAAGTCAATTAACTTGAGTGATTCACAGTCCGGTGCACAGATAAAATTCCGCGGACAAATATCTCGATGAACAAATCCAGCGCGATGCACAGCGCGGATCGACTGAGCCATCTGCCTGACAAGCTTCACTCGCCTGCCTTCAAGAATGCTCTCGCGATCGTACAGTAATTTATGAAGCCCTTTACCCTTGATGTACTCCATAACCACATAGGACTTACCATCGGTTGTAGTACCGTACTCGTACGTGGTAACTACGTTTGGATGATCGATTTCAACAGCAATGCGACCTTCCGGTGGCTTCTTCAACTCTCGGAAACGGTCTTCAAACGGTGCAGTCTTTTCCGAATCTGCAACTTTCAATCCAATAACTTTGTCGGAATCTCTGTCCTTAGCCATGAAGAACTGAGACATCGTTCCGGAAACACCACGCCGCATCAATTCAAAACGCTTAGATACGTTTACTTTTTTGCGCGGCTTCTTTTTTGACTCCGCCGGTGACTCAGCACTGCGACGCTTAAACTTGTCTAACAAGCCCATCAGCAATCAGACCTCTTTATCAAACTTGCTACTTACCGCAGTAGTCAATAGTCCTGGCGATCTCACTCTTAAGACGATCGCGAGACACGATACGGTCGACATATCCATGCTCTAACAGGAATTCACTCGTTTGGAATCCTTCCGGAAGTTCAATCCGAATCGTGGCCTTGATCGTACGTGGTCCAGCAAAACCAACGAGTGCTCGTGGTTCAGCAAATACGACATCTCCAAGGGAAGCAAAACTAGCTGCAACACCACCCATCGTCGGATTCGTCAGTACTGAAATAAACAAACCGCCGGCCTTGTCGTATCGAGCCAATGCCGCGGAGACTTTAGCCATTTGCATCAAGGAGAGAATCCCTTCATGCATTCTGGCACCGCCTCCGGATCCGCTAATGATGATCAGCGGTAGATTCTGTTCGGTGGCCTTCTCGATTAGCCGAGTAAGCCTTTCACCAACTACGGAACCCATGCTTCCCATGATGAAAGCTGAGTCCGTTAAACCCAGTGCAACACGACGAGCTCGAATCATGCCTGTGCCGGTAATGGCAGCGTCATTTAAACCGGTTCGCTGCTGTTCACTTACAATTCGATCGGCGTATGCTTTTTTGTCTTTGAATTGCAGTGGATCTGTCGGCATCAGGGCCGCATCCCACTCCTCAAATGTGCCTTCATCGAGCACCTGACGAATGCGTTCCTTACCTGATACGTAGAAGTGGTGATTACATTCAGGGCAACAACCAAGCAATTCATCCGCAGTCTTGGTGTAAATCGTCTCGTTACACCCTGGGCATTTCTTCCACAGCCCTTCTGGGACGCCGCGTTTTGCTCGTTTTGTGGTTTCTGTGCTCATCCGTTACTTCTTATACGGCTTGGATTTACCAAAACTACTGACGTTGCTACTGCCTGACGCAGTCCTCGTATGACGCCATATGTACTTGGTGCGAATTCACCATTAGGGGGGAAGGATAGTACAAATTGCTTGTGTTTCTCAATAGATATATCGTTTTACGCTTGATTGATGACTCTGACAACCGGCAATTTTGTATTGACCACTCAATCTTTCAGTACACTAAGTGCACAATTCCACCAAATTCCTAGTGGCAGCTTCATAGCACTCCTGCTTAAAAATAGCTGAACCAGCTACAAACCAGTCCGCTCCAGCCTGAAAACAGTCTCTGACGGTGCTTGTATTGATTCCACCATCAACTTCCAGAGACCATGAATAGCCGTTTGCTTCCCTTAATGCCGCGAGTTGTCTCAGTTTCTCCAACGCCACCGGTTGAAATGATTGTCCACCAAATCCAGCCTGCACGCTCATGACAAGGACCACATCAACATCGGCAAGCACAGCATCGATAGCGTCGATTTCCGTTGCTGGGTTTAATGCTATTCCACTTGCTATTCCCGATTCATTGATCTGCTTAATCACAGAAACCGGATCCTCGCATGCTTCAACATGCACCGTAAGCAAATCACTTCCAGCATCCACAAACTGCTGCACATAACTTGATGGATTGGAGATCATCAGATGTACATCCAGCGGCATGTCAGTGAGGTTTCTCAAACCTTCAACGATCGGCATGCCGTAACTTAGGTTTGGCACAAAATGTCCGTCCATTACATCAAGGTGCAGTGCATTTATGCCTGCATCTTGTAAGCGACCGACCTCAGAAGCCAAATTGCCAAAATCACATAGTAATAGCGATGGGAGGATGACAGGCCGCTGCCCACGAATATTCTCTAATCTCAAGCTCATATATCACTAGTATTGACCAGCGATTGTAATGTGCAAGTCATCAACCTGCACGACATGCACGAAAAGTCGTTTGGTATTGCCTCAGTCCAAAGAATTGAAGAACATTACGCCCTCAATTGAAGCAAACCTTATATCACAAAATTCCCTGTCAATCATTACTTATTGGTGTCAGTTATGGCCAGTGCATTGCCACAACCTGAGAACCACCGCCCTCATGAAGGCGCTGAGGAAATACGCGATTCCGAAGTCGATGATGGCAATAATCTTGGGTTAGACGGATTCGCTGATGCCGACGATGACGGTGGACTCTCACTTGATCAACTGAGCAATGCATATTCGCAACTCCTTAACGACGGAGAAAACCCGTACGTCGCAACCGGATCTGACGAAGCTGATCCGGATGCAAAACGTGACTCCGAATTGCTGTTACAAGACCAGCAACATGTCGACTCCTCAACGGAGATTTCACCGACAAGCATTCTCGAAGCGATGTTATTTGTTGGACATCCTGCAAATCAACCGCTAACAAGCCGTTACGTTGCAAGCTTAATGCGTGGTGTGTCCCCTCGAGAAATAGATGACCTCGTAGTGGAACTCAATGAACAATACGAGTCCGAAGGGGCAGTATTTCAGATCAAGAGCCAAGGTGCTGGTTACGTGATGACCCTTCGAGAGGAATTCCATTCCATTCGTGAGAAGTTTTACGGGCGCACACGCGACGCACGGCTATCACAGGCAACGGTCGATGTTTTAGCAATTGTCGCTTACCATCAGGGCATCCGCCGTGACGAAATCGACAAGCTCAGAGATCAAAACAGTGGTTCAATGCTATCTCAACTAGTCCGCCGCCAGTTACTGCGGATCGAACGGGAAGAAGGAAACAAACGCAAGCCAAAATATTTCACAACGGAGCGATTCCTGGAAATCTTTGGAATCGAATCTGTTGAAGACTTACCTCAGGCTCACATCGTTGAGCAGCAGTGGTAATTACGACCAGCGTTTGGCAACTTCAGCCTTCATAAATGCCAGGGCATCAGCTGCCAACTGTTCTTCGCTTTCGTACATGCGTCGCCAGATCTTCGTGGCAGCAACCAGTTCAGGCAGCGCCAGCCCAAATGCTTCAACAGTCATCCACCCGTCGTAACCAACTTCGTGCAGCGCATCAAAGTTAGTAGCCCAATCTACGTTTCCGGAGCCCGGTGTACTTCTATCGTTTTCAGAAATGTGGACATGGCAGCAAACATCCGCACAACTGCGAATAGCCTCCGCAATATCCTTTTCTTCAATGTTCGCGTGGAAGGTGTCATACATCATCCGGCAATTTGGGTGATCAACTTCACGGACGAATCTGGCTGAGTCAGCATGAACATTGAGCAAGTAAGTCTCAAATCGATTCAAGCATTCAACTCCCAGCATGATTCCAAGTTCACCAGCGTGCTCTGAAACCTGACGCATGCTGTCCACGCCCCAATTCCATTCGTCCTGTGTTGGGCCTTGTCCAGAGAATACACCCAAAGCGCTATGATATGGACCTACAAGCGTGGTCGCACCCGCTGCTGCACAGCAATCCAGAATCGCCTTGTTATTAGCAACACCGGCGGCCCTCACTGTGGCATCGGGGCTAATCGGATTATCTTCTTCTCCACGTACCGTTACTGCAGTCCGCTCCAATTCCAGCTCATCCAGCCGCCGACCCCACTCGGCGTACTTCTCGACATCCATTTCAAAAACCGGGATCTCAACACCGTCATATCCCATTTCCTTGATCGATTCGAGCACAGGCATCAGCCCGTCATGCATTTCACCGGTCCAAAGTAACAGGTTCATTCCAAACTTCATTACAACAACTCCTCGTTTGAACTTAACGCTTGATTACCAAGCGTCACATTTAATGACAGTGTTTATTTGACTGGCAATCCTAGACGTCTTCCCAACTACCATTTGCAGCAGATTTCAAAACGGCATCGCAGACTTTTTGCGTTTCAAGCGCGGTGCGGAAAGTAGGCTCAGCAGGCGCTTCGCCTTCCTCAAGGCTCTTAAGGAAGTCCGCTACCTGATGAACAAATGAGTGCTCATAACCAATTTGCAGTCCCGGAACCCACCACTTATCCATATAAGGCATATCGCCGTCCGTCACGTGCACGCTTCTCCAACCACGGACGATGGAATCATCTCGGTGATCGAAGTACTCTAACCGGTGCAAGTCATGCAGGTCCCAACGGATCGATGCATGCTCACCGTTAATTTCCAGTGTGTACAGAGCCTTATGGCCACGAGCGTAACGAGTGGACTCAAATAGTGCCAGCGAGCCGTTACTGAACTTACCCATAAAAGTGCAGGCATCATCAATATTGACCGGCATCACTTCGCCCGTTTCCTGATGCACACGTTCCTTGATAAAAGTCTCCGTCATTGCTGAAACAGTATCGATGCTACCGTTAAGCCAAAGTGCAGTATCAATACAGTGAGCCAGCAAGTCCCCAGTCACGCCACTCCCTGCTGCTTCCGCATCCAAACGCCAGAGAGCTTCACCACCTTGCGGCAAGTCCGATGAGATCGTCCAATCCTGCAGGAATTGAGCACGATAGTGGAAGATTCGCCCGAGGCGACCTTCATCGATCAGTTGCTTGGCAAGGGTAACCGCTGGTACACGTCGATAGTTGTACCAAACCATGTTCCTTACTCCGGCTGCCTCCACAGCCTGGCACATTTCCTCACCCTCAGCGGTATCCATTGACAGCGGCTTTTCACAGAGGATCATCTTGCCGGCTTCGGCACATGCTAACGCGATTTCTTTATGGAGGTTATTTGGAACACAAATATCAACCGCATCGATATCATCACGGGCAATGAGAGCTCGCCAATCTGTTTCGATCGATTCATAACCCCAGTTATCGGCAAAGGCCTGCACCTTTTCAGCGTTGCGGGCACATGCCGCTTTTAGTACCGGCTCATATTCCAAGTCAAAGAAGTTTGAAACCTTGCAGTAACCATTTGTATGAGCACGACCCATAAAGCCGTAACCGATCATTCCAATATTCAGAGGCTTCTTTGACATATCTCTCTCTTTTCGAAAACCTGAGGTTCAGACTGTTCAGCCTGGTTTGTGATTGAATTTACTTAGTACTCATTAAGAGTATGAAGCTAGTTCCAGCCATGAGCATCGCGGACGTCGACCATCGCTTTCAAGATAACATTCCATGTATCGGGGGTTTCCAGAACTTCATTAGGGAACATACATCCGTCCCAACAAATGTGCTGAATACCTCGCGAAGGAGCGTCTTTTAGCCAGTAACCGGCAGTTTGAGTAATATCAAGTTTGCCGTTGGGATCATCGGCACGACAGTGCTTGCCGGTTTTATCATGTGAACCAGCTCCGTGAACGGTACCGTCATTCTGTGCCACATGGAAGTCGATGGTCCACGGACGCAGCTTGTCAGTCATAGACTCGTAAGCTGCATAGAATTCTTCTTCTGAATAACCATCATGCAGCAATGCATGTTCCGGAGCGTTGTAACCCATTAGGTACAGATAAGTGTGAGCCTGATCGGACTGGAAACCAAACGACTCTGGCCTGCCAACCGCTTCGAGGATATCCAGCATATCTTTCCAACTGTGCATTCCGGCCCAGCAAATCTCTCCTTCACATGCCAATCGCTCACCATATCCTTCGGCAATGTCTGCTGCCTTGGTGAACGTATCAACAATGCGTGCTGTGTTTGCCGCTTGATCTTCACGCCACTTTTCTACGCCGAACTCTGCTGAATCGATTCGAATGACGCCATATTCCCTGATACCATGGTCGTTGAAAACGCCGGCAATTCTACAAGCTTTCTCGATGGCATCGAGGAATTTGGCCTGTTGCTCGTCGTCACCCATCGCCGAATCGCCAACGGTACCTGGCCAAACTGGAGCAACGACCGAGCCTACCCTGAGGTCGTAGCTGCCGATCAAATCCGCGATTTCCTTCAGCTCATCATCGCTGGCATCTGGGTCGGTATGCGGGTGGAACAGGAAGTAGTCAACACCTTCGAATTTTTGCCCGTCTACTTCAGCAGCAGCGGTCAACTCTAGCATTCGTTCCAAACTGATTGGCGGTTCTTGACCTTCTTCGTCACCTTTACCGACCAGGCCGGGCCACATTGCATTGTGTAGTTTTGGAAATAGATTTGTCATGTGTCATTCACTCCTGCTATTCATTGGATGAACGTCTGTGATTCAAAAAAGGCGATCTCAAACGACCGCCTGTTTGGTTAGTTCTTGTAAGCACCCATCTCTGGAAGATTGTCATGCATATCCGGGCCGAAGTAACGTAAGCCGACGGGTGCTTTGCTACCTGTCTTTTCTATTTCCACGCCGGCTGCGGCTGTTTCGTGACTGATGAACACTTCATCTTCTGTTTCTTCGCCAAAACGGATCAAGGCTGGTGTTTGTAAATTGAGTTTATCCATTCGCCCTTTACCTTGTGTCGTAATCCAGCTGCTGGATCCCGGATCCTGCAACGTACACTTGGAAATCATGTTATCTGCTGACATTTACATTCCTCTGATCACTAACAAATGGTGTCACCCGTTGTTTAGGTTGATAAAACAGCAACGGGGAATTTCCACTCTCTACTGAAGTATTTAAACGCTAAAGCGATCGTTGAGCTTTTGCGGCATCATGCGTGAAAAGCCAAATGCATAACGAAGTGCCGCGCGTCCTCTTTAGCTACTTTTTAGGTCTTTTATTTTCCGATGACAAGAACCGGTAAAGGTGTTCAATTAAGGTGCACACCAGCCTTTGCGTGGTTTTCGATATACGTGTGTATCTTTGCCTTCCAGAAGTTTGGCAACTGCTGACTCCTGCTGAGTTACTTCCGCCTCATTTTCCAGAAAACCGATGCCAAGTGAAAACGTCGTTGAGCCGAGTGGATCCAGTGGAGTTTCCCTTCCATGTTCTCCTTCATACGTTCGCGGATTCGGATAATTAGTCCCCGGTTCAATTCCGGTTACGTATCCGTCTTCGACCGCCGTTGTATTTTTCCACATGCTAAAACATGGCAGTTGATTCACATTGTAGTGCAGACTCGCCCCGCGGGTCCCGTGAGCATTCTTAAGTAGCACAGTCGTTTCACCATCTTTATCACCATGTAGGTCGGTGAAATAAACCTGTTCTTCAAACCCGGCTTCTGGTGCACCGTAGCTATTCCAGTTATCGATACCGGATGCCGCGTGGTCATTTCGCGGAACGATCGTCTTACACGGAGCAATCACCTGGCTACCTGCATCCAACAGCGGCACGCCAAAGTTGACGTGATAGAGCATCTGAGTTGCGGATGCGCTTGCTGAGAGGTTTTTAACGGTATCATCGATTCTCAATGAATTTGACCCGAAACTGGTTGTGACTGATGCTGTCAGTTTTAGTTTTGCGAAATGAAAGCGGGTTTCTAGTACTTCGCCTGACACCGTAATAGTACCGGCGTCTTCATCCACGCTTACGTCGACTTTTGAAGCAGGCTTGTTGGCGATCCGTCCGTGAAGTGGATAAAGCACGCGACCTTCGTCATCAAAATCCGGAGCACAGTTACTTTCCAATCCGCACCGCACCATTAGCTCATCAAAAC
>Ga0114933_10006789_pt1 | contig 10072 bp, 8 predicted proteins | sample 4SBtaG_FD_89691 | JGI IMG/M metagenome (GOLD analysis project Ga0114933, IMG submission 89691) | Deep subsurface microbial communities from Kolumbo volcano to uncover new lineages of life (NeLLi) - 4SBTROV12_W25 metaG | ecosystem: Environmental > Aquatic > Marine > Volcanic | place: Kolumbo... | reverse complement strand
GCCGTGGTCATGAACCCGAAGAACCTTGTACATCCACGCCCGGCCGCGGTCGAGCTCTTCGATGAGCCGGTCGGCCCGCCGCTTCGCCTTGCGGACCTTGTCGGACCGGGGCCGGAGGTAGGCCTCGTCCATGTCCCTGAACAACGCTGACAGATCAGACTCAGCAATGGTCTGGCGGGCTGCCATCACGCCAACCACGGGACCAGGAGGTCCCTGTTCTCGTTCACGACGAAACGAACGGCCCGGTCGGTGGCACCGTCGTCGAAGGACCGAACAGCGTCGACCAGCAGAGACGGCGTGAAGTTCTCCGGCAGCGGTGCCACTCGCCTGGCCCGTCCGCCGATGGCGAACGACAGCGTCGTGATCTGGAGCGCGCTCTCTACGATCTTGTCGTAGCGCTGGTCGAGCCGACCTCGCAGCGGCGCCAACTCCACGAACAGCCGGTCGTCCAGCAGCGCACGAATGTGCTCCGGCGCCCGCACGGCACGTGCCCGAGCTCGCTGCAGGAACCAGATAAGGTACCGCCGCAGCCGGCGCTCGGGCAGCACACGCAACACCTGGGCGCCCTGCTCCATCTGATCGAAAGCTCGCATCGCCGAGATGTGGGCGTCCACGTGCGCGACGAGGATGTCGCCGCACCGATCGGCCCCAGCGTCTCCGTTCCGGGCGACCTCGTGAAGTGCCGCCGTGCCGACGGCGAAGGCATCCGCCCAGAAGTCTACGTCCTCCAGGACGACGCCGGAGCGACCAATGCCGCGGTAGTTGTGCGACTCGATGCCCTGGTCGACGTGGACGACCTCATGAAGCGTGAAGAGCTGGCCGAGACGGGCGAGCACGTCGGGATCGAGATCTGCAAGAGGGTGGAGGAGACCCGGACCGACGGTCAGGGTGCCGCTCAGCGGATCGACCTCGAACGCGTCGCCCTGCGGCTCTTCAGGAAGTCCCAGCGCGCACAGGGACGCGAAGGCCCTCTCTGCGATGCCCTGTGAGCACTCGGCCGAGCCACCGAAGCCGGAGGGCATGAAGACGGTCCCGAGCTCCAAGTGCTCCTGCAACGCCTGCACGCCGCGCTTGAAGTGCCCGAAGGCCCGGTGGCGCTTCAGCATCGACTCGGCATCGTCGGGAATCGACGTGTCCGGAGCCACCTCCAGCGGCAACCGGAACACGCGCACGTACGATCCGCCCACGTACTCCGTGAGCTCGATGCTGTGGCCGTCCCCCGTGTACTGGTGGGGATTCACAGCAAGCCCGGCTGCCAGGGCCAGCGAGCTGGGACCCGCCAGGAACACGGTGGCTCCGGTCCGGTGTGGGTAGCTCGCGGTGACGCGTACGAAGAACTGCTGCAGCTGGTGGACAACGCCAGCGACGTTGGCCCTGTCGACCTGCACCTTGGGCCCGGCAAGCGATGCGACCCCGGCGAGGTCGTCTCCATGTGCCTGGACGGCGTCGCGGATCGGCGACTTCGGAACCTGCCCGCCGAGAGCCGAGACAAAGACACCCACATGCCCGGTGCTCTCCGCCCCTTCGTCGGGCAGACCTCTTGCCTCGAGCACCTCGACCCCCGAACCGTCAGCCAGCAGGGGGAGAGGGTGCCAAACGCCTGCCTCGTGTCGATCTACCTGCATCGCCACGACCCGAGCAGCCCTGGAGTCCAGCAGTGCGCCCAGCGCGAAGAAGACGGAGAGCGGCGCGAACCCGGCGACGTAGACCTGCACGTCCCCAGCCTCGGGCCACAGGGCGCGGAGCTGGTCGTGGAGCCCGGCGAGAGCGGCCGTGATCCGGCGCCAGTCGAGCTGGTCCCGCGGGACTCCAGCGCGCCGCTGCAAGCCGAAGTGCGTCACCGTGAGGACGTGGCGTGCGGATCGCTGGTCGGGCAGCAGCGCGGAGACCGCGTCGCCATCGACGGCCTTGTCCACGTCGAGGAGGATCAAGAACTGGGTCGGGTGAGGCATCTCAGGCCACCTCATGGTCTGGGGGTCCAACCGTTGGGATCTCGTCCAGCACGAGTCTGGCGGGGTCGCTCAGCGCGGCCTCCAACTCCGAGATGGCGTCGGTGGACATGGTCTCCGTTCCATCGCCCCCCGGACTACAGAGCCGACACGCCGGATCCTGCTCGTAGCGCTCCCACCGGACCTGGAGGGGGTGGTCGAAGGCATCGTCCGAGCGGCTGGTCCAGACCATGTGGTGGTGCTCGGTGTCGGGGTAGTCGGGAGAGCCATTGCCCAGTCGCGCCAGCGTCTGGAGCACGAGCCGCGCAGCCATGATGGCCACAGCGTCGACATCCAGCCCGACGCCCGGAATGCCGGGCTGGCGGTAGCCAGCCAAGGCTGGCTGCCCGCCTGGCTGGGCGTCCTTCGCGCGGAAGAAGCGTCCCGGATGCCTGCGCTGCTGCAGGGGGACGCACTCGTAGCAAGGCGTCTCGCCCGGGAGGACGCGCTGCACACGCCCCTGCTCGGCGTGGCCCACGACGCTTCCGAAGATGACGGGTCGGCCGTACATGTGCGCAAGCTCGTTCATGGCACGCTCGACGTCCTCGTCGGCGGCCGTGACCACGAAGAGAGTGTCGGGCGCGTCCAGGAGCTCCTCGAAGGCTCGACTCGCCAGCGGCGCGCCGTCCCACAGCGGGCTGGAGGCGTGCGCCTGGACCTCTGCGCCAGGGTTGCGATCGCGCAGGTGGCCCGCGAGGGCGAAGACCTTGGGGAGGTACATCCCGCCGATGCCGGCGACGTGCCGAGCGACGTTCTCGGGCTGGAGCCGATCGGGATCGAACAGGGTGAACCGCGACACGCCGGCCTTGACGAGCTGCAAGGCGACCGAACCGCCCAACGACCCCAGGCCGACCAGGACAACTCGCCACTTCGCCAGCGCATCGCGTCCTGGCATGGCTCCGTCCACACGAGCGAAGAGCTGCTCGAGCACCTCGACCACGGCCACCTCGTGCCGCAGCAAGACGCGCCTGCCGTTGGGGAGCACCCGCCGCTCCAACAGCAGCAAGCGCGCCGGCTCCCGAGAGGCTTCAACGAACAACACGCAGCCAGCCGGCTGCTCGCCGTGCTCTTTGGGAAGCCGTGCGGCCACGAGGGCATCGACAGCCGCGAGATCCGGTACCAGGTCGCTCCAACGGTCACACTCCACGGCGAGCCACGGCACGGCCAGGTCCGTCTGGAGCGCCGCGGAGGCCCATGTGGCCTGGTCCTGTTCCACCGCGACAGTTCCGTCCGCTTCCTCAACCCGGACTGCGACAAACGCCTGCCCGTGCCCGAGGGCCTTCGCCTTCACCCATCCCCAAGCCCCGGGCAGCCGCAGCACCTCCCGCTGTCCGGGCGTGAGCTGCAGGACCCTCGACGTCGGCAAGCCGGGAGCGTTCGGCAGCGGCAGGCCGTGCTCGTCGACGTGACCGCGCGCATCCGCCACCTGGCGGAACTCGACGTACCGCGCGATCACGTCCACGATCGTGAGCTGCGTAGACCACGAGTCCGGCCCCGTTCCCAGCGCGAACAAGCAGAGGGACCCGTCCAGCATCTGGTGGTAGGTCGCCTTGTCGTCGACCACCTCGTCCGTCAACCTCTCGGTCTCGCGCACCCACGGCGGCCGCACGGGGAAGTCTGGCGGGTACAGCACCTGGAGGAAGTGCGCCTTCCCGTCGACCTCCACCGTTCCCCGCCACCCCACCACGCCCGCCGCATGTCGCTCGAACCGCAGCCGAAGCCCCGCGTCGTGCGCGGCTCTCAGCTCCCCAGCGAGACGCTGCGGCTGGCGTTCGTGCCAAGGATCCATCGACTCAACCGAAGCGGCGGTTCTTGGGATCAGGGCTACAGCCCGAGCCAACGCCGACGACGGCGGGCGCCCCGATCGACGGTGCCTTGCCCTTCTCCGGGTAGGCGGGCCCCAGCACTGTGCGCCAGAAGTGGTGAGCCTCGCCAGTCTTCCCGCGACTGGCAGCCTCGATGGCCTTGTCGGCCACGTCGGCGGCTTCGGCAAAGGCCGTGCTGGCTCGGGTGCGCTCCTCGCTCGTCATCCCGGCGTCGACGTTCGGCCCTACCAACGCCGGCTCGGGCATCGCGTAGAGGACCCGGGAGACCATCGCCTGCAGGGCCTGGGCGATGCCAACGGCGTAGGAGCCCGGGTCGGACGTCAGCGCCTCGTACACCATGAGCTCGAGGTGGAAGGAGCGCACCAGCTTCTCGGGCTGGCGGCCGTTCCAGCTCTTGAGGGCCTTGACGATGGGCTTTGCCTTCTTTCCCGATGCCTCGTTGCAGGCCGTCGCGTGCGCCTTGTGTACCCGAGGATTGGTGCGAATCCACGCCCCGGCGTCCCGGTCGGGGATGACGTATCCATCGGCGCCGTCAGGGAAGGCCGGCACCACGTCGAAGGAGAGGCCCGTGCCCGTGAACTCGACGTTCACGGAGCGGCTCTGAGCCTTCGGCTTCTCCTTCGTGGGGTAGGCGTCGTCCAGTACGGCCAGCACCTTCCCGAGGATCGTGCTCGGAGGTGCTTCCCGCAGCTCACTCTCAGCGTCGACGTCGAACACCACGAAGAGATCGACGTCGTTTAGGGGCTTGATGGCCGTACGGCGCTTGAACGAGCCGGAGATGAGGAACTCCGCCACCGCGAAGTCCGCCTCCAGGTGCTCGCGCAGGGCATCACGCTGCCGCCGCGCGTTGCACGCGACGCACTTGCCGCAGCGCTCCCCGCGCTTGTCCGGGGGGCAGTTGGGGATCTCCAACCCGGAGATGTACTCCTGCATGGCCTGGGCGACAGTCAGCATGGTCGTGAACTCCTGAGGCGGGCATCATGCCTCTTCACCAAACCAACGTAGCGGTGCCGCAGGCCAGAACCTGTCCACCCACGTCCGTTGAGCGTTGTTCGGCGGTTGAGGACCTCGCCACTGTCGACCCGGCGGCCTGGCTCTCCAGGCTCTGCGCGCACGCCTCGAGTCGCGCCGGACAGTTTCTGGCTGCGCTCCGCGATAACCCTCACCAGGGTGAGGCTGACTGCGGCCCGCAAATCGGGAGATCTCGTGGAGAAGGACGAGGACGACTTCATCCAGCACATCCGGAACTTGGCTGACGACATCCAGGCCTTGTGGCGGGGCGGCCTACGCGGACAGCCTCCAGGCGTAGCGCCGCCCCCCACCACGAGGCCTATCTACGGTCCGAGCAGAGGCCTCCGGCGTGGCTGATCGGTCACGGTACGCACGGGGATCTGGGCGACGACCGCTGGGCCCACGGACATGCGCTCGTCCGCGAAGAGGACGGCCTCCGGCCTTCTCATGGCAGGCTTCGCTATGCGGACGTGGGCCGGTCGCTCGACCGCGCCTGTCGGCCGACTGGCGGCTTGAGCGACGACCACAAGGTCGCGACAATCGACAGGACCTTGGCGGCCCTCGTTGCAGTCCGAACACGCCGCTTGCGCGGCTTCACGACCTCGCCTTCGTTCACCAGCCAATACTCGAACTGGCGCATGGAGAACTCGACAGAACTCGCCTCAGCCGCCACCCAATGGGCGAGTTCCAGCGTCAGGCGTGCTTCCTGACGATCTAAGGGCGGGCCGCCGAACCATGCGTAGACGAATCGGTGGTCCACAGGCTGGCACTCGCCCGGCAAGACAAGGTCAGGCGTCGCTCGGACTTCGACACCCGCGCTTCTGATGGTGGTCTTCCTGCCACGCCGCACCAAGGCGTCAGCTCGAAGGTACCTGGACCCGAGTAGGTCTTGAAGCGCCCGATCCCGGTGACCACAGCGCGTGAGTATCGCCTCCGAAGAGTCGTCGCCCTTGGCGAGTTCAGCTTCCCCTTCGGCGTTGTTCTTGACTCTGGCGTTGACCAGCGGGCCCTCTTCCCCGAGACGAATGGCGTCGATGAGTGCGTTCCGAACGGGGCCGTAGTACGGCACCGGGGCGTGGGGCTTTCGGCCGCCTGCAAGCTGCGGAAAGGCCCACTCCTGAAGTAGCCGCTCGATCTCATGCGGCTGCGCGAGCATGAGCTTCGCCAAGTGCTTGACGGTTAGGTTGGGCGGCTTCACGAGATCAAGCGCCGGGCGGTTTGGGGTCATTCGTCTCCCATGGTTGAGCACCTCACGCGGAGGCACATAGGTACAGATCGCCGGAGGCTGCCGTTCCCCGCTGAGCTGGTGCGGAAGTAGCGCGACGTTCCCTCCGCCACCCGCGCCTTGGCTTCAACCCGGCCCTTTGGTCCGCAGGGCGCTGCGACGCAGCCATTCTTCAGCCGTGTCTCCGTTCGACTCACGACCCAGCCCGCTCCTGCTGCGCCGCCCGCACCGCGTGCACGAAGTCCTTGGCGGCGTCAAACTTGCTTCCGCTCACCCACTCCCTGACCGTCAGGTTCCCGGCATGCACGACAAGCGCGAGCCGCCGCGTGGCCAGGAAGGCCACGAAGCAAGCCAGCGCGACCACCACGGCCAGCACCCTGCCTTCGTCCTCGGCGATGCCCGCACCTGCACCCGCGAGCACCGCGGCGAAGACGAGCACCGGGTGGCTGCTGTAGGTGACGGCGATCCCGTCCACGTGTTCGAGGCCGGCCATCTCTAGCCGCCGCGCGCTGTGGTAGTAGACCCCGCTCGCGGTCAGGTGGATGCAGCCGAAGCTGGCAAGCGCGTCGCTCATCGTTCCTCCTCAGGCTCGGTGTTCCCGTAAGGCGTGGCTGGGGTTGGAGAACCGCCTCGCGAGCTCGAACAGCTCCCCGCCCGCGAGCAGCACCTCAACGCCGTCTCTGATGGCCTTCGCGACCCGCTCGCGCTGCTCCTCCGCGTCCTTCGCACCCGCGAGCATGTCGACGAGTGGGCGCCGAAGATGGACGGGATGCCATCGGTTCGGCCGCGGCTCGCGCAGGTGGTCGTGGAAGTCGAAGACCCCGGCGTCCTCGCGCAGACGCTTTCGAAGGCGCTCGAACTCGGGGGACATGACGTAGTCGTCCCAGCCGGGCTCCCCAGCGTCCAGGTGGAAGCTGACGACGAGGACGAAGTCGGGCCCCTTCTCCTCCCGGACCCAGGCCACCCGATGGTCCGCGCCATCGACCAGCACGCCCGCGAAGACGCCCGGGCGCCAGGGGCCCACGCTTGGGAACGAGACACCGATCCGGCCCCACTTGAGCTTCTGGTAGGTCGGTCGAGCCGAGAGGTCCGGCTGGCGCATGGCGCGGTAGAGGCCCTCGAAGTCCTCCGGCCGCAGCTCCTCGGCCAGGTTGGCGAAGAGCGCCTCCAGGGCCGGCAGGAGCGTCTGGGCGGGCTTGTAGGCCGCCAGTGCCTGAGCGGTGACCTGCGGGGCCGGGCTGAGCCCCTGGCCCTCCAGGTACGCCAGGAAGTCGCGCACGACCGAGTCAGCTCGATCCCGGTCCCAGTCCTCCATGAGCTCGTAGACCTGCGCCCACGTGAGCGCCGCCGAGGCCTCCGCGGTGTGCTGCGCCTTCGAGCGCGTGATCAGCGCGGTGAAGACCCGCCCGGGCCAGCGCTCCTTCGCGGCGCGCTCATACTTCCGGAGCTGGTGCCTGTAAGCGCTCAAGCCAGGTGAGGTCTCCGCAGTCACGTTCCCTACGGGTCGGGAACGGCTCGTGTCGGCACACCTGCGCAGCCGCCTGATTCCAAGCGCTTGCGTTGCCGCTGGGGAGTCGTTCCCGTTCCGCGCCTCAGGGATCGGAACGGGGAACGGTCAGCAGCCCGCCGACACGCTTCACCTGGCCGTCCAAGGCCAGCAGCGCCCACCCCAGCCGCTCGTTCCGCACCCCGAGGTGCTCTCGCAGCGCGGTCCGGGTCATCGGTGTGTTCGTCAGGGTCGCCAGGACCTGCCGATGGAGCTCGCCTTGGTCGTCGACGGGCTCGACGTCGCCGACCACCGCCAGGTGCAGGGGGTCCTCTCGCAGCTCGATCGCGAAGGGCTCGGGCGGCCGATGCGATCGGTGCTCGGCGTGCAGCTCCAGCCGTCCCTTCCGCTTCAGCAGGAAGAGGCTGCTGTCCGACCAGGCGTGCAGGTCCCCCGACCCGCGCAAGGCCTGGCCCGGCTGGGACGCGCCCGACTTGCGGACGTGGTGCACCAGGGCGATGGCGACCTGGTGCTCGCGCTGGAGCTGTCGCAGGAAACCCAGCATCCGGCTGACGTCGGCCGCAGAGTTCTCGTCGCCGCGGTGCAGGCGGACCAGAGGGTCCAGCACCAGCAAGCGCGGCCGGACCTTCGCCAGGGTGGCGTCGAGGCGCTCGCAGTGCTCGGCGCGGTCCAGCCGCAGACCAGGCTCGGTGATCAGCCCGACGGCCAGTCGCGCCAGCGGCACGGCGCGCGCCTTCGCGATGCCCTCGACCCGCTCGCGGACGGCTACGGCCGCGTCCTCAGCAGCGTAGACGACGACGGGGCCGGGCCTCCGGACCGGGAAGCGACCCAGACACGGTCGCCCGCTGGCGACAGCGACCGCCAGCTCGAGGCTCAGCCAGGTCTTGCAGCTCTTGGGGGTGCCGCCGATGAAGCCGACGGCCTGCTCGGCCCAGAGGCCGTCGACCAGCCAGGGGGCGCTGTCCGGCGACCCCTCGACGTGCGCGACGCGGATGACCTCGAAGGGATCCATGGGTGCTCCAAGGAAGACGAAGGCCGGCCCACCGGGGGCCGGCCTCGGGTTGAAGGATGCCGGCTCAGACCAGCGGGGTGTGCGGCAGGGCGCGGCGGACGACGTTGCGGTCGACCAGGGCGACCTCCTCGACCGCGGCCAGGCGCAGCGCAGCGCCCGCCAGCACATCGATGCTGCGCAAGACGCCGCCGGTCTCCTCGTGCAGTCGGGCGAGGCCGTCCTGGGTGAAGAGCTCGCTTCGGGCGCCGGCGTCGGCCAGCCGCTTCCGCACGTAGGCGGTGGTCATGTCGGCCGACCCGGCCGACAGCTCGACCCGGGTCTGCAGCCGGGTCAGCAGCGACCGGTGGATGCCCAGCCGCAGCCGGTCGTGCAGCTCCGGCAGCCCGATGAAGACCAGGGACAGCAGCGGCTGGCTGTCCCACTCGAAGTTGGCCAGCAGGTGCAGGTGGGACAGCGTGCCGTCCGGGATGAGGTGGGCCTCGTCCAGGATCAGCACCGCGTGCTGCCGGTGCTCGCTCGAGCTCTGCGCGACCTCGCGCTGGATGGCCTCGAACATCGAGGCCGGCGTGGCCTTGGACTCGACCCCGACCGCGTAGCAGACCTGCCGGTAGAAGTCGCGGCGGCCGAGGCTCACGTGCGACACGTAGGTCAGCCGGAAGCGCGCCGGCGACAGCCGCTCCCGCAGGGCGCGCAGGACACAGGTCTTGCCCACGCCGGGCTCGCCCAGGACCAGGGCGTGCTGGCGATGCTCGACGGTCTCGACCAGTCGGTCGATGGCCTGCTGGCGGCCGCCGTCCATCCACATCATGTCGGCGGGCACGGTCTTGTCGAAGGGCCGCCGGCTCAGGCCGAAGGACTCCTGGGTGCGGTCACTCATCGCTCGTCTCCACCCGGGCGCGTTCCAGCAGCCCGGCGATGGGGTTGAAGGGGGTGGTGGCGGTCACGGGCGCCGTCTCTGAGGGGATCTGCGGCTTCCGGCGGCTCCGGTTGGCGACCGGGTCGCAGGGCCCGAAGCGCACGGGCTGCTCCTTCCAGGAGGCCCGCACCGGCTTGTCGGTCAGGCCGTCGATCACGACCTCGATGCGCTTCCGCGCCAGCCAGGCGCCGGCGACCTCGTAGACCACGCCGCCCACCGTGAAGGTGCCGTCCTTGCGCACGACCCGGGTCTCGGTGACCTCCAGCGCCTTGGCCAGCTCGGCGGGCGACAGGGCCCGCCCCTGGAGGCGATGCAGGAAGCGCCGCCGCGGGGTCTCGCCCATCAGCGAGGCGTGCTGCCGTCGGTGGTAGTCGGCGTCGAGCCAGTTCCAGAGCGCGCGGCCGACCTCGTCCAGCTCGGCGTTCGCGGGCAGGTGGTCCGTGCAGCGCTGGCGCATCGTGCGCCAGAGGCGCTCCATCTTGCCGCGCGACTCCGGGTCGTGTGGCGTGGCATGCACCAGCCGGATGTCGAGCCGCTTGCAGACCAGCGCGAGCAGCTCGCCGCTGTAGCAGGATCCGTTGTCCAGG
>Ga0114933_10006786_pt1 | contig 10076 bp, 8 predicted proteins | sample 4SBtaG_FD_89691 | JGI IMG/M metagenome (GOLD analysis project Ga0114933, IMG submission 89691) | Deep subsurface microbial communities from Kolumbo volcano to uncover new lineages of life (NeLLi) - 4SBTROV12_W25 metaG | ecosystem: Environmental > Aquatic > Marine > Volcanic | place: Kolumbo... | reverse complement strand
TAGCCGCGGATCTCCCGTCCACCGGCGACGATGTCGGGCCAGCCATCTCGGCTGAGATCCCCCGTCCACAGCGACGTGGCGTAGTCCACCGTAGAGATGCGACGCCCTTGGCTGTAGGTGTCGAAGGGGCGCCCGCGGTACCACTGCAGCAGACGCTCCGACGCGGCCCCGGCGACCAGGTCGAGGCGACCATCTCCATCGAGGTCGGTGAAGGCTAGGGCGGCGGGGCCGTTGACCTTGTCGTCGATGTCGTGGGCCAGCCACGACGCGCAGCTACGGTCGTCCACCGTGGGCGCGGTGCCGAACAGCGCCACCTCAGCGCCGTCGGGAATGGTGTCGCCGTCGGTGTCCCACAACAGCGGATCGGAGCTCCACTCGAGGTACTCCGCACCATCGTCCAGATCGTCGTCGTCGGTGTCTGCACGCAGCGGATCGGTGCCCAGACCCACCTCGATGTCATCGGGCAGGTCGTCGGCGTCGCTGTCGGGACCCTCCTGAAGGGGATCGCTGCCGAGCTCGATCTCCAGAGGGTCGTCGAAGCCATCGCCGTCCGAGTCAGCCAGCGTGGGATCCGTGCCGTGGTCGAGCAGCTCGTCGCCGTCGAGTAGTCCGTCTTCGTCGGTGTCGGCCACGAGCGGATCGGACGGCCAGAACAGCACCTCCTCGGTGTCGCTGAGGCCGTCGCCATCGGTGTCGGCAGACGCTGGATCGGTGCCCGTCTCGTCGAGCTCCCGGTCGTCATCGAGGCCGTCGCCGTCGGTGTCGGCCTGATAGGGGCTGGTTCCGAGCCACGACTCGAGGGTGTCCGACAGCGTGTCGCCATCGGTGTCCACCGCCGCCGGCAGATCGTCGTCGGCCACGCTGGGGTCGGTGAGGTCGAGGAGCTCTTGGCGGTCGTGAGTCCCGCCGCCATCGGTGTCGGCCAGGGTCGGGTCACTGCCCACCACACACACCTCGGCGGCGCCCGAGATGCTGTCCCGATCGACGTCGTCGTAGGGGCTCGGGTACCAGGCGACCTCGAAGTGAGAGCCGACGACGACGTCGGAGACCCCGTCTCCGTTCATGTCGCCGAATTTGACGTCGTAGACGTAGGGCACGTCGGTGGCGATGACCTCCATCGCGCCGAACAGGCCGTTGCCCTGGTTGCGGTGCCAGGCCACCGTCGCATCCTCGAGTGAGCCGACGAGCAGGTCCAACATGCCATCGCCGTCCACGTCCGCCGGCTCCACCGTGACCGGCTCGTCCAGCGTGTCGTTGACGACCTGTTCGGTCACGAACACCCCATCGCCCCGATTGGCGTAGATGCGGATCTCGTCGGAGAACCGGGCGGCGGTCGCCACGTCCAGATGCCCCGTCGTTGTCGAAGTCGGCCAGGGCGACGTCGTGATCACCCTCGTCGGCCCCGTCCAGCTCGTGACGGAAGAAGCGTCCGGCACCGCGATTCTCGAGCCACATCAGCTCTTCCCAGCCCGACCCGACCAGCAGATCGATGTCGCCGTCGCGGTCGACATCGCCCGCGTCGGTGGCATAGGCCCCGGCCATGCTGCCGTCGATCATGAACCGGGTGCCGAAGGTGCCGTCACCGAGGTTCTGGTAGCCGACGAGGTCGTAGCTGACGTCCGACGTCGCGATGACGTCGAGGTGGCCATCGGCGTTGAGGTCCACAGCGCGGACGTGGTTGGCTTGAAAGCCGGTATCGAGACGGATCTGGGGCCCAAACACGCCCCCGCCGAGGTTGTCGTACCAGGACACGGTCGCATCGGTCTCGGTGGCGACCAGCAGGTCGTCATCTCCGTCCCCATCGAGGTCGGCGGCAGCGACGCCATAGGCCCCGCTGGCGCGCAGCCCCGCCACGTCGACCGGGGCTCCGAAGGCACCGCGGCCGTCATTGCTGAGCCACAGGACCTCGTCGCTGCGGAAGAAGGCCGCGGCCACATCCAGGTCGCCATCCTGGTCCAGATCGGACAGGGCGATGGAGCTCGCGCCCTCCGACTCGGCGTGGATGGTCACCACCTCGCCAAAACCGAGGCAGGTACGCTCGTCATGGAGCGGGTCGGTCCCGAACACCAGCTCCTCAGCGCCGTCGCCTACGGTGTCGCGATCGGTGTCGACGAGGCTCGGATCGGTGCCGAGGACCGCCTCTTCGTCGTCGGTGAGGCCATCTCCGTCCGTGTCGACGGCGAGCGCGGCGGAGGAGGTTCCCACCGCGAGTAGTACGCAGAAGGAGGCCAGGCGCGGGCTCGCGGCGGACCGCCACGTCTCGATCTTCTTCACTCTCGCCCCCCGGCCCACAGCGCCAGCACACAGAGTGTCATGAGTAGCACTTTGAACGCCGAGTTGCAGCGGGTCACCATCAGTTGCTGACCCCATCGAACAGCCCGCTACGACTTCCGTTCATGCGCCCGAACCCAGTCTACGGACTGAGACGTTCCGCCACCGCCAACCACACCGCCGGACTCAAGCCCAGCCCCAGGTGGGACGAGTCCACCTTCAGGTGCTCCGTCTGGCCCTCCTTCGGGTCCAGGCTCGCCCGCCACGCCACCACCCCATCGTGCTCAGTGTAGATCGACAGCGCCGGCACCGGCATGGGCTCCCGCTCACGCTCCGCAGCCGCATCGCGACTCTGCCGAAGCAGGTCCGGAGCGACCCGCTGGCCGAAGACCGTGCCCCCGACCCCGCCGTGGATCGGGGTGCCGAGGGTGATTACCTGGCTCACCCGGTCTGGGACCTGCCGGGCGAGTGCGCGGGCGACCACACCGCCCCAGGACCATCCCACCAGGGCCACCGGATCGGCGCCGATGTGGTTCATCCGGTCCACCAGCGCCGGAAGTACCCCCTGGACCCGTCCCTCGTTGCGCCCCTGGCCCCAGCCATAGGTGCGATAGCCGAGGTACCGAAGCCACCTGCGCAGGGGGACCGTCGACCGATCGGTGGTTCGGTAGCCCGGCAACACCAGGACCGAGCCCGAGCCTCGCGGTGCCTTGCGAAGTGTAGGGGCTCGACGCAGCAGGCGTACGGGCTCACGGAGTAGCCGCGCCTCGGACCACAGCGGCGCAGGCTTCAATTCAACTCGATGGACAGCGCCACATTGCCAGAGGTCGAGTCGTAGCCGCCCACCACGATGAGCAGCTCCTCGCCCTCGAGGATGTATCGACTGATCCGTGCCGAGTAGCCCGAGCCGCTGTCGTCGTCGCAGGCCACCTCCACGTCGCCGCAGCCGTCGAGGAGCTGCAGCGTGGTGTCGTACAGGGGGCTGCTGTTGGTGTCGAACACGTAGCGTCCGGTCGCCGGGGCCGTCCACGCATAGGCGATCTGATGGCTGCTGATGGTGCAGGAGGGGGCGAACACGTCTGGGAAGGCGACGATGTTGCTGACGATGAGGGGGTCCCCGAGCCCGGATCCCAGGTCCTCGTCCGCCCGGACGCACCGCGCGCAGCGCACCGCGTCATCGCAGTTCGGGTCGGCGCAGTCCACCAGACCATCGGAGTCGTCGTCGAAGCCATCACCGCACTCCAACTCCACCGTCGAGGCGCTGACGGTACCCTCCAGAGTGATGTCCTGGGTCCCCCGCAGTCCAGCCTCGACGAGCGGCTCCCAATCGAAGGGCGCGGCCGTGTCCATGCTGAAGTAGCCGGTCCACGGCACCGGATCGTCTTCGCAGACGACGACGCACAGGCTGTCGCCGCTCGCCGTGTGGCTGACGTCGGTCATCGCATACACGAACTCGCCGGCCCGCACCTCGAAGGGGGCGTCCACAGACATGGTCACGCGGCGAGTCGCCGTCGATGGGACATCCGGAGCCGCGGCGGTAGCGAGGATGACCGGGTTCGCGGGAGGTTGCGGATCGCTGCTCAGGAACAGCCGCGCCGAGTTCGGCAGCCCACCATGGCAGCCCCACAGATCTCCCACGAGGGTGAATCCGACACTGTCGACGGTGAATGGGTGCCCCGGAGCCTCCAGCCGCGTCACGAGGGTCACCGGTGGCCGGCCATCCGCGACGACCGACTCGGGCTCCAGGCAGCGGTCCGTGGCCTGCACGGTCCACGCGATGTCATCGAAGGCAGAGCGCTCGGCACTCGACACCGGCGGCGACTCGGCGCCGAAGTCGCCAGCGTCGACTGCGCAGCCGGCAAGGAAAACCGCCAGGGCGAGCCTGCTCATGCCGCCACGCGACGCCGGCGCCACCACAGAGGCGCCAGCAGCAGAAGCGTCCCGGAGGATACCGGCACCAGCGTCGACGAACAGCCGCAGCCGCCCTTCTCTTCGTCCTTCTGGGGCAGGTCCGCCGACCAGGCGTAGTCGTATCCCTCGTCCTCCACGGACTGCGGCGAAGCGATGAGCCACATGTGCTCGGTGTGCTTACCGTCGACTTCCAACGCGATCTCTCCGGCGCCGTCGACGAGCTCGATGGGGAGGATCTCCACCACCTCACCCTGGAGCGAGGGACCCACGACGACCACGAGCTGAGCGTACCACTCCACGGCCGGGTCTCCCTCGAAAGTGACGGTGAGCGTTCCCTTACCGAGGGCGTTGGCGCCGAAGTGCACGCCGCTCAGGCCCAGCCCCCGCGGTCGGGAGTGCTCGGCCGGATTGCCGCTGGCAGGAAACGAGGTGACCTCGCGCTCAGCCGGCAGACCCGAGGCGAGGGTGTCGGCATGGGTGACGTCGACCACGGTCATCGTGGCCATGTACTGGCGCCAGAAGTCCTCCCAGTCGATGCCCAGCTCGGTGATGATGTCCCGGAAGTCGATGGTCTCCCCGCTGTAGGCGGCCCCGACCTCCCACGTTTGACGCACGGTGTCGATGCCGTAGTTGTCCTCGATGAACTGAGCGAGGACGGCGGTTCCATACATGTGGCCTACGCGGTCGTCGTCGATATACGCGGCCACGGTCTGATGCAGCGGGAGCCAAGGACGCTCGAGATAGGCCGACACGTCCACCGCCCAGTCCGACGCGTCGTCCGACGCGTGGGTGGCCATCCAGCTCGCACAGCCCTCCATCCACCACGTCCAGCTGTTCACGCTGGACAGGTAGTCGCCCATGTACGCGTACTGTGCGGCGTGTGCGACCTCGTGCTTGGTGGTGATCAAGCCCGGCTTGCCGACGGCTGTGGCGTACAAGGTGATCGAGGGAACGATGTTGTCGCCGCAGGCGAGAGTCTGGGCCAGTCCGCCCGAGAAGCTGGTGGACTCCACCGTCATCAGGATGGACTGATCGGTGAAAGGCCAGTCCAGTTCGTCGATGTAGAAGCTGCGCGCTTCCTCGGCATAGGTGAGGAACTCCGACGCGCTCTCTTCGGTGCCCACGTCCTCGTCCCACTGGATCCAGAAGTGCTCTCCGTCGAGGAAGTTGGACTTGTCTGGCTCCTCGCAGATCTCCTGGGCGAAGGCAGACGAAAACAGGCCGACAAATACACCGAATGCAGAAAGGGGCATGGCGCCCTTTAACCGGACGCTGGCCTGCACAATGTTGCGAAATGGGTCAAGGCAGCCCGCAACCCGTTGTGACAGACCCCGCGAAAGAGCTCACTTCTTCCGACGCCGCTTCTTCGCGCCACGCAACTGGGCGACGGTTTCTTCAAGGTCCAGCTGGAAAGTGCGACAGAGACCCTCGAGGTAGCGGTCTCCAAGGTCCCCGTGAGTGGGAATGGTATAGCTCCGACCTTCATCGTTTGCCCTTCGCAGCATCCCGTGGGAGCCCTTTCCGCGGCCGGGGTGGAAGTGGATATCCAAGCTACGCAGGAGCTTCAGGACCTTTCGACGCTTGAAAGGCACTAACCGGCGTTCACAGCACGTCGCGCGGGCTCGGACCACACCACAGGGTGGTAGTCCAGCGTAAACTGTGGTTGGGGCGGCTGCGACATCTCCATCTTCAGCGGGAGTTGCGCTTCACGCTGGAACCGAAAACGAAGCTGGAACACGGCCCGCACGATCCGTTCCTCATCCAGAGGTGGGAGTTCCTTGGCGCTGGCCCAGGGCGTCATCGGTTCCGCCGCGATGAACTCGTGAATCTCATCGAAGTACATATCCGGAGCGCGGCGGGCTAGCGGATCCAGGCCACGATTGAGGTCATCCAGGAAGACCATGTCGGCAGCTTCGTGCGCCATCGCCAAGGCGTGACCGATGGAGTCACCATGGGTGACCAGGTCTAATTCAAGCACGTGTGAAACCCACGGGGCCGCGTCGCTGGCGTCGCCCCGTGACACCACGACCCATACGTTGAAGTCTCTGTGCTCGCTGTCCATGTGCACCACATAATACACGTCGGCCATTCCGGACCTTCCCTTTAGGCACGTTCGAACGGCACGACCATCAACCACTACTCTGCCTCGTCGTCCGGTAGCACGTCGAAACGACGCGGCTTGGAGGACGGAAGAACGCCCATGGACGCGCTGGGCGACCCCGTTGAGCTCGGCTTCCATCGGTCTGCGGTGTTGCGGCGTTCGGGTCAAGGCAGCCCGCAGCTCACCCACTCCACCAGGAGCTCTCGCTCCGCCTCGTCCGGGCCCCCAGCCGGGGGCATGTCACCCCCGGGGCCGCTCCGCGCCTCGATCCGGGCCGCCCAGTCCACCACGTCCTCGTAGGTGTCGAAGTCCACGTCGAGGGGCGCTTCCTGGCGCTCCTCGCCGACCAGCACCGAGCTGTGGCACGGGGTGCACCAGGTCCACACGTAGCTCGCCCCGAAGCTCTCCCAGGTGAGCGGACTGTCTTCGCAGGGATCGGTGTCGCTCTGAAGCGACTCGGAGAGCTGCGACAGCACCGCCGAATCTGCCGTGTCGACCGCCGGATCCGGCGAGGTTGTCTCGTCGACCGCGCACCCGACCACCAGCAGCAGGAGCACCGACCTACACATCGAACGGACCCGACAAGGGCGTCACATCGAGCCATGCCGCGGGGTCCACGCCCACCCACTGCAGCAACCCCGCCGCCAGATGGTCGTATCGCGGCACGGTTCCCGAACCGTACAGCTCGCCCGAGGCCAGGTCCACCGCCCGGCAGTCCAGGTTGTCGTCGGTGCCACCGTAGACCCGCCCGCCGTTCAGTCCCGCGCCGAGCAGCAGTGCGCTGGTCGTCGGCCAGTGGTCCTTGCCCTGGTCTTCGTTGAGGCGCGGGGTCCGCGTCATCTCCGACATCACCGCCACCGCCGTCGACTGGAGCAGCCCTTCGGCATCGAGCCGGGTCATCAGTGAGGAGAGGCCCTCGAACAGCGCGTCGAAGTTGGCGTGCTGCTGGGAATTGTCGTCGTGGGTGTCCCAGGTGAGCCCGCTGTCCACCGACACACTGTGGCACAGCCCGCCGGTGATCATGTCCACAGCCACGTCGAGCTGGTCGGTGAGCGACTGAGACAGGCCGTACTGCATCACGTCGGCGAACTGGGCCCCCTGCTCCCGTACCAGAGCCGCTCGACTCAACGACTCCGCGTAGTCGCCCATCCTCCGCTGGCTGGCCGCAGCCCCGGCAGCAGGTAGTCCGGCCAGCTGCGCACGCTGTGCCTCGAGCCAGCTGCGGACCGCCTCGTCGTCTTCGGCATGGGGCACGAAGCGGGGATAGTCCCAGCCCGCGTCCCGGGGCCCTTCGATGGACTCCTGGCGATCGAGCAGGAACTTCAGCTGGTTCCGCTTGCCCGCCTGACCCGAGTACGCCGCGAGCGAGCCGGTGAAGCCCACGCCGCCCATGTCCACATGCGGGATGGGCCGATCGATACCCAGCGAAGAACCCGCGATCACCGACACATCGGCGCTGGTCTCGCTCCGGCTCCCGGTCATCATGCGCACCGCACAGGGCTGATGGGCGATGGACCCGACCCAGACGCCGTTCACGATGGCGGCCTGACTGGCCCAGGCGTCGAAGAAGCTGTTCACCGCCGGGCGCCGGGAGTCGTTGGCCAGATAGGTCAGATCGCCATGGCTACGCAGGTACTCCCGATCGTCGGGATCGCTCTGGACCTCGTCGAGGTCCGGGCCGTCGACAGTCGACACGCCCAGCTTGGGGTCGAACAGATAGGTCACGTCCCAACCGCCGTCGGCGAAGACCACGATCAGGTGCTTGGGGCTGCCCGCGGCACGGGCCACGCCCGGCAGCGCCAACGCGGCGACAGAGGAGCCCAGGAACATCCTTCGAGACAACAACATGGTTCGGACTCCCAGATCAGTAGAACAAGATGCGTGGATGCTGCAGGAGCGCGGCGATGGCCACCGACCACCCCTCCCGCCGATCGCCCGAGCGGCTGAAGGCGCCTGCATAGAGGGCGTAGAGCCCGTCTACATCGGCCTCGGTGGCCTCGACGCCGAGGGTCCGGCGGAACACCCCAGACAAGACGTCGCGGATCTCCGCTTCGGCGGTCAGTCCCTCGACGTCGCCCAGCAGTCGAGACGCCCCCTCGTCGAAGTCGGCGATGATCACCGCCGCGGCAGCCTCTTCGGCCAGCGCACTGGCGAACAGCACCTTGATCGGCGTGATCGTGTCGACGCTGCGCGTGATGCGGTAGCCATCCGTGCCACCGCTCATGGCGTGAAAGCCGTAGCCGTTGTTCAGGCTCCGATCGATCTCGCCCCAGCACCGGTTGCAGCGCAACGACTCGGCGTCGGTGTCCGACAGCCACCGAAAGCCGGTCAAGTCCTCGATCATCCGGGCATGTTGTTCGGGTGTCACCGCCAGGAGCCCCGGCAGCGTGGCGTCGACCTCCGGGTCGGGCGACGACGCGGTGAGGAAGTCGGGGTGGAGCACGACCGCGCGAGCCAGTGCCTTGGCGTCGAAGCCGCTGTCGATGAACGTCGACTGGAGCTCGGCAGCGGTTGCCAGCGGAATCTCGTCCAGGCCGACGCCGCCCATGAACGCATAGAAGCGCTGGGCGGTGCACAGCGAGAATCGTGGGTCGTCGGCGACCAGCCCGCCGAGATCGGTGAGATCCGAGCTCTCCTGCCCGTAGTAGGACGGACCGCGTAGATCGCGCATGCGCCACTCGCCGGTCTTGTCCTCGGTGTACTGCCCGGTCAGCGGGTAGCAGTCGTTGCCGGGCCCTGTGCAGCCCATCATGTAGGCGTTGGCGACCTGCCCCGACTCGGTCTGCTTCTTGAAGCCCCACAGATGGGCCGCCAGTGGATCGAGGGCCTGGTGACAGCTCACGCACTCCGGCAATGTCGACACCGCCTCGGCCACCGCGGCGTCGTCGGACAGATCCACGGTCCCGGTGATCGGCACGTCGCGGCTGAGGAAGTCCTCGCACAGCAGCGCATCTGCCAGCAGGTTGGCGCGTGCGCGGTGGTAGTTGCTGCCGTTGCTCGCATGGCGGATCCACAGCGCGTTGGCAGACAGAAAGCCAGCACGTGGCCGCTCGTCTTCCCACTGGAGGCTCTGCACACCGCCGGAGCCATCGTCGTAGGTCTGGAACCCGTACATCAGGCTGGCGACCTCATCGACGAACACCTGGTCCACGATCAGCGCGTCGGTCAGCGGCAGATCGCTCATCACGATGTGCTCGATGAGGCGCAGCGGCTCCTCGGACATCGAGGTGAAGATGTCGACCATGTCGGTGCCCTCGAGATCCCCGTTGGCCGGCAGGGCCATGCCCTCCCAGCGAATGCGCAGGGTCTCGGCATACAGGTCGCGGATGGTGGCGCCGAAGTGATCGGACTGTAGGTATCCATCCACGATTCCTGGCAGCGCGTCGGCCGAGGCAGCGACCGCGTCGAGCTCCTCTATCGAGGGTCGAATCCCACGCAGGGCCATCGACGTGCGATTGAGCTGCTCCACCGCCGACAGCATCACCGGCTCCACGTCGGAGGTCTCGGTGGGTTGCGCCTCCTCGGAAGACGTCGACGGATCAGGGGATCCATCCGGGTCCGGTTGCCCCACGGGGTCCGAACCGCAGGCGAGCAACACCAACCACCACATGGGGCCTCCTCGGTGGGCGCTCAGAACCACAACGGCGCCGCAACTCATGGATAGAAAATAAAGACTATTTACCCCATCACCTTAGTTCACGCACTCCCGAAAACGCCAGGACAATCTCACAATGGGTCTTAGAGCACGCCCGGGAAGATGGCCGTGCGCTCGGCCGGGTAGTCCTCGAACGTG
>Ga0114933_10006783_pt1 | contig 10078 bp, 8 predicted proteins | sample 4SBtaG_FD_89691 | JGI IMG/M metagenome (GOLD analysis project Ga0114933, IMG submission 89691) | Deep subsurface microbial communities from Kolumbo volcano to uncover new lineages of life (NeLLi) - 4SBTROV12_W25 metaG | ecosystem: Environmental > Aquatic > Marine > Volcanic | place: Kolumbo... | reverse complement strand
CGGGCCCCCTCCTCCGCGCCTCGAGTTCAAGGTCACCGCCGGCCGACCCGGTGTCGCCCTGGGCCTGGCCTGGACCGCCAGCGGCGGCGAGGTCCTGGTCGTCGAGGCCCTCCGCTTCGAGGAAGGATCCGGTCGGATCGAGCTCACCGGCTCGCTGGGCGAGACCCTGCGGGAGTCCGTGCGGGCCGCGCTGTCGCTCCTGCGCTCACGCTCCGAGGACAGCGCGCTGTTCACACGCAGCGACTTCCACGTTCACCTGCCGGTGGCGGGCGTGCGAAAGGACGGCCCCTCCGCCGGCTTGACCACGCTGGTCGCCTTGGATTCGCTCCTGCGGGACGCCCCGGTCGCCGAGGGCCTGGCCTTCTCCGGCGAGATCAGCCTGCGCGGTCACGTGCTCGCGGTCGGCGGGGTTCGCGAGAAGCTCCTCGCCGCGCGACGGGCGGGGCTCAACGGCGTCGTGCTCCCGGCAGGAAACCAGGCGGACGCGAGGGCGCTGCCTGCCTCGCTGACCCGCGAGCTCTCCCTCCACTTCGTCGAGACCGTCGACGAGGCGCTTCAGCTCTCCCGCGGGTTGTAGGGCGCCAGGCCCGCGAGCTTCTCGGCGGTGGACTTCGCCTCGTCGTCCAAGAGCGGCGGCGTCACGATCTTGAGCTGAACGACCAGGTCCGTCGGCACGCCGCCGGACGTGGGTTCGCCCTGACCGCGCAGCCGGAATCGGGCCCCACCGCTGGTGCAGGGCGGGAGCGTCAGGATCACCTCGCCCCGGTGGGTCTTCACGGGCACCCGACCGCCGAGCAGCGCCTCGTGCACGCTGATCGGCAGGATGCGGGTGTTGGGGTCGGCGGCCGCCGAGGTCGTGGTCTCCCGAGCCGTCGAGGAGCTCGGCGGCGCCTGCTCCTTCGCTGGCTCGGGCCCCACCAGGCGGATGTCGCAGACCAGGTCGCCGTAGGCCCCGCCGCCCTCGCCCGCGTGGCCGTACTTGGGGACCCGCAGCGTCTGCCCATGGCCGATGCCCGGGGGGACCTTGAGGTCGTGGATCTCGTCGTACTCGACCACCCCTCGGCGGTCCTCGGTCAACACGAGCCGTACGTAGTTCAGCGTGACGGTGCCCCCCTTTGCGGCCACCGATCGCGGCACGTCGACCGCCATCGAGATGTCCGTGCCCGGTCGCGGGTCCTTGCGTGGAGGATCGACCGGAGGGGGTGCGGTCCGGCCTCCGCCCCGCGGGGCCGGATTCGGATCCTTGCTGAGCGAGGTCTTCGCGGCACGCGGACGCCGTCCTCCGAAGCCGAAGTCCGAGTCCCCGAAGATGTCGTCGAGATCCAGATCGTTGGCCGGATCCGATCCCAGACCGGAGCTGTTGGGATCGGGCTTGGGATCTCCGGACCAGTAGTGGAAGCCTCCGGCCATCCTCCCCGGCGTCCGGCGCATGAAGCGGCGGTCGTATCGGCCGCGGGTGTTCGGATCGGAGAGGACCTCGTACGCCTCTGTGACCTGCTGGAATCGTTGGACCTTCTTGGGATCGCTGCCCACCACGTCGGGGTGGAGCTCCCGTGCCAGCTTGCGGTAGGCCTTCTTGATGTCCTGCATCGAGGCGTCCTTGTCAACACCCAGCACCTGGTAGAAGTCGGCCGCCATGGGGGCGCATCATAGCGGCACCCGCATTCATCAGGCCGCATGCCGCCTTCGTTTCCTTCAGGTGGGATTGTGACCGTCCGATGATTGACGGTGTCTCCGGGCGGTGGATAAGATCGAGATCGGTCCGCGCCGGATCAACGAGGACTGGATGGGCAAGTACAGCAACCCGGGCGGACTCAGCTGCTCCTTCTGCCACAAGCCGCAGCGCGAGGTCGACAAGATCATCGCGGGGCCGAACGTCTACATCTGCTCCGAATGCATCAAGCTGTGCATGGACATCATCCGCGAGAACTCGCAGCAGAAGCCGATTGCGTGGGGCAACCAGAAGCTCCCGCCGCCGGCGAAGATCAAGGCCTTCCTCGACCAGTACGTCATCGGTCAGGACCAGGCCAAGCGCCAGATCGCGGTCGCTGTGTACAACCACTACAAGCGGCTCGAGCACAACAAGAAGAACACCAGCGGTAGCGAAGTCGAGATCCAGAAGTCCAACGTCCTGCTGATCGGCCCGACCGGAACCGGCAAGACGCTGCTGGCCCAGACCCTCGCCCGCTTCCTCGATGTGCCCTTCGTCATGGCCGACGCCACGACGCTGACCGAGGCCGGCTACGTCGGCGAGGACGTCGAGAACATCATCCTGAACCTGTACCACGCCTCCAACAACAACCTGGAGCGCACGGTCAAGGGCATCGTCTACATCGACGAGATCGACAAGCTCGCCAAGAAGAACTCGACCTCGAGCGTCTCCCGGGACGTCTCCGGCGAGGGCGTCCAGCAGGCGCTCTTGAAGATCCTCGAAGGCACGATGGCCAACATCCAGGTCCGCGGGAACAAGCGCCTGCCGAACCAGGAGTACCTCCAGGTCGACACGACCAACATCCTCTTCATCTGCGGTGGCAGCTTCGAAGGGCTGGAGAAGGTCATCGAGCAGCGCATCGGCGCCCGGACCGTCGGCTTCATGGCCGATGACCGCGAGCACGTCGCCAGCGACAAGCGCTCGGCGCTCCTGAAGAAGTCCCAGGCCGAAGACCTGGTGAACTTCGGGCTCATCCCCGAGTTCATCGGCCGCCTGCCCGTCTGCGCAGTGCTCGACCCGCTCGAGGCCGAGGACATGGTCCACATCCTCAAGGAGCCGAAGAACTCCCTGGTGCGTCAGTACCAGAAGCTCTTCAAGTTCGAGAAGGTGAAGCTCTCCTTCACGGACGAGGCCCTCGCCGCCATCGCCGAAGAGGCGGTCACGCGCAAGGCCGGCGCCCGAGGTCTCCGCACCATCATGGAGAAGGTGATGTTGGAGATCATGTACGAGGTTCCTTCGCACGAGACCCTCAAGGAAGTGGTCATCACCGAAGATATCGTGCGCGACGGGGGGGCTCCGTTCCTCGGGGCAGAAGAGCTGCCCGCCAGCGGCTGATTTGAGCCGTCCCGGCCTCCTCATCGCGAGCCCGCAGATGCGGGATTCGAACTTCTCCGGAACCGTCGTATTGCTCTGGCACTACGGCGAGGACGGCGCCATGGGCGTCGTCATCAACCGCTCGATGGCCATCGAGATCGGCGAGGTCGGCCGCCAGCTCGCGATCGAGGAGGAGGAGATCGCCGAGCCGGCGCTGCCGGACCGGGTGCTGTGGGGCGGACCTGTCGAGCCCGGCGCGGGCTTCCTGCTCTTCCGGGGCGAGGTCCCCGACGAAGAGGGCTGGAACATGCAGGCCGGCATCGCCGTGACGACCAGCCAGGAGCGCCTGGAGAACGTGCTCAAGGGCGGCGGCGAGTACCGCCTGTGCCTGGGCTACGCCGGCTGGGCCCCCGGCCAGCTCGACAAGGAGATCGAGATCGGCAGCTGGCTCTACGCCGAGGCCAAGGCCCGCCTGGTCTTCGACGAGGCCATCGACGACCGCTACGACCTCGCGCTCGCCCAGCTGGGCCTGATGGCGTCCCAGGTCTGGATGACGCCGGTCGACGAGTAAGGGACACCGGGCAACAGGAGAACAGGGACACAGGCGTGGCACTGCGAACGAGGTGGCGCCGCTCGTCCCGGATCGGCACCCCTGTCGCCTGAGGCCCCCGTTCCTGTGTCCCTAATCCACGTCCGCGACCGCGAAGCCGGTGTCCATGCCGTCGAGGTAGGGCGCCCACTGCTCGACGACGAGGGCGAAGGCCGCTTGCTCGGATTCAGGCAGGGGCTCGACGCTGGGCAGCTTCACCTTCATGGCGTCCATCGGCTTGCCATCGACCCGGAACTCGTAGTGCAGGTGAGGTCCCGTCGACATGCCCGTGGAACCGACGTAGCCGATGACCTCGCCCTGCTTGACCCAGGTGCCGTTCTTCACCGCGATCCGGGAGAGGTGGCTGTAGCTGGTGGTGTAGGGCCCGGCGTGGTCGAGCTTCACGTACTTGCCGTGGCCGCCGTTGTGGCCCGCGTGGACGACCTTGCCGTCTCCGGTGGCCCGCACAGGCGTGCCCGTCGCGGCGCCGAAGTCCGTGCCGTAGTGGGGACGACCCTTCTTCAGGACCGGGTGGTAGCGCTTCAGGTTGAAGCTGGAGGTGACCCTGGAGAACTCCAGCGGCGAGCGCAGGAAGGGGCGCTTGCTGGCGGTCCCGTCGGGGTGGAACCAGCCGGACTTGCCCTCGGCGTACTCGTGGAAGAAGGCCGTGTAGACCTTGCCGTCGTTCTCCAGCCGGACGGCGTTCAGCGCGCCCAGCTTGGTGAACTCGCCGTGCCGATGCAGCTCCTCGCCGACCAGCGTGAAGCGGGCGCCGGTGCGCAGCTCGGTGTTGAAGTCCACCTCCCACTGGAAGACCTCGGCCAGGCGAACGATGTCGGCCGGCCGGAGACCGACCTCGATGGCCGAGGCCCAGAGGCTTCCCTCGACGTCCAGCGAGCGTGTGCCGAGCTCGACGTCGTAGGTGACGGTCTCGACGTGCGCCGTGGGCTGCCCGGCGAGGTCCACCACGAGGGTGTTGTCCTCGTCCAGCTCGTAGCGCAGGGCCACCGCCGCGTCGCCGCCCCAGTCGTAGACGAAGACCAGCTCGCGGCCGGCGCGGATGTTCGTCAGGTCGGTGAAGTCCGAGGCCGCAGCGACGAGGCCGCTGACATCGCGCACCCCGTGGCTCGCCACGATGACGCCCAGGGTGTCCCCGCGCTGGATGGCGTGCACCACCTCGGTGTAGCGAGGCGGAATGGGCTCCACGTCCGGGGCCGTCATCATGACCACGGGCTCGGGCTCCTGAGGCGCCGTCTCGAAGAAGAGCAGCGTGCCGCCGATGGCCAGCGTACCGACGAAGCTGGTGGCCAGGATGCGGGCCCTGTGGACCGGTGTCGACGTCAAGAGGGGCCCCGATCAAGTGGACGAGCGATCTCGGCCCACTCTATCGGAAATACCAGAGAATCGCCACGAGAAGCGAGAGTCCCAGCAGGCCGATTCCGGCGCCCAGGGCGAGCCCCTTGAGCACCATCGCCAAGGTGCTGTCCGCCGCCGGCTGCTGACGCTCGAAGCGGGTCGGCTCGTCCTCGACCGCGGGTGGCAAGGGCTCGCCGGCGGGCTTCGGCGGGGGCAGGCCAACCGTCCGGTCGAACTCCGGAGCAGGAGGCGGCGCCAAGGGGGCCGCCGGCAGGGGCTCCGAGCCCAGGTCGAAGGTCTTGCCCGCCAGGCCCTCGCTGTCCTCGGCGGCCTGGCCCTGCACCGATGGGACGACCTTGGCGCACCACCTCTGCAGCCCCGTCCCCGAGGACCCGTCCGCGAGCTCCAGCAGGATCTGCTCGCAGCGGGCTCCGTCGGGCCTCTGCTCGGGCTCCCAGGCCAACATGTGGTCCAGCGCGACCCGCATCGAGTTGTACTCGGGCGGGAGCCGTCCCAGCCACGCCTCCAGCCGCTCGGCCATCTTGTCCTGGTCCAGGCTGGGCTTTCCGAAGGCGGCCCCGATGGCCGCCTCCCCGAGGGTCAGCCCCAGGCCGTAGATGTCGACGGCCGGGGTGAGCAGGCCGCGCAGGATGTACTCGGGCGCCATGTACAGGAGCGTGCCGAGGATCATGCGCCCGGTGCGGGCCTCGCGGGCGTCGAAGGCCGCCCGAGCCACGCCGAAGTCCAGGAGCTTGATGTGCCCTCGAGCCGTCAGCATGATGTTCGCGGGCTTCACGTCGCGATGGACGACCGCCAGGGACTCGCCGGTGTCGGGATGGCAGGCCGTGTGGGCCTTGTGGAGGGCCCCGGCCACTGTGGCGCCGAAGGTCGCCAGCGCCCGGGGCGGCATGCGCCAACCGGCCGCGACGAGCTTGGAGAGATCGACCCCGTCGACCCACTCCATCACGACGCAGTCGCGACCATCGACCTCCAAGAGGTCGAGCACGGCCAGAATGGACTCGTCCTGGAGCAGGCCCAGCAGCCGGGCCTCGTCGCGGACTCTCTTCACGAAGTCCTCGCGCTGCGACCCGTGCTGACCGCTGATGACCTTGACGGCCACCTTGCGTCGCATGCCCCGATCCCCCGCGAGCTCGGCCGCATAGACCGTGCCGAAGGCGCCGGATCCGATGGCGTGGTGCAGGCTCAGGCGACGCATGAGGCCGATGGTAGCGGGTAGGCTGCGCCCGTGTGGACCCTGCTCCTGGCGACGGCCCTCGCCGAGCCCATCGGGTCGATCTGGGTGCGGGGAGCGACGCCCGAGGACCTCGCCGAGCGCAGCGCGTCCTACGCCGAAGGGCGAGACGGTGACTGGGTCCTCGTCCATGCCTACGACGAGGGGCTCGACGCGCTGGAGGCCGACTTCGAGACCCGAGGGCGGCGTGAGGACCACCGCCGCACCGAGCGCTCCGAGCTACCGACCTTCGAAGAGCTCGAGGAGGAGCTGCTGGCGCTCGGCGCGTTCTCCATCGGGACCTCGGTCGAGGGCCGGGATCTCTGGGCGATCGAGCGCGGCGAGGGCCCGCGGGTCCGCATCCTCGCCGGCTACCACGGGGACGAGACGGTCGCCGTGGCCCTGGCGATGGAGCTGGCCCGGAGCCTCGATGTGCCCGGTCGGACCGTGCTCATCGTCCCGGTCATGAACCCGGACGGCTACGTCGCGGGCTCGAGGCAGAACGCCAACGACGTCGACCTGAACCGCAACCACGGCCACTCCTGGGCCTCGAGCGTGTTCTCCGGTCCCGGCCCCTTCAGCGAGCCGGAGAGCCGCGCCCTGCGCACCCTGGCCGCCTGGCACCCCTCGGCGACCGGCCTGAGCCTGCACTCCGGCGCCGAGAACATCGGCTACCCCTGGAACCACACCCGCGACGCCGCCCCCGAAGAGACCGAGCTCGAGCTGCTCGGCGCGGTCTACGCCGCCGAGGTCGCCACGACCCTGCTCAACGGCGCCGACTGGTATGTGACCTACGGGGACAGCAACGACTGGTCTCTGGGCGCGCAGGGGGCCTGGGAGTACACGGTGGAGCTCTCGAACGAGAAGTCCCCGGCCGACCCCGCTCCCGTCGTCCAGGCCCACCTCCCCGCGGTCGAGGCCTTCGTCGCCGCCGCCCTGTACGAGGGCGCCTTGGACGAGCCGCGCCAGGCCCTGCTGTCCGCCGAGGGCATCACGCCCTTCTGGACCGACGTCGACGGCAGCTGGACCCACCGCATCGAGGGCCCCTTCACGGCGGAGGCCGTCCGGGAGGTCCTCGAGATCGACACGCTGTTCTTCAGCGCGCTCCAAGGGCCGGTCTCGCTCGAAGTCGACGCCACCGACGTCCGCCTCTCCCGCCCGCTGCACGACGACGTGATCCTCGAAGGAGGAGGCGGAACCTGGATGATCGCCCCGGCGGAGCTCGCCGTCGGAGGCTGGAACCTGCACCTCGACGACGCGGTGGCGCCCAGGGCGGTCCTCGTCTCGGACGGACGACTGCCGGTCCGAATCGACGACGCAGAGCTGGACGGGACCCTGCACCTCGAGGGCGTCTTCGGCGTGGGCACCCGCGTCTGGGCCCTGACGGGGAGCGACCGAATTCCCCAGGCCCTCGAGCTCGTCGAGGCCTCGGAGACGTCGCTCGAGGTCGACATCTCTTCACTTCCCGCTGACGGAACCGTCGATCTACTGCTCGTGTCGAAGGGGGTGGAGGTCGCTGTCGCCGACTTGTTCGGAGCCCTGCAGATCGACACCCTTCGCCCGGACCCGGCGGATACGGGTCGGCGCGAAGCCGTCGTCGACGCAGAGCCCCGGACCGGCTGCGCGACCGCCGAGCTGCCCTCGCTCCTCGCTTTCGCGATAGGGGCGTTCCTCGTACGGAGACGACGCCATGTGGCTTCTGCTGACGCTCGCCGGGTGTGACCGCGACAGCCTCTACCAGTCGAGCACGTTCTCCGAGAACGTGTACAACGCCTACGAGGACTGCCGGCCCTCCGAGGTGCGCTTCCTCGCCAGCAAGCACAACATCCAGACCGCCTTCGAGCCCTGCGGCTCGAACAACTTCGTGCACTACCGCTGGGCCCCGGACGGCGTGCAGCTCTACTTCCAGCTGCCGATGAGCGCCCACATCATGAACGGCGTCGACAAGACGATCGGCACGATCCCGACCGAGGTCCCGGTCGGGGATGCCGCGTGGTTGGGCAGGGAATACCTGGTCTTTCCCATCGCACCGGCCAAGGACTCGGAGCAGACGCGCCTGATCCGCTTCGACCGGATGCAGGCCTCGGTCACCGAGATTCCGCTCGACGTCACGCAGCCGCGTGACCTGATGCCGACCGGCTCGAACGACGTCGTCTTCTTCACCGCCGAAGGCACCTCCGGGCGACAGATCTTCCGCGCGGACTTCACCAGCGAGACCGTTCAGCCGATCTTCCCGTTCGTGGACACCGTCGAGACCTTCACCTACGAACCGACCCTGAAGCAGTTGGCGGTCGGAGCCGGCGAGACCGTCAAGGTCTTCCGCGAGGACGGCACGCTCCTGGAGACCTTCCCGGACGCCATCCGGGGGTCCATCCACCCCGACGGTCGCTACATCGCGCTCGAGCAGCTCGGCGACCCGATCTCCCCCTTCGACCAGCGCAGCTGGAACGAGCTGTCCGACGACGCCCGGGAGCGAGAGCTCCGCCGGATGGAGGAGTGGCTCGACAAGCAGCCGGAGTGGGTCATGACCGAGGTCAGCCCGCCGGTCGTGGACATCTGGGACCGGGAGCGGTCCGAGCGCTGGCGCTTCACGTCCTTCTACGGCAGCAAGTTCCAGTGGTACCCGTACCAATCGGAGCTGCTCTACGCCTCCTTCGTCCTGTGGGGACTCGAGGGCAAGGAAGTGAACCGGAATGTGGCCATCACGCAGCTGCACGAGCGGCTCCGCATGGCCGGAAATGGCGAGACACCCATGGGCATGGAGCGTGTCGCCGGCACAACCGTATCCTCGGCCATCCCCCCAGAGACGGGGGGGTGAATCCATATCCATCTACTCGGGCCGATTTTCGAGTAAGTGGCTGATATCACTGGTCTAACGACCTTGGCACGGACCTTGCGTTCCTTCACGCCGACGACGAGTCGACGAGGAGGAACTCATGACTGCATTTGCCCGGAGCACCCACGACAGCCGCGACGAGCTGATCCTGGCGCACTACCCCATGGTGCGACAGGTGGCTTACCGCATGGTCAGCCGCTTTCCCAGCTGCGTCGAGGCCGACGACCTGGTGACCATCGGCACCATCGGCCTGATCGACGCGGTGGACAAGTTCGAAGAGAGCCGGAGCATCTCGTTCTCGGCCTATGCCCGCATTCGCGTGCAGGGCGCGATCCTGGACGAGCTGCGCAAGGAGGACTGGGTGCCCCGCTCCGTCCGCACCCGGCACAGCGAGCTGAAGGCCGCCCGCGAGCACCTGCGCGACAAGTTCGGGCGCGACCCGAGCCACGCCGAGTGGGCCGCGGCCATGGAGGTCACGCCCGAGCGCCTGTCCGAGATGATCAAGGACTCCACGCTGCGCGCGCTGGTCTCGATGGAAGAGAAGACCCCCAGCGGAGACGAGAGCATCGGCGACTCGCTGATGGGCGACGCCGCCTGTCCCGCCGAGGAAGCCACGCGAAGCCACGTGGCCGGCATGGTCCGCGAAGCGCTGGACAGCCTGCCCGAGCGCGAGCGCTACCTGGTCGAGCTCTACTACTTCCAGGACCTCACCTTCCGCGAGATCGGTGAGATCCTGAGCGTCACCGAGAGCCGCGTGAGCCAGCTCCACACCCGGCTGAAGGCGCGCCTGTACAGCAAGCTCCAGTCCGTGATGGAAGAGGACTAGCTCTCTGGGAGCCCCGGGCTTCTACGAAGCACGGGTGTTGAGGCCCTAAGGTCCCTCGAGGCAGCTCCGGATCGGGTCGGCGTCGCGCTCGGAGAAGCGCACGCCGCCCGCTTCGGGGAGGCCGCAGCGCTCCTCGCTGTTGACGAGGACGCAGGGCGAGACCTGGGTGCCATCCGGCGGAAAGCTGCCTGCCGCCGCAACCTGACAGTGCGTCG
>Ga0114933_10006781_pt1 | contig 10081 bp, 8 predicted proteins | sample 4SBtaG_FD_89691 | JGI IMG/M metagenome (GOLD analysis project Ga0114933, IMG submission 89691) | Deep subsurface microbial communities from Kolumbo volcano to uncover new lineages of life (NeLLi) - 4SBTROV12_W25 metaG | ecosystem: Environmental > Aquatic > Marine > Volcanic | place: Kolumbo... | reverse complement strand
TGTTGCATCAGCACCGATGCCTCCCATGCCAATGAGATGGTTTCCAAAGTTGTTGAGTTTGTTGAAGATTCCCGAAGAGACTTGGAGTTGTTGGACTATCAACCTGAGATTATATCGGGTGTCTAGGTCAGACTTATCAGGTTCCTGTCAGCTTATTCGAGAAAGACTAACCAAGGAATTCGGCAAGAAATTCATCTATCGTTCTCCAATATTGCTCCCCACCAACCTCATATGTGTCATTATGTGCTGCCCCTTCCAGAACCTGAAAGCGTTTCGGCTGATTGGCAGCCTCGTATAACTTCCTGCCTTGAGATATCGGAACGGTTTCATCTTGGTCACCATGTAGCACCAAAACTGGCAGATTCAACTGGCGAATCCGAGTTAAATTATCGTAGTGATTCCGTACGAGCCAGCCAACCGGTGGAAAAGGCAATGTGATACGGGCCATCTCATGCACAGACGCAAAGGGAGAGACAAGCACCATGGCGGCGGGTGGATGGGTAAGAGACAGTTCTACCGCGACCGCAGCTCCCAACGAGTGCCCCAGATAAACTATCCGATGTTCATCAACGTCTGATCGTGCCACCAAGTACTCAATTACTGCTCGTGAGTCTAGGTAAGTGCCTTCCTCGGTTGGGGTGCCCTCGCTGTCGCCGTAACCCCGATAATCGAAGATGAAGAGGTTGGCGGCGGTCCGGTGATGCGCGAGAGCCAGTTCGTCTACGCGGTACCCGATGTTACCACCGTTGCCGTGAAACCACACCCAGGTTTCGTTGGTGGAGTTGGTGGAGTTGGAGATTGACGGATCGCCTGGGATGAACCAGCCCTGCAGAGAGAGGCCGTCTGCAGTCTGAATACGCACGTCATCGTACTGTAGACCAGCGTTAGTGGGCGTGTATAGCATCTCAACAGAGGGGAAAAAAACGAAGCGCTTTTCCAACTGTGACCACAGCACGATGAAGGCAACTCCATAGGCGGCTGAAACGCCAATGAGGATACGAACCAGCAACCAACGAACCCTACCAATCATCAGCTTGGTCACCATCTAAGTGTGGATTCGCAATCGACCTCTGATAAGAGATCAGTTAATAGCCGACGCGCCCCGACTTGCCAATAACTCTTGTAAACCTTCCGAGAAGTCGCGCTTAATGAGGACTGCATCACTTCCCAAATTTCGGGCCTTCCGGAGAGTATCTGCATCTCCATGGGGACCGTAGGAAACGACTCTAGTTCTCTCAGTCCTAACTTTCACCAGATTTTCCAACGCCTCTACCCACACCGATTGGTCCATCTCTAGATCAACCAGGACCAATGGCACTGTGTGGCCTTTTTGGGCCTCGATAAGACCAGCTGCGGTGGAAACACTAACCGTCTCAAGACCGCCCGCTTCTGCGGCGGCCTCAATGCGTGGCATGAAAAACAAATTGCTGGTCAAGACCAATACGGTTTCTTTGTCAGTCATATACTTGTTCCAGAGTCAACGGCTAGCGGCCATCGGCCTGGCCGGGGAACGGTTCAGCGGCGACGGCCTTAGGATAACTATGCTGCTCTTCATCTATGGATTTTAGGCGACCAGTCACATCACGCACCTGAGGACGGTCAGCCTGGCAATTAGAGCACCATGCCTGCTCTTTGGTGAAAAGCATCATGTTGTCCTTCTTGACGGTGACCGTTTCAATCTCGGTCCCGCACTCGCCGCAGGAACTGGTTATGTCCACTTCATTAATCGGCATTTGGTAATCTCATTACAGGTTTTAAATACAGCTTACAGATCCAGGCTATCAGCTAGAATCTCAAGGACGTCCTTGGCTTCTTTCTGAGAGTCTAACCCTTTGGCTTGGATGCCTTCAGTCATCATCTGGACGCAGAAGGGGCAGGAAACACCCACCGTATCTGCTTCAGTATCCAGGAACTGGTCTGTCCGGGCGTGATTGACTCGTTCGCCCTGGCTTTCTTCAATCCACATATGACCGCCGCCAGCGCCGCAGCAGAACCCTCGCTCGCGGCAACGTGACCCCATCTCCACCAGCTTGAGTCCTGGAATTGCCTTGGCCACGTCCCTCGGCTCATCATAGACACCGTTGTGACGACCCAGGAAGCATGAGTCATGATAGGCCATGGTCACGTCAACCATCTTTAGGGGCTTGATGCTGCCCTTCTTGATGAGTTGATCAACAAACTGGCTGTAGTGCAAGACTTCAAAATCACCGCCCAACTGGGGGTATTCATTCTTCATGGTGTTAAAGCAGTGGGGACAAGTGGTCACCACCTTCTTCACGTTGTAACCATTCATCGTATCAATGTTCTGTTGGGCGAGTATCTGGAACAGATACTCGTTGCCCATGCGTCGCGCTGGGTCTCCCGTGCAGGTCTCCTCGTCTCCCAATATGGCAAAGTCTACTTTAGCAGCCTTAAGGACTTTGGCCATTGATCGAGCTATGGCTTGACTGCGTTGTTCAAGAGCCGGGGTGCAACCAACCCAGAAAAGGACTTCAGCATCGGGTTTCTCAGCCATCGTCGGCACTTCCAGACCTTCTGCCCAGTCGGTTCGTGAATACTGAGTACCGCGCCATGGGTGGCCTCGCTGTTCCAAGCTGAGGAGGGCGTTCATAGCTGATTCGGGAGCTTTGGATTCTTCCAGCACCAAGTAGCGGCGCATGTCCATGATGGTTGGGACATGCTCAACGGTCACTGGGCATTCTTCCATACAAGCCCCGCAGTTCAAGCAGTCCCAGATTGACGACTCTGAGATGGCCCCTTCCAGTAACGGAGCTGGTTCCTCGTGTTCCGGGTTCCTCTCTCCCTGATGACCAATGGCCACCATATGGTCTTTGATCCCCTCGACTATATGCATTGGCGACAATTGTTTGCCTGTTAAGTTAGCCGGGCAGGCATCGGTACAGCGTCCGCAGACCGCACAGGCATATCCGTCTAGCAGTTGCTTCCATGAGAAGTCCTGTACTCGCCCTGCGCCGAATTTCTCGGTGTTTTCCAGATCCATTAAAGGCAAAGCACCTTTGGGTTCCAACGACCTGAAGAAAGCGTTTACAGGAGCGGCAAACATATGCATATGCTTGGTGAACGGAATGTAGACCGTGAATATTAGGATAATAGACAGATGTGACCACCAAAAGAAGCCCTGCCAGAAATTAGCAGCGCCGACGCCCACGCCCCAATCTTCGAACAACTCTCCCAGTGCTTTTCCTATGTAGACCTCAGCCTCAGGCCCTGTACCGCCTTGAGTTACCCAAAAAGCATGAGTCAGAAGCGTTGATGCCATCAGCCCAGTGATCAGAACCACAATGATTAAGGCGTCTGAATGACGGGTGAGATCAAACCGCAGCCGACTGGGTTTTACGATCCACCTGCGGAAAAACGCCCAGACCAGCACTACTAACATTACAGCGGAGAGTATGTCTAGGTAGCGGCTATAGACGAGCACTCCAGTCTCAGTAAGCAACCATTCGGGGAATCCGCTGTTCGCTGAAGCAACGAAAATAAAGATGGCGTAGCTGAGCATGAATGTCAGAAAGCCCCAGAATATGATGGCGTGGCCGATACCGGCATAGTCGCCATACTTAACTCTTTGTAATACCTTCTGCTGACCTAAAGAGATTAGCAATGCCCCTTTTAGTCTTACCAGAGGTTGGTCAAAACGGGCAGTCTCTTTGCCCTGCAAAACCAGTTTTACTACCCTGATGTAGAAGGCATAATGAAAAACCGCTAAGGTCGCCCCCAACAACGCAAATACTCCGACCCACAGGGGTAATGATCCAATATCTCCGGGAGGAACCACACTCAACACTCACTTCGCAGGGTGGTTAACCGCCCTGCCAATTTTGCTTGGTTACTAATTAGCCTTCGAACTGGCTACGAAGCCATTTTAGCATTATACAGTCGGACCATACCTAGGTATGGACTCCCTTGAATCGTCTTATAATTCTTTAATTCTTGGAATCACTTCACGACCCAACAACTCAATCTGCTTTAGAACCTGCTCCTGGGGCATACCTGGCCACTGCATCCGGCAGATCATATGATTCACACCTAATTCATCGTTATAGCGGCGGAATTCATCAACTATGTCGTCAGGTGATCCAAGCAGGAATCTATCTTTGGCCAAGTCCTGGTAGGGCACACTGAAACTCTCTTCACCAGGTAATGCTTTATCCTGGCCCCAGTCTGCATAAGCTTTGTATTTAGCCTCAAGAAAAGGCTGACTCTCGATGTAAGCAGTTTCCCGATCCTCAGCAACATACATCTCCCGCATCATTGGCAGTTCGCCGGGAACCGGGTTTCCAAATTCGTCTAGAGCTGCTTTATACCGGGTCCATTGGTCAGCCACCATTGGGACTGTAGCGTGGGGGTTGATCAGCCAAGGGTAACCCCAGCGGGCAGCTCGGCGAATGGCAACGTCGTTGTTGGCGGCGACCCAAATAGGGGGATGAGGATTCTGAACCGGCTTGGTACCGATCTTGGTCTTGGGCACTGTGTAATATTTACCGTTGAACTCCACTTCGTCTTCTGACCAGAGTCGCTTAATCAGGTCCATGGATTCGTTCATTCGACCAACTCGTTCGCTCCGTTGCACTCCAAAGGCGGTGTACTCTTCATCTCGGTAACCCAATCCAACGCCAAAGACGAACTTACCGTTGGTAATGGAGTCCAGAGTCGCAATGCTTTCGGCCAATTCCACAGGGTTATGCAGCGGCACAAGAATCACTGTGGCTGCCACCTGCATATCGCCGGCGTCCGCTGCCAAACGGGATAGCAATGTAAGCGAAGTACTCATCTGGTAAGGCGCTGCCAGGTAATGCTCACCAGTGGCAATAAGGCTGAAACCAGCATCTCGAGCTGCCCTAACTTGCTCAGAACTCTCTTGAATTTTTTGCGGCATGGACTCGCCGGGAAGATACTGATTGGTAACAAAAAATCCTAATTTCAAGGGGTCTCCTTCTTCGGTATTTGGCGTACCTATAGAGCTGTATTTATCAAACTAGTGAATCGCGAACGTATCTCACACGTGAATACTAGTTTCGGCGTGTATTTTAGTATAAGGGAAATTGTCGGACAACCCTAAAAACCCCTTGCCTCCCCTCGGCATACCAAGTAGAATTCGCGATCGACGCTGGTTGAATATTCAGGTTCTTTAACTAGACAAAACGGTAGGAGTAGCATGAAAATCGCACGCTTCCGCAGCAATGGTCGGACCGCCTATGGGGTGGTTCAAGGTGATGAGGTGGTGGAGATAAGAGGCAGCATTTATACCCGATTCCGCCTGACCGATACCAAACATCCGTTGCAGGACGTGAAACTCTTACCGCCGACGGACCCCTCCGAGATATGGTGTCCCGGCCTCAATTTTGCCAACCACCTTGAGTACGCCGCCGGTGTATTAGGCGATTCCGCACCCGAGGTACCGAAACACCCAAACCCTTGGATAAAGGCCAGAGGCTCCCTTACTGGAACTGACGAACCCATCATCCTTCCTAGTGACTCCACGGACGTGCATTACGAAGGCGAAGCCGTGGCTGTAATTGGCAAGGTTTGCCGCCGAGTTTCACCTGAGGACGCACCCAAGTACATCCTGGGATACACTTGCGGAAACGATGTCAGTGACCGTTCCTGGCAGGGGGATGACTGGACCTTCTGGCGGGCCAAGGGCTCTGACACATTCGCACCAGTCGGCCCATGGATCGACACTGAGGTTGACCCTCAGAAGCTGGATATGATTGTTAGGCTGAACGGAGAAGAGGTACAGCACGGCCACACCGAAGAGATGCTATTCTCATTTGCCGAGGTCGTCAGCTACATCAGCCAGCAGGTGACGCTCCGACCGGGAGACTTGCTCTTCTCCGGCAGCACCGGCGTCACCGTGGCCTTAAAGGCCGGAGACAAGGTGGACGTTGAGATTCCAAACATTGGGATACTCAGGAACTCGGTTGAAGCCGAACCAAATGTGGTTTAGGCTGCATTTAACCCTTCACTGATAAGAAAAAAGGCCTTCCAATTTTTGGAAGGCCTTTTTTCTTATCAGTGAATTTGATGTGCTTGCTAGAAACTGAGAATTCCGGTTAGAGCCTTGGTTCCACCGCGGGGACCGACCACTGCCAACCGCATCTGCTCATCACTCAGCACTGATTTAGCAACCCTGGCTATATCTGCGGGCTGCACGCTATCTAGCATGCTAACTATCTCATCAGGAGTTCGAACTTTGTTCTGCAGCAACTCTTGACCACCAAGCCAAGATGCGACAGACCGGGTATCTTCCATCCTCAGTAATAGCGTGCCCTTGGAATATTCTCTTGCCTTAGTTAGTTCCTGCTCACTGGGTTCCTCGTGCATACCGTGGAACTCCTGGACGATGGTCTTCACAGCATCGTTGGTCTTTTGCGGCTCAACGCCACAGTAGACCACTAAGGCACCGGTGTCCCTGAAACTGCTGGCAGAGCTATGGACATCGTAGGCAAGACCCTGTTCTTCTCTAAGGTTTAAGAACAAGCGGCTGCTCATGCCATCTCCCAGGATGGTATTCATCAGGTTAAATACCATACGGTCCGGGTGCGACATGGACAAACCAGGCACTCCAAGACACAGATGAGTCTGGTCACTGCGACGCCTTTCTACCTTGACCAAGACCCCTGGAACGCTGCTAGCAGGTTCCCAATCTAACGACTCTTGTGGTTTCCAATCTTGAGTGGTTTCCACCAGCATGTCCACGATCTCATCGTGTGTCACGTTGCCAGCCACCGCAATCACCGTGTTAGCCGGGTTGTACTGCTGCTTCATATAACCGTGGATGTCTTTCTGCTGGATGTCCGCCACCGTCTCCAAGGTCCCGCCAATATCCCGACCCATGGCTTGATCTGGCCACATCGCTTCATCAATAAGGAGGTCCACTCGGTAGGATGGTTGGTCATAGGTCATCCTTAGTTCTTCCTGGATAACCTCACGTTCTTTTTCAACTTCTTCAGGATCTAGACGGGAATGGAGAACCATGTCCATCAACACTGCAAATGCTGTCTTGAAGTGCAGCTTGGCGACTTTGACCCAAAAAACGGTCATCTCCCTGTCGGTGCTGGCGTTCATTATGCCGCCAACGCCCTCAATGGCTTCACTGACTGCCCGAGCCGTTGGCCAGCTCTCAGTACCCTTGAACGGCAGATGCTCTATGAAGTGGGAAACACCAGCCAGTTCGTCGGACTCATATCGGGAACCTGCTCCGACGCAGATCACCATGGAAACAGATTGGGTATGGTCCATGGTCGATGTCAGAACGCGCAGTTTGTTATCTAGTACAGAGCGTCGGTACATGTACTCCTCAGGGGTTACTCAAGGTTTTGCAATTACGGCGATTAAGAGTTAAGCCAGTCCACATCACCAGACATGTCATCCGGGTGTGACTTGGAAGAGAACACAGTATAGCGACGTCGCGCCTCACCAATGGTGGTGTCGCCACCGTGACCAGGATAAACGGCCGTGTCATCAGACAACGCCAGCAGCTTGCTGGTGATGCTTCCTAGTAGCTGGACAAAGGCCTCTGGACTACGGGATTTTCCTGGCCCACCTGGGAACAAAGTATCGCCCGAGAATAAGTGCTTTCCGACCAAGAAACAGGACGCTCCATCGGTATGTCCCGGAGTGTTCAGTACGTGTAATTCCTGGTTGCCGAACTTTATGATCTTGCCGTCGGTCAACTCCAGTTCCGGAGGCCGAGGCAAAGCGTGGGCGTCGGCAGGAGAGATACCAACCGGAGCGTCCACCTTGCCGGTAATCTCGCCGAATCCGGCCAAGTGATCGCCGTGGTTGTGGGTGATAAGAATCGCCTTGATATTCTCATCGGAGATGGCATTGAGCAACTTTTCTGGCTCTCCGGGAGTATCGATCAAGATGCATTCATTCGTTTCGGGACAGGTAACCAGATAGCCGTTATTCATCATTGAACTCATTCCTGCTACCTTGGTAATCTTCACTTCTCCGTCATAGTGCAATGCCATTTCCTATCTCTCCACCAATTTCTAATACCAAATTTAAGTTTTCTAATTTTACCAGAGCTGCTCCATTAGCCTAATCACCAACACCTGCAACCTCCGGTTCTTTAGCCTTAGATTTACCCGGTTTCTTGGTTGCTTTAGATCCAGCAGTTTTTTCTTTTTGAGCTTTAGCCGAATTCGCACCGCGGCCTGACGACGTCAGCAGTTGTTTCAAGTATTCGCCCGTGAACGACTTTTCGTTAGCGGCCAGTTGTTCTGGGGTGCCCGTGGCGATTAGCTTACCACCCTTGTCTCCAGCACCCGGACCTAGGTCTATCAACCAGTCCGAATTCTTAATCACATCCAGGTTATGCTCAATGAGGATAACCGTGTTGCCAGAATCCACCAATCGGTGCAGAACCCCCAACAATGCGGCGGTGTCAGAGAAAGACAATCCGGTAGTGGGCTCGTCCAACAGGTAGATTGTCTTGCCTGTCGCCCGTTTGGACAGTTCTGTGGCCAACTTTACCCGCTGTGCCTCTCCGCCGGAAAGGGTCGTGGCAGGTTGCCCCAGACGGATGTAGCCAAGACCGACGTCCCGCATAGTTTCCAGCTTTGGTTTGATGCGCGGGAAGTTGATGAAAAATTCCAAGGCCTGGGCCACCGTCATATCCAAGACCTCAGCGATGCTCTTGCCCCTCAGAGTTACTTCCAGAGCCTCTCGATTGTACCTTGCACCCTGGCAAATCTCGCAGGGAACCGTCACATCAGGCAAGAACTGCATCTCGATCTGATTGTAGCCTTCTCCCTGGCAGGCCTCGCAGCGGCCACCTTTGACGTTGAACGAAAACCGGCCCGGTGCATATCCGCGTACCTTGGCTTCAGGCAGGCTGGCAAACAAGTCTCTGATGGGAGTGAAGGCACCGGTGTAGGTGGCGGGGTTGCTTCGAGGAGTTCGCCCGATGGGTGACTGATCGATGTTGACAACCTTGTCCACGCTTTCCACGCCCAGCACATCCTTGTGCACACCTGGGAGATCCCGGCCTTTGTTGATGACCTGATTCAATCTTTTATAAAGAATCTCGTAAACCAAACTGCTCTTGCCAGAACCGGATACCCCGGTAACGCTGACTAACCGGCCAAGAGGAAAGGTTACGTCTATATTTTTCAGATTATTCTCTTTAGCGCCTTTGACGGTTATCTTTTCCCCGTTACCTTTCCGCCGTTTCTCTGGGTATGGCACGACTTTGCGGCCGCTGAGGTAGGCACCCGTCAAAGAATCAGGGTTGGCTTCAATCTCGGCAACGGTGCCGGTAGCCACTATCTGTCCGCCATGCTCTCCTGCTCCGGGGCCAAGGTCAGCAATGAAATCTGCCGCTCGCATCATGGCTTCATCATGCTCAACCACTACCACGGTATTACCCAAGTCCTTCAGGTGGAGCAAGGTATTGATGAGCCGGTGGTCGTCATGGGGATGGAGACCCACAGTGGGTTCATCACACACGTAAAGCACACCGGTCAGCCCGGAGCCAATCTGTGTAGCCAAGCGTACACGCTGGGCCTCGCCGCCGGACAATGTCCTGGCAGTCCGATCCATAGTCACGTAGTCAAGGCCGATTCCTTCCAAGAAGTCGACCCTTCCCTCGATTTCTTTCAAGACCTGGTTGGCTATGGTCTTCTCTCTGGTGGTTAATACCTGTTTTTCATGGGGGCCTTCGGCATCTGGATCGATTTCTCGAATCCATTCTGAGGCCTGGCCAATGTTCTTGGCGCAGACATCCATGATATTTAAGCCACAGACTTTAACCGCCAATGCCTCTGGCCTAAGGCGTTTACCGTCACAAGACGGGCAAGGGCGAGCCGACATGTAACGTTCTATCTGCGTACGCATGTAGTCAGATTCGGTCCGCTTGTAGCGTCGCTCCAAGTTCGGGATGACACCTTCAAAGTTTGTATCCCACTCATAAGTTTGCCCGCGACCGGTCCGGTGGCGCACGGTGACCTTCTTATCGGAATTACCGTACAAGATCAGGTCGATATGTTTCTGATTCAGGTCTTTGACCGGAGTCTTGGATGAAAAACCGTTGGCCTGAGCAACAGATTCCATC
>Ga0114933_10006779_pt1 | contig 10083 bp, 8 predicted proteins | sample 4SBtaG_FD_89691 | JGI IMG/M metagenome (GOLD analysis project Ga0114933, IMG submission 89691) | Deep subsurface microbial communities from Kolumbo volcano to uncover new lineages of life (NeLLi) - 4SBTROV12_W25 metaG | ecosystem: Environmental > Aquatic > Marine > Volcanic | place: Kolumbo... | reverse complement strand
GTTATTAAAAAAGCTATGGGATAGCTAAAGGCACCATAAGTTAAAATTTCCTCTAATCCATAATGTTTAATTGGAAACTGAACAAGATAATTAGACGATAAAACAACTAAACCCATCAAAAACGCGAGGGAAATAAATACTTTGTTCATTAAACTGATTTATTTAATAGAGTTTTCTTAATTTTTTTTAATCTAAAAGATAAGTTTTTACTTTTTGCTGATTTTATAAATTGGTCAAAACTTCCTTTTTTATCAACAGAACGGATACCAGAGTTAGAAACAGTCAATTTTAAACTTTTATTTAACGTTTCACTCTTAAATCTTACTTTCTTTAAATTTGGTAAAAATCTTCTTTTAGTTTTATTATTCGCATGACTTACCTTATGACCTTTTAAAGGTATTTTTCCAGTTAATTCACATTTTTTTGACATAAATTTTAAGAATGTATATTCGTAGAAAATTACTACGTCAAGGTTATTTTTTAGAACCTATTAGTTCTGAAATATTATTTACACCAGTTTTTTTTATAATATCTATCAATTCATTATTTATTTTAGATACAATATTAGGACCTTTAAAAACCATTCCTGTGTAAAGTTGAACAAGCTTTGCTCCATTAATTATTTTTTCATAAACTGATCTGCCACTATCAATACCACCAACACCTATTATTGTAATATCTGATTTAAAACTTTTATAAAATTCATTTATTAAAAAATTTGACTTATTTTCTAGAGGTTTTCCTGACAATCCCCCTTTTTCTAATTTATTAATATTTTTTAAATTTTCTCTAGTTCTATCAGTAGAATTTGAAATAATTACTGTAGAAATTTTATTTTTAATTAAAATTTCACATATTTTATCAATGCTTTTTAGCTCCAAATCAGGAGAAATTTTTATTGCAATAGGAATATTTGTTTTCAGTTTATCTTTTTCAGTTTGTATTTCTTGAAGCAGTTCACCCATCTCCTCGTCGTTATGAAAATTTCTTAAATTTTCAGTATTTGGTGATGAAATATTTATTGTTAAATAGTCTCCAATATCATGGAATTTTCTTAAACCTACTAAAAAATCTTTTACTCTATCTTTTGTGTCTTTATTGGGTCCTATATTTATTCCTAAAAGACCATTAGGTGAACTGGATAATATTCTAGATCTTACTTTATCTGAACCTGAATTATTAAATCCTAATCTATTTATTAATGCTTCGTCCTCCTCAAGTCTGAAAACTCTAGGTTTAGGATTGCCATACTGCTTGAGTGGCGTAATAGTGCCAACCTCGACATAACCAAATCCTAATTTAAATAAGGAATTATATACTTCAGCATCTTTATCAAAGCCAGCTGCAATACCAATGGGGTTTGGTATTTTTTTACCAAAGATTTTAGTTTCTAAAAGTTTATTATGTTGAACTTTTTTACTTGGTATATAGTTAAACTTTAATGTTTTAATTGCTAAATTATGCGCTGTTTCTGGATCTAATTTAAATATTAGACCTCTAATTTTTTCAAACATTTTTTAACTTTTCTTTTATTAAAATTTTAGTTTCTTTAACACCAAAAAAACTAATAAAAAAACCAATTCTTGGGCCGTTTTCAACACCAAAAACAACTTCATAAATTAACTTAAACCAATCACGTAAATTTTTTTCATAACCATTTTCTTTTCCAACAGAATAAATTTTTGTTTGAATATCTTCTGGTTTCATTTCGTCATTACAATCATCAAGAGCATTTATTAAAGCTTCCAAAGCATTTTTTTCATCATTATTTGGTTTTTTGTATTTTTTTGTCTTTTTTATTACGTCATTAAAATATTTAATTGCATATCCTACTAAACTGTCAAATATAGGTTGTTTGTTTTCTGAAATGTCTGTTTTATATTTTTTAACAAACTTCCATAACAAATCTTTATTATCAGCATTGCTAGTTTCAACTAAATTTAAAAGCATAGAAAAGCTCATTATATAATTTTCCTTAGGCATATTTGAACTATGAACGTGCCAAGCTGGATTCATGAGGAGCTGAAGATCATCCTGGGACTTACCTTTTTCAATAAAATCTAAGTATTCATCAACAGATTTTGGTATTATTTCTTTATAAAGTTTTTTTGCTCTCTTTGGATTTTGATACATAAACAAAGATAAACTTTCTGGGGAAGCGTATTTTAGCCATTGATCAATCGTTATTCCATTACCTTTTGATTTTGAAATTTTTTCTCCCTTTTCGTCTAAGAACAGTTCATAGGCAAATCCACTCGGATTTTGTTTTCCTAGCAGTTTAATAATTTTTGTTGATAGTATTGCACTTTCGATAAGATCTTTTCCATACATCTCAAAATCAATATCTAATGCATACCATCTCATTGCCCAGTCAACTTTCCATTGTAGCTTGCAATTTCCATCTAAAATACTTGCTTCAAGTTTTTCACCACTATTATCAAAAATAATTTTTGATTTTTTTTCATCTATCTCTAAAACTGGTATTTCCAAAACCTTATTTGTATTAGGACAAATTGGAAGAAATGGTGAGTAAGTTTTTTGTCTTTCCTTTCCAAGGGTTGGGATTATTATATTCATTATTCCGTTATAATTTTTTAATATATGATTTAGTGTTTCGTTAAAAAAACCAGCTTTATAGAGTTTTGTTGAACTTTTAAAAGAATATTTAAAACTAAAATTATCTAAAAATTTTTTAAGCATTTCATTATTATGTTCGCCAAAACTGTCAAATTTTTCAAAAGGATCTGGAACAGAAGTAAGTGGTTTGTGTAAATTCTCCTCTAATCTTTTTTGATTAGGAACATTATCTGGAATTTTTCTTAATCCATCCATATCGTCGGAAAAAGTAATTATTTCTTTAGGTACATCTGTAATCTGGTCTAATGCATTAACAATCATGCTGGTTCTCGCAACCTCTCCAAAGGTTCCTATATGCGGAAGTCCGCTAGGACCATACCCTGTTTGAAGGGTAATTTTACCTTTGCTTTTTATTGATTTGTTTCTTTCTTTAAGTATTTTTTTGGCTTCAACAAAAGGCCAAGAGTTTGTCTTATCTATATTAGCTTTATCGATCACTAGTTTTCAAAAATTCATATATTTGGTTGTTTTTGTTAATTCTTATAGTGTTGAAATTTATTTACCATAAAATAATGTTCAAACAAAATGTCCAATTATAAAACAGTTTTTTTCATCATTGGTGTACTACAAATAATTCTTGGGATATTTATGGCTATTCCAATTTTCTCGCAATTTATATTTAGTGAAATTGATTCTTCGTTTATAACATCTTCAGCAATTACATTAGTATTTGGAGTATTGTTTGTTTTATCAAATCTTGATTATGAGAAGAAAATTAACTTAAAACAGGCATTTCTACTAACTACACTCTCTTGGTTAACAATAGCGATTTTTGGATCATTGCCATTTTATTTCTCTGATCTAAATATATCATTTACAGATTCATTTTTTGAGAGCATGTCAGGTTTAACCACCACTGGTTCTACAATAATTTCTAATTTAGAATTAGCTCCAAAAAGTGTTTTGCTTTGGAGAGCCCTACTTCAGTGGCTTGGTGGTATAGGAATTATTGTAATGGCAATCACCTTAATGCCAATTATGAATATTGGTGGTATGCTTTTATTTAAGGTCTTAAATACAGACTCTTCTGAGGAAATATTACCATCATCTAAAGAAATCTCTTTAAAATTAATTTTAATCTATTTTGTTTTAACTTTTTTATGTGCACTCGCATACAAAATTTTTGGAATGGGTTATTTTGATAGTTTAACTCATTCCATGACTACAATAGCAACAGGAGGATTTTCAAATTATAATGAGTCTATAGGTCATTTTAATAATGTTAAAATAGAAATCACTGCGATGTTATTTATAATCTTGGGAAGTTTGCCATTTATTGCATATATTAAGTTTTTAAATGGAAATAGAAAAGTTTTTTTAAACGATTCTCAGATTAAAACTTTTATTAAATTAATTATATTTTCTATTTTAATTCTCTTCTTTTATTTATTTATTAAAATCGAGGATTTCAGTTTAAGTGATTTTAGGTATATAAGTTTTAATTCAATTTCAATTTTAACTGGTACAGGTTATGTTACTGGTAAATTTGATCAATGGGGTAGTTTCTCGTTATTTTTCTTTTTAATTTTAATGTTTATAGGTGGATGTGCGGGATCTACCACATGTGGAGTAAAAATATTTAGAATACAAATTTTATATAAATTTATAATTAATCAATTAAAAAAGATTATTTTTCCAAGAGGAATTTTTGTAATTAAATATGAAAATAACAATGTTAATGATAAGTTTTTAGCTTCGATTATATCTTTTATATATTTATACATTTTACTTTTCTTTTTAATTACAGCTCTCTTGTCTTTGAGTGGTCTAGATTTTATTACTTCAATTTCTGGTGCGGCTACATCAATATCTAATGTGGGCCCAGGCCTCGGCTCAGTAATTGGTTCCAGTGGAAATTTCTCGACTTTACCAGATTTTTCTAAATGGATACTAAGCGCAGGAATGTTATTAGGTAGACTTGAGCTATTTGCTATATTAGTTTTATTTTTACCATCTTTTTGGAAAAAATGATTGAAATTAAAAAAGAAAAAACATTTTTAAGTAGTATAAAATTTTACCAAGACATAAGAATGTTAAAAATTTTACTACTTGGAGCTATAAGTGGTTTTCCTTGGGTAATTATCGGAAGTAGTTTAAGTTTATGGTTAAAAGAAGAAGGCTTATCAAGATCTACAATTGGATGGGCTGGTTTAATTTTTGCTGTCTATGCTTTTAATTATTTCTGGGCGCCATTAATTGACAGAATCCGGATACCTATTTTAACAAAAAAAATCGGCCATAGAAAATCTTGGATTTTTTTAATGCAAATAATAATTTTACTTGGATTAATATTCTGGAGCTTTATAAATCCTTCGCAGAATTTGAACTTAGTCATTGGGGCGGGATTAATAATTGCACTAGCTTCCGCGACACAAGATATAACAGTTGACGCTTTAAGAATAGAACAAATACAAAAAGATGAAAAAGAAGCTATGGCTGCAGGAGCAGCTATAGCAGTCGTTGGTTGGTGGTCAGGTTATAAATTAGGAGGTGTTATTGCTCTTACATTGGCAGATTGTTTAGAAAATTTAGGTCTAGAAAATTATTGGCAATTATCTTTTTTGGGCCTAGGAGTAATTGTAATTTTATTAAATATTGGAATCTTATTTATAAATGAACGAAATTTTTTAAATATTAAAAATTCACATCTTGAATTAGATAAAAAAATTTTACATAAATTGAATTATAATAATTTATTTACTAAATTTTTAGCTTGGATATCCTCAACAATTTCAGGACCTTTAATAAGTTTTTTTAAAAATAATGGAAAAGGAATAGCTATTGGAATTATAAGTTTTATTTTTCTTTTTAAAATAGGAGAAGCTTTTTTAGGAAGAATGTCAGTGATTTTTTATAAGGAAATTGGTTTTTCAAAATCTGACATAGCTCTTTATTCGAAAACTTTTGGATGGATCACAACAGTTATCTTCACACTATTAGGTGGTATGTTCGCGATTAGGTCTGGTGTTATTAAGTCAATGTTTTTAGCTGGAATATTGATGGCATTAACAAACGTTCTTTTTTCCTTTTTAGCATGGAGCGATAAATCTTATTTATTATTTGCGATTGCTGTAATTTTAGATGATATGGCTGCCGCTTTTGCTACTGTAGCATTTGTTGCCTTTATATCCTTCTTGGTTGACAGAAATTACACCGCTACTCAATACGCTCTTCTTGCTTCTTTAGGAACAGCTGGAAGAACAACACTTGCATCTTCCTCTGGAGCTTTGGTTGATTGGTTAAATGGTGATTGGGGAATATTTTTTATAATTACAGCAATAATGGTAATTCCATCACTTGTTCTTCTTTATGTAATAAAGAGTAAAATTAAACTAAATGACTGAATTGTATTCAACCTCAATAATAAGGAATATTTATAAAAGACCATCAACTAATTCTGAAGTAAGTAGTCAGATTATTTATGGTGAAAAAGTCCGGGTTCTTGGAACCAAAAATAAATGGATAAAAATTAGAACACTAAGTGATAATTATTCTGGTTATATTAAAAAAGAAAAACTTAAGAGAAAATTAAAAATAATATTCAAAACTAGTAAATTAAAAACTAGAATATTTTCTCAAAATAAAACAAAAGACTTTCTTACATTCAACAGTAGACTGCCTGTATTAAGTAAAAGAAAAAATTTTATAGAATTTGAAAAAGGTAAGTGGATTAAAAAAAAAGATCTTAAACCAATAAATCATAAAGAAGTAAATTTTGTGAAAATTCTAAATTACTTTAGAAACTGCAGATATATATGGGGAGGTAAATCCTTTAAAGGGATAGATTGTTCCGCTCTTATCCAATTATTTTATTTATATAATAACAAATTTTTCCCAAGAGATACAAAAGATCAAATTTTATTTAAAAAGGGGAAAAAAAAAATAATTGATTTTTCAAAAGGTGATATTATTTATTGGAAAGGTCATGTTGCTATTTGTTTAAATAAAAAAAGACTAATTCATGCTTATGGACCAAAAAAAAAGGTGCTGATAATGGATATAAAAAAAACAATTAAATTAATTAATGAAACTGCAAAACTAAAAGTCAAAAAAATTATAAAAATTTAAAAATATGAACCTGGAAGAAAAATTTAATATTTTAGTAAATAAAATGAAAACTGGTCATTATGAAGAGGTAATTTTTGAAACAAATTATTTAATTAAAAAATTCCCGAAACAAGAGGCATTATATAATCTTTTGGCTTTAACATATCAGGCAAAAGGAGAATATGATAAATCAATTGATCTATTAAGTGATGCTTTAAAAAGGAGTAAAGAAAACACAAATTTTTTAAATAATATTGGATTGGGGTATTACAAAAAAAAAGATTATTTAAAAGCTGAAGATTATTTTAATAGGGTTTTAAAAATAAATCCAAGATTTATCAATACAATTAATAACCTTGCCGGTTTATATGATGAGATTAATAATTCAGAAGAATGTGAAAAACTTTATTTAAAAGCATTGAGCATTAACGAAAATGTTTTAGAAACAAATTTCAACTATGCCTGCTTTCTTAAAAATTCAGGAAAATATGAAGATGCTGAAAAATATTTCCATAAAACCTTAAATATAAATAAAAATTTTACTAAAGCTGACAAAAATTTATCCACTTTAAAAAAATATAATAAAAATGATGAATATATAACCTTATTAGAGGAAAAAATAAAAAATAAAAACCTTCATAAATTGGAAATTAAAGAGTTAGCTTTTGCATTAGGAAAAATATACGAAGATACTGGGGAATATGAAAAATCATATAAACAAATAAAAAGAGCCAACGAAATAAAAAAGGAATTTACGAAATTTAATATTGATAATGAGATAAAATTTTTTGAAAAAATAAAAGAATTTCAAAAAAAGTTGAAAAGTAATAAATTTTTAGAAAATACGAATAAAAAAAAAATGATATTTGTTCTAGGAATGCCGCGAACTGGAACTTCTTTAGTTGAGCAAATTTTATCAAGCCACGATAAAGTCTATGGTGCTGGGGAACTGCCACTTTTGGATACTTACCTAAAAAATATAATAAATAATTATAATGAAATTTCTAATTTAGAGGAAGTGCTTACAAAATATAGAGAAAGTTATTTAGATATAATTAAAAAAATGACAAAACTGGATGTTATAACAGATAAAGCGCCACTTAATTTTAGATGGATTGGATTAATTAAAATCATGTTTCCAAATTCGGTTATAATTCATTGTAAAAGGAATGCATTAGAAAATAGTTGGTCAATATATAAGAACGACTTTTCGGGTATGTTATTTTCCAATGATATAAATGACTTAGCAAAATACTATAAGATTTACCAAAACCTAATGGTTTTTTGGAAAAGTTATTTTGAGCAAGAAATTTATGATCTTGATTATGAAGATTTAATTAATAACTCAGAAAATAAGATAAAAGAAATTATCAATTTGTGTGGGTTAGAATGGCAAGATAAATGTTTAGAGTTTTATAATAATAAAAGATTGATAAAAACTGTTAGCTTTAATCAAGCCAGACAACCTATTTATAAAAATTCTCTAAAAGGAACTGCGAAATTCAAAAATTATATTCAGGACTTAGAAAAAGCATTATCTTCTTCCAAAGTCAGGTAAATTTACATCTTGTTTTGAGGAAATTATCTTTTTTCGAATTTTTTTTGAGTCTTTCATTATTTTAATTAATTTTTTTTCATTTTTCATATTAATTAATCTTTTGAACTCACGCATATTATTCATAAAAAGATCAATGCCTTTAATGATATTTTCTTTATTGTTTAAAAAAATATCTTTCCACATAACTTCATTTGAGGCAGCTGTTCTTGTAAAATCTCTTAAACCTCCAGCGCTAAATTTTACAATATTGGATTTTTTTTTCTTTTCAAAATTCATTGCAGTTTTGACCATATTATAAGCAACCAGATGTGGTATATGGCTTGTAATTGAAAAAATATGGTCATGCTCTTTTGAGTTCATAAAAATAATTTTACTTCCGATTTTACTCCAAAACTTTGATAATATTTGTATGTGTTTTTTTTTTGTATTTTTGTCTTTAATTAAAACACACCATTTATTTAAAAACAAATTTTCATCACCAAATTTAGGACCACTAACCTCAGAACCTGCTATTGGATGGCTTGAAATCCAATTAACTTTTTTTCCAATATTAGTTTTTATATTTTTTAAAATTTTTTCTTTGGATGATCCAACATCTGTAATGATAGTATTTCTGCCAATATATTTATCAAATTTTTTTAAAATTTTAGTATATTCACTTAAATGCGTACAAAAAATTATCATATCTAAATTAGGAATTTGTGTTTTAAGATCTTTCAAAATTTCGCACTTTAATTTTAGTTTTTTAATTTGCTTAATATGACTATTTGATTTTTCTAAAATATAAACTTTTTTTGATATTTTTTTTTTTATTGAGGCCCTCAAAATTGAGGAGCCAATCAATCCACATCCAATAATTAAAATTTTATTAAACATTTTTAAATATTTTTTTTAATTCGCTCAGAAATAATTGATTTTCTGAGTTATTTCCAATTGTTAATCTTAAATGATTATCAATTCCATATGAATTCATTTCTCTAAGTATAATACCTCTTTTTTCTAATTTTTTTTCAAATGCTATTGCTGATAATTTGCAACGATTAAAACTTAACAAAAGAAAATTAGCACTAATTTTATTTGAGTAAATATCAAATTTTTCTAGATTCTTTTTAATTTTTTTACTCCAATACAAGTTATGTTTTATTGATTTATTAATAAATTTATTATCCTTTAACGCTTCTATTGCACATAATTGAGCGATTTCATTAACATTAAATGGTGGTTTAATAAAATTCAAAGCATCTATAATTTTCTTATCACCATATCCCCATCCAATTCTTAAAGCTGCCAATCCATAAATTTTAGAAAACGTTCTTAATATAAAAACATTTTTAGAATTCTTGAAAATTTTCAAGCCTGATGCATAATTTTTATCTTTCATATATTCATAATATGCATCGTCTATTACCAGCAAAATATCTTTTCTTAATCTTTTTCTTAAATTAATTAATTCATTTTTATATAAATATGTACCTGTGGGATTGTTAGGATTCGCCAGGAAAACGATTTTAGTTTTTTTGTTTACTTTTTTAATTATGTTATCTACCAAGATCCTATAATTTTTTTCTTTCGAAAAAAGAACTTTAGCTCCTGATATAGATGCATAAATTCTATACATTAAAAAACTAAATTCTGGAACAATTACCTGATCGCCTTTACTTAAAAATAATTGACATAGCATTTGAATAATCTCATCAGATCCTGAGCCACAAATTATTTGATTTTGATTGCATTTATATTTTTTTGATATCAAATGAGTTAAACTTTTAAACTTACTATCTGGGTACTTTGAAATTTCTTTATTTAAATTTTTTAAAACTTTGTGAACTTTTTTTCCTACT
>Ga0114933_10006776_pt1 | contig 10086 bp, 11 predicted proteins | sample 4SBtaG_FD_89691 | JGI IMG/M metagenome (GOLD analysis project Ga0114933, IMG submission 89691) | Deep subsurface microbial communities from Kolumbo volcano to uncover new lineages of life (NeLLi) - 4SBTROV12_W25 metaG | ecosystem: Environmental > Aquatic > Marine > Volcanic | place: Kolumbo... | reverse complement strand
GGTGGTTACCATGCCACCTTCACCGCCTGTGGTCATTATCTTATCTTGACAAAAACTCCAACAACCGATATGCCCAATTGAGCCAACAGGCTTACCTTTATATTTTGCTCCATGCGCTTGCGCACAATCCTCAATGACATATAGATCATGCTCGTTCGCAATCGCCATTATTTCATCCATATCACACGGCCAGCCAGCTAAATGCACGCAAACGATTGCTTTAGTTTTATCAGTGATAACAGAGCGAATGGTTTCAGGCGTAATATTTTGAGAGGCTAAATCTACATCAGCAAATATCGGCACTGTCCCAGAATTTACAATAGATGAGATTGAGGCAATAAAGGTTCGAGAAGTGACAATCATCTCGTCACCCTTATTGACATTTAAAGCTTTAAAGGCAGCATCCAGAGCCAATGTTCCATTACCTAATGCAACTGCGTATTTAGAATCTGAAAATCCTGAAAATTCTTTTTCAAATTCACGGCATTCGCTACCTGTCCAATAATTAACTTTATTGGATAGCAACACATCTTTAACAGCACCAACCTCTTCTATTGTAAATAGAGGCCATGTAGAAAAATTATTAACCATTAAAAAATAACCTCAAGGCACATACAATTCTGCCGTACCGTCAATTACAACCTTATTTTTTACTGTACATGTGGTATCAAAAAACACTCTTCTTTTATCTGGGTCAACAGATGTCACCGTTGCAGTCGCTGTAACTGTATCTCCAAGATAAACTGGTCTTTTAAAATTAAAAGTTTGCTGTACATAAACACATCCAGGACCAGGTAATTTAGTGCCAAATAGAGCAGAAAAAAAACTACCTGGCATTAAGCCATGAGAGATTCTTTTCTTATAGCGAGATTTCGATGCATATTCATCATCTACATGAATTGGATTATGATCACCTGAAATTCCCGCAAAACTTTTAACATCTGCATCTGTTATTGTTTGAGAATAACTAATGCTCATATCAATTTTAATTTGTTCGAAAGAAATAGACTTATCTTGCATCTTTTTACCTCTCCTGTCTTTTTATAGATTTTGCTGGATTTCCAAAAACAACATCTCCAGCCTTGACTGATTTTGTGACAACAGCGCCCATTCCTACTACAGCACCCTTGCCAATAGTTAGTGGCCTTATTGCAGAGCCTTGCTTGATAATAGCTCCAGTTCCAATATAAGCATAATCTTCAATGACAACATTGCCATTGCACTTTACCCCAGGAGCGAAAGTAACAAAATCACCGATTAAGCAATCATGGGCTACATAACTATATAAATTTGCATGAAAAAATTTTCCAATCTTAATATTCGAAGTTAAAGTTGTAAATGCACACAAAATACTACCCGAGCCAATAAAAACCTTATCATATATCATGACATTTTCTGCTTTTATGTCTAGTATTGAAACATTGTTTTCTTTCAAACGCTGCGATATTAATTCCCTGACCGAACTATCAGCAACAGCTATTGAAACATATTTGTTATTAAAGTCCAATTTCAGAAAGTCAAAATATGTCAAAATATCAACCCCGTTAAGAGTTTCGGCATTAGGACTGTCATCAATAAAGCATAAATAATCACCATTCTTAATTTTATTGCGTATCAGTGGCATTACCTCTTTACCAAATCCGCTAGCACCATAAATACCATAGACTGTTTTATTTGTCACCCTGTCCTCCATCAAATTTTGTCATTGTAGCTTCGTTTTTTGCAGAAATATCATCCCTATTTATTACTTTTTTTACAGTCATCCATAGTATCTTAATATCCAGCCAAATTGATTGATTGTCTACATACCATACATCTAGCTCAAACTTTTCACTCCAACTAATGGCATTACGCCCATTAACCTGTGCCCAGCCAGTAATGCCTGGCCTAACCTCATGCCGTCTAGATTGCTTTTCCGAATACAAAGGCAAATATTCTACCAACAAGGGGCGAGGCCCCACTAAACTCATATCCCCTTTTAAAACACTCCACAATCCTGGCAACTCATCTAAACTTGTTGATCTTAAAAATTGACCAAATTTGGTCAATCTAACACTATCAGGCTTTAGTGTGCCATCTTTATCACGCTCATTGTTCATTGTTCTGAACTTATACATATTAAATAAATTTTCATTCAATCCAGGGCGAACTTGCTTAAAAAATACTGGTGCTCCAAGCTTAACCTTTGCCGCTAAAAAGGTCAAAATAAAAACCAATAGAACTATTGGCAAGCTTAAGAAAATTATAAAAATATCCACCACTCTTTTCATTTTATTTTTCTCCATTATTGTGCTTGGTAATTAACAAATAATAATACTCTGCAAACAATGAAGCAACAAGATCTCTGTCAAATTGACTTGCCCAATCAGGGCCATTTTTTGAATGATATTCTAGTAATGACGGGACCTCTATATACATTTGAATTGCGCTAACGAGGGAGTCAATATCTTTAGATGGCACGAGCGAGCCATTAACAAAATTACTAACTGCATTTTTTGTCCCATTTGCATAGGTAGAAATTACCGGAACTCCGGCAGCGGCAGCCTCTACTAATACATTACCAAACCCTTCCCAATGAGCAGGAAGAACGAATAAATCTATTTGGCTCATAAACTTTGGAACTTCTGAATATTCAAGCTTACCCAAAGATTTAACACGATTGCAATTTGATAAATCTTTATGGAATTTATTTGAAAGTTTTTGATCTGGATCACCCTCTCCAGCGATCATCAATGAAATATCGGGATATTTTTTTTCTAATATACACCAGGCACCAACTAATTCCTCGATGCCTTTTCTTGGGATTAGCCTTCCCAAAAACCCAACCCTTAATGCTTGAGTGTTACTATTTTTATTTAGATTTCTATTGAAATTTTTAACCTCTATACCTGAACTACCAAGGCCAATAGAAAACATTTTTTTGGGATTGAAAAGATGCCCTTGAACCGCAAAATCTTTCAAACTTTGTGACTCCATTAAAATATCTGTGGCCAATACACCGCACAACCTTTCAATAAAAATTTGAATTCTTTTCTTAATGCCTGACAAGGACTCGTGCCTATACCCCCTTACATGATATATTCTATAAGGAACTCTTAAAAACCAAGCTGAGAGCATAAATATTAATCCAGCTTTAGGAGTCCCTGCATTAACAATCAATGGTTTTATAGTCTGAAGCTTTCTAATGCATTGATAGAGACTTTTTAAATCGTATAGTAATGATGGAACTCTAACCATTGAAACGGGCAAAAACGTAACCTTTTCCTGTTTACACCAATTCTCTGCATCAGAATCAGGATTACAACTAACAATATATTCAATATCATTGTCTTTCATATGCTGAGCATAATTTTTCAAGAAAATCAAGCTTTCTGACACTGTGACTGCATGTACAATTTTGTTATTTTTCATTTCAACCAACCTTATTGCCTAAACCAATCTAAATGGCAATCCTTCCTATATAAATCCAAAATTTTTCATCTTAAGTCAATACTAAAAAATCCGTTTTTTTAATCGATTAAGTGCATTAGAGAAACTTTTAAAACTCTTTAATTTTCTATATATTTTCCGAGCAAACCACTCAAAGTTAAAATTGAATTTAGACAACAACATGTTTTCATAGGATTTAATGATGTAGCTTTCACGCTCATCACCTCCTTTAAATTCTATTTTTGACGCTTGTAAAATCCTATCTGTAACACCTTCCTTTGTCATATAATTAGACAACAATCTATCTTGTATTGCCATTCTAGAATCCTCACCATCTAGAAAATCATTGAATTGCCCCTTAAATACATCAATGGAAGGAATTAACCAGCCTGTTTGAAGGAACATAGGCCAGTCTCGATAGATTAATAAAGCAGTAGGTCTGCGATGAAACATTGAAACTACAGCAACACTGCTAGGGGTGGTTATAACAGAGCTGTAACGCTCGAGAGTATCTTCAAACCCCTCTTCAATATCATTCACCAATACTCCAACATATTTTTCATTTATCGAAGACAGCAAACTTATATCAAAAATTCTAAATGAAAAATCAATATTTTCCTCTGTTAATAATTTAGTGACATCTAAAATCAATTTAAGCAATAATTCACACTCTTCATCATTGAAATAAGCTGTATTTGCAGTTGTGATCAACACCTTTTTACTTTCAGGCATGGCACTAGCATGCTTTTTTGTTATCATTCTATACGGCATAAATTCCATTGCTAAAGTATCTTGATTAAAATAATCCCTTTCATTTTTTCCAACACAAAGAAAAAAATCTTGAAGGATTGGGTGGAATGATCTTAGCCCATATTTTATGTGCATTGGGTTAATAAATGAATTAGAAAAATCAAATATTCCATCACTACACAAAATGGTCCTAATGTCGGCTTTTTTAAATTTTTGGGTTAGAATGACATTATGAGGCATTGTGTAATAAGCGCATACAAAAAGTTCATATTGAGACAAAAATAAACCAGACTCTTTATAGTGCTTCATCCCGTCAAATGAAAAATCCACACCGTCAACATCCTTCAGGCCAAGCTCACGATAATACCACTCACTTTCTGAAAATAATATTTTCATCTAAGAACCTCAGGCGTTAATAAATCCTCTAGCGGGAGGCTGCCCACAATAGAAACAGGGCAGGGGGAATTATAAATACAAGCATTAATTGTATACTGATAATAAGAGTAGTCTTTAGTGGCACGAAATAGATCACTCATTATCAATAATGGAGCTAACATTATAAAAAAATAAATTCTAGATTTTTTGGTTAACCGTACAAAGACTAGCTGATATATAAAAACAGGAATGAAAATAGAAAAACCTGCCGATACCCTGTTCATTGCTTGAAAATCTAAAGCAAGCAATCTTATTATTAATATAAAAAAAACAATATTTATTAAAAAATAATCCTTATGGTTTAACTTTGTCCTCATTAATATATAAATAAAACCCAAGCCTAAAATTGCGGTGTTTATCAAAAAAACAGGAGCAGGTAGTGGCGTAGACTGAAACTTATAGCCTTTAAAATCAAATCCAATAATGTCTACAATTGAACCCAAAATAGATCCAAAAAATGTAAATCCTAATAGTGCAGCCACTCCGATACTTAACAAATAATAAACTTTTTTGGGCTTATAAATATAAAAAGGAATACATAGTACGTAGAAAATACTACTCACATGAATAAAAGATGCTGTAGCTACAACTATTAAAAATTTGAGGTAATTTTCACTATGTAAAAATCGATAAACCCCCCAAAAAGTAATTGCCGCCGCCAAGGCTTGCCTTACAATACTCATACTTGGAAAGTAGAATATTAAATATATAAAAAAAATTACGACCCCTAAAAATTCCTTATCACGAGAAATTTCTTTTAGCCCCATATATATAAACATATATGTTAAAAATGCATACAGAGCCATTAAGGCCTGAAAGTTAAAGCCCATTTCATTCAGAGCCACTGACATAAGCGAATAAGACGACTCTACCGGAACGGAGCGCCCTAATACTGCATTATTGAATAAGTTAACATAATCATCAACATCTGAGCCTACGTAGTATCTGAAAGCTGACAAAGCCACAATAATAATTAAAAAAGGGATGGCGTAATGCTTTCTAAAGAAAGTCACGCCAACCCAGGCAAAAAAGCTAACAAAAAACCAAATCAATCAATTCACCTTAAATAAATTATTTATTAGGATAACATATAATCTTTAACACTAAAAAATCAAGCGTGCTTTGTCATATTTTTAAAGAGTGCGCTATTTTCTACCAATTCATCGTAAGAACCTTGCATGGTTATTTTACCCCGCTCCATCAGATAAATAATATCGCACTTTTGTACGGTTTTTAGACGATGAGCAATCATTATGATAGTTTTCTGACCACTGAAGTCATAAACAGCATCCATAATGACTTTTTCAGTTACACCGTCTAACGCACTAGTGGCCTCATCAAAAATCAACACATCTGCTTCATTGTAGAGCGATCTAGCTATGCCAATTCGTTGACGTTGACCACCAGAAAGTCTTACACCCCGTTCACCTACTTTAGTGTCCAGCCCATTAGGAAGTTGTCTTATCAGATCGGTCAAGTGTGCTAGCTTTATTGATCTCATAACCCTCTCCAAACTAATGTCTTTTTCTGGCACGCCAAATGCGATATTTTCTATAATAGTGCCTTCGCTTAAAAAAATGTGTTGTGGCACAAAGCCAATATTATTTTGCCAAGTACGCTTATTATCTTTATTGATATTTATATCATCTATACGCAGCTCGCCTAGTTGAGGAGTTAATAAGCCTAACAATAGATCAATAACGGTTGATTTTCCTGAACCAGACTCCCCTACTAAGCCAACAACGCTATTAACTGGAATGGTCATATTTAAATTACTTAGAACTGGATTTTCACTTCCTGGATAAGCGAAAGTAATATCATTGAGAATAATATTCTGTCTCAGTGGTAAACGCACATCTGTACTTTCTTCGGGAGTAAGTTGATGCATATCATTTGATTTTGTTGTAATTAGTTGTGATTTAAGCGATCTCTCTAAATCACCTTTTATCGATTCAAATGCAGCCAAATTGCCTTTAATTTGAGCAGTACTTGAATAAATTTGTTGCAGGGCAGGTAACAACTTAAAAATTGCCAAAGCATACACTGCTAAAATTGGCAATACCACGCCTAAATCACCTTTGTTAAATTTTAACAATATCAATACCAAAGCAATCACCCCTCCAAAAGTGACTAACTCCATAAAATAGCGAGGAACTTGGCTTATCGCGATATTAGCGCCTCGTGCATAAGAAAAAATACCCCCACTCTCTTGAAATCGACTCACAAACTCATGGTGGCGATTTAGTAGCAATATATCTTTAATGCCGCCAAAACCTTCACTCATTAAACGAAATCGATTAGAAAGTACGCGCGATATATTTTCACCATTAATTTTCAGGCGTTTCTGCACCACCTTGTAAAGAAGAATGTAAGCCATAACAAACAAAAAAAGAGCGCTTATTGCAATCAATGGGTCATAAGTAAAAATAGCAATCAAAATAAATATAGATAACATTACTTTAGCATTCATATTCATTAAAGACTGAATAATATGGTCTGAAACCCTTAATGTTTCTGTTGAGATCTGCTTGATTAAATGCGAACTACTGCTACGAGAGTGAAATAACCAATCTTGCTGCATATAATAAACATAAAGACGATCTGAAATCTCCGTCCCCACTTTGGCACCATACATTGATAATTTCCAAATAGTATACATAGACAGAATCGAAGAAACCGACAGCATTAACAATACCAATAAACCAGTATAAAACAAAAAGTCGGTCGGACTAGTCAAGCCAGAAGCTTGATACAATTGTGCAAGTATCCCTTCTTTTTCAAGCAAACTTATATCCCCCACCAATGCCATGAATGGTGCAATAGATGCAATACCCAGCAATTCAGTGAAAGACGTCACCATAACCAAAAATTGCAACAAGTAAAATTGCCTTCGCTGGCGCAATGTAAGTAAGGAAAATAACTGTCGGATTATTTTTAACATAAACTTTTAAACACCTTCATAAATTTCTAGATTTTTATTTAAAAAAATAAGGTTAGGGTAGCACCATTTTATAACTATTTTCAATTTCAACAACCTGGTTTGGCAAGTCGTCTCTATCTATTTTTTTATAACCACTCTGAAGAAATTCAATAACATCTTCGTTACTATTAGCAAGAAAACCGTTAACATTGTTTTTAATAACTTCTATTGGGCCCTTGTCATTCCAGGCAATAGGAATGCATTTGCAAGACATAGCTTCAAGATACACCAAACCGAAGGACTCAACCCAGTCATATTTCTTAGGCTGGGTAAAGGTTGAGAGTAACCAAAAGAAGTTACTATCGCTGTAATAGTACTTTAACTCTTCTTTTGATTTAGCGCCTAACAAATAAATATTTTTCGTTAAGCATTTATCTTTAATAATTTTATTAAATTTATTTTTAAACGAGCCGTCACCTATAATAAACCAAACATAGTTCTTGTTTACTTTTAACAATTCTTCAAAAATTTCTATTTTTTTTAGAAACCCTTTTTCTATTACAAATCTACCTACAGTTAACAAGATAATTGATTTTTTTGGTAAGTTATATTTAGAGTATACATTCTTGTTAATGTAGTAGAACTGCTTACTATCTACACCGTTATAAACGGTTTTTGTTTTTTTTAAAAAAACAGCAAAATCGTTTTTCAGAAACCTGTTTTTTATATAATTACTGACACTAATTATTCTTGAAGACTTGCTCATAACCTTCAAATAAGTTTTTTTAAATCTTAGAATCTTTAAATAGATTGACTTTTCTGCTAAATATTTTTCCATTCCATGTATGTAGACTATAGATTTTTCTAATTGATTAGAAGAAAGGGACAAGCCAGAAGAATATATTGCGCCCGCATCGTTTAAAATAATATGGTCATACTGATATATATTATGCACCTTTAAAAAAATAAAATAACTCATAAACCATAGTTTCCAAAAAATTGGAATCTCTATTAATTTAAAATCGTAAACGGTACTATGTTGCCTTTTTTTAGTTAAAACGGTCACATCATGACCCAAGCTTATAAAATAATTTGCTAACTGCAAGGCAACACCTCCAGCGCCACCTAGCCTTGGCGGGAACTCATGGGAAAATATTAATATTTTTTTCACAAATTTTTGGGATGTAAGACCAGCCAATTCATATTTTTTCTTCGAGCTTCTCCAACAGCAATTAGACGCTCTTCATCTGTAAATTCATCCAGCTCTACAAATTGATTAGGGTTGTAAGTTTCACGCTTAATCAAGGATAAATCAAAATATTCTGACGCATCTCTTAATAGTTTTTCTTGCTTTTCATTGCCACATTCCACCATCCATGGGTGCAACTCACACACTAAAAAACATTTTTTTAACAAGGATAACATTTCCAAGCTAAGAAGGTCGTACTCAAACCCTTCAATATCAATCAAAACAACTGCCCTCTCTTCGTCATTTAGAATTCCTTTAAGAGATGCTAAGTTCGCTTCCCCATATGCAGTCACCCTATCTTTACACTTATTTCGAAGAGCGTTTTTCTTAATATGTTTTTGACCCTCTTCACTTATTTCGAAAGCATGCACATCTCTAAAATAATCTCCAAAAGCCATTCCAACCGCAAAGTAGCCATCTGCAGCACCGATATCAATAAATTTTGTTGTTTCTTTACTGCTAAAATCAATAAGCATATCTAACACATGCTTCTCATAAATTCCTAAAGTTTGTGTTATTCTGTCGTTTGCTGACCACCAAACATTTTCACCAAGAGTCATCCCTTTAAACGGCCCGTGTGCAACTTTATACTTATATTTTTTTAGAAGAGCGCCCCAAACTTTATTCTTTGCCCGTTGCACTTCAAGCGGCTGCCTCAAAAACAGAGCTACAACCCTCAGAAAAGACCAGCCTAGCCCATCTCTTTTTATTATTCTTATTACTCTCGAAATAATTTTCATCTATCTATCCCCATTTTTATTTGATAATTCAATTGTCGAATCTAAAACTTTTTTTAAATTATTTGCTTTTCTTCAACAGTTTGCACCCCTTAACACGACTTGCCTTTGCTACCCAATCTTATAGCTCTGCGCACTCACATAATTTACTGAAAAAACAATGTTAGAAGAACCAATAAAACCTGTACCACCTGTGATTAATAGTTTCATAAATTTCCTTTTTTATACCATTTATAAGTTTCGTTAAGGCCTTTTTTTAAATCAACATTATATTTCCAACCCATATTGTTTAACCTAGTCACATCAATCAGTTTACGTGGCGCACCATCAGGTTTAGTTATATCAAAAGTCAATTCACCCTTAAAGCCAACCACTTGTTTCATGGTTTCTGCCATTTCACGAATGGTTACATCTTTACCCGTTCCGACATTAATGTGTGAGAGCATTGGTTTTGTTCTCTAGAGCGTGCGTTGTGCCGATTGGAATATAAGTTGAGTCACCTTTGTTAAGATCAAAGGCTTTATCACCATTAGTGACAGTTGCTGTGCCGTGCACTACTACCCAAT
>Ga0114933_10006775_pt1 | contig 10088 bp, 3 predicted proteins | sample 4SBtaG_FD_89691 | JGI IMG/M metagenome (GOLD analysis project Ga0114933, IMG submission 89691) | Deep subsurface microbial communities from Kolumbo volcano to uncover new lineages of life (NeLLi) - 4SBTROV12_W25 metaG | ecosystem: Environmental > Aquatic > Marine > Volcanic | place: Kolumbo... | reverse complement strand
TTACATACTTAGGAAACCTTTGCAATCCTGCAGTACTTTCAACTTCAATAGTTAAAGTATTATTTTTATTTACTGATTGTTTCTTATTCACTTTTGTATTTAACCCAACAAACTGAGTAATCATTTTGTTATCTAATATTTGATTAGTCTCTGACTCTACATCGGTTACTTTAAAATCTGTGATTCCAATTAAAGGAATTACAGATGCATTAAACTTTTCATTTTTAAATTCTTTTTTGTATCCAAAAGCTAAGTTTTTTCCTCCAGAAAATTCACCATTATTAAATGAAGCATCCTCTTTAACATAACTCATAAAAAAATTTTCTAAACTTTTTCCATTTATTTCTTTATTTCTATCAAAGTATCCAACTACACCAGATAAATCATTGTCATATACATTTTCTCTTTTTTGATTACTATCAAATATAGATTGTTCTTTGTTCTCATCAGCAGCATTATAAATTTTTCTTAATTTTGATATGAAAATTTCACTTCTATACTTTTTATTATGAGAATAAACATCTGCTTGCTCTCCATAAATTCTTAAATATCCATTAGTCTCAGAATTATCAGCGTCAGCATCTTTTGAAGAATCTAATATTGCATAAGTATCATTTCCACATAAATTATTAACAATGACCATATTAGTTTTATCTTGAAGCTCTATGTCTTGATCTTTTGAAATACTACAATCTAATGTCATTGTAACTGCTGCATCGTCCATTTCTATTTCACCAACATATGTACCTTCTCCTTTTGTAATAATATTTAAACCCGAGGTTTCCGAACCTCCTTGTACATAAATTGACTCTCCTACAGAAGAAATCGTTCCTGAATTTATAATTGTTAAATTATTCCATGTCGCAGTTCCATCTCCAACTCTAATACCTTGACCTGAAGATCCAGTTGAATTTATAATTGTTCCATAATTTTCTAAAGTTCCTCCAGTTCCTGTGCCTGCTGTTTGAGGAAAATCTACAACTTTAGCTTTATTAACTGTGGATTTAATTGTGCCTCTATTTATAAGTGTTGGGCTAGGACTATCATCAAAATCAATTGCGACTTGAGTAGCCGATTCTATCGTTCCAGTATTTGTAATAGTTAAGCCCGTACTTCCTTTTGCTTGTATTGGCCTACCGCTAGATGTATTTTTAATTGTACCAGAGTTTGTAATACTATTTGTGCCCGTCATATTTCTTATATAAACCACATCACCTACCCCTTCGATGGTTCCAGAATTATCTAAAGTTAAATTTTCACATTCATCACAACCTACCGCGTATCTTTTGCCAGATTTAATAGTTCCATCATTATCAATTGTAATATTTGATCCGTATGACAAATCAAGAACAAAGTCCCCATTATCTGCACTAACTGTACCTGATTCTAATGTTGCACCACTATAATTATTTAAAGAAAAATTATCAGTATATCTAAACTTAAATGTTGCTGATTGTTCTGAAGTTATCGACCCACCATTATAATTATAAATATTTATATTTTTTGATTTATCACCGTTCGCATTTCCTCCCCAAATTGTTCTGTAATATGAAGTTATAGTTCCATAATTATGCAAGGTTAAACCTGTTCCGCCATTTGAGTCTGAACTATTGTAGCAATCACCACTATCACAATTACCAATTTTGTTTCCATAAATCGCTCCTTGTTCTGCTGAAGCAGTGCCAGGAATAAAGTTAGTTTGTATTGTTGCGCCTGCATTATTGGTTATAGTGACTTGTTCAGCATTATTGATGTAAATTCCATATCTCTTTGATGCTGTAATAGTTCCATTATTGGTAACAGTTAAATTTCTGCTTTTAGATCCATTTATAGGAGACTCGTTATCATTGTTTAATTGTTGCATTGTTCCGCTGTTTACAATAGTAACCCCGTCTGTATCGTCAGCTCCAGTAAAATTACTAGGTCCATCTAGTGAAGCACCTGATAATAATGTCATGGTATCGTCATCATCGCAATCTAAAGCAGAAAAAAGTAAAAGTGGTATGCCCGGTCCATAAGTCTGTTGACAATCTCCAGCTTTAACTGGTGTACTATTACTTAATATTATGAAAAAAAAAATTAATAAAAATTGTTTTAACATGAAGAAATACTAATTATTTTCTCTCCAATCAATTCTATAGCTGTCCAAATTGCTACCTATTCCAGGTAAAATAACTAAATCTTTATTTCCCTTAGTACTTTCACCCGCAATACCTGAGAATAAGGTTCCACCATGTGCAACTATTTTTGTTAGAGCTCCTTGTCCTACATGTAAACATTTTTCAAGAGAATGTGGCGTGGGATTAATCCCAAGCAATTGAGAACTATTAGTTCCACATTCGTCATCTGCTGCACAAATAAAAGCATCGCCTAAGGCACATTTGTCTGTTGATGCTGGTTTATATACTGGGAAATAAACATAACCACCATCTACAGTTGGTTCTGCTGTAACTTTTCTTCTTTCTACTACGCTATCTGGTTCCAATTTTATATACCAGCCAATGTGTGCGTTACCTGGACAGTTAGCCCCGGAAATATCGTTTGTTGTATTTTTACATTTTGTTAAATCGTCTATAGCTAAAGATGTAAGAGCTTTAAAGTTTGGATAATTTTCATCTTTTATTCCAATTAACAAATTGTCCACATTACCTGGGTTTGTTATACCTGAATCGTTTAGATTTAAATAATCTCCTGTTCCAGTATATAACCATAAATCATTGGTAGTTCCTCCAATAGTTGCATCCATACTATGATACATATATCTATTGTTGTCGGCAGTTGAGTTTGCAGAAAATAAAGTCATTGTGTCATATAAAGATACTGGAGCCGGAGCTCCACTTTGAGCTCTATCATCTTTCATATTTGTAAGATTTATTTTTGTGATTTTTCCTTCTAAATCATTTATGTAAACTAAAGCACCTTTAAAGTTTGCTGCAAGAGATAGATCGGGTGTAATTACAACTGGAGTTGCAGGAACTGAATTTGCAATATTGTTAAGACGTAAATCTGGAATTTCTATTTGCTTTATTAATTTTCCATTTTCTAAATTTACTACTAATACATTAGAACCTAAGCCTGGTACATTAACTCCATATCCACCTCCCATTACAGCAGCATATATGTCATCATCATGAAGTGAATCACCAGCTCCAGTATTAGGTAATCGGAATACTCTTGGACTAGACCATGTTTCTGCTAAATATCTGTAATCGTATTCTAAGCCATCCGTAGGCATCCCATTAACAATAGTTACATTTACAGTGGAGTTTATAACTCCTGAGTTTGGATCAGCACTATATGAAACATTATTACCTACTGTTACCACAAGTGTTGTAGAACCAGTAATTTTACTCCAAGTTGACGATCCTGAAACATCTTCACCATCAATATAAATTTTAACATCAGATGAAGCCTCAATATCTGGCACATCATTTATAGTTATTTTTTTACCTTTGTAACATGATGTATTTCCTGCATTATTGCATGTGCTTGATACAGAAGAGTTGGCTGCAAAATTAGCATTAACTTTCGCAATTTCTTCTATGTTATTGTTATTAAAAGAGTTTGATTCATAGTTATATTTGTAAATTATTCCATTATGATCTGATCTATATATCTTTCCTCCAACAGGATCATTTAAGATAGAATATAAATGGTCTGGTCTATCAGGATTTGTTACATCTAATACAGAAAAACCTGCACCACCTCTACCATAAGGTATCATTAATATTGAGTACCAAGCTTTAGCTAAGGTTCCTGGTTTTTTAAAATACATATCGTGTACAACAGGTGATCCATCAACACCGTATATTGGAACTGTTCCTCCTCCTGAACTTTTATTTAAACCTGGATTTATCATTGTTGGTAATCTACCTGCAATTAAAGGAGGGACAAATCCCCATATTTCTTCTCCGGTATTAGCATCAAAGGCATGGAGAATTCCATTATTGGCCCCAACATAAATTACTTTTCTTCTATCTTTCCATATATCCTTGAAATCTTTTTGATAATTATTTTTATTTCTAAAAAAAGCTTCTTGATTTTCATTTAAATATGATACTTCGCCTTCTGGTGGTCCAACTAATAATAAATTAGAATTGTAAATGTCAGCTAAATAATGATCCCTTTTAGCAGTTAAATTACAGCCTGTTTTATAACCAAAATAATCTTCTCCTCTTATAAAATTTATTAATCCTTTTGCATCGTCTACTACGCCATCTTCTACTGAAGCAATATTATCTCCATTAGCACCGCAACGTCCAGTGCCACCAGTATCTGTACTGTCGTTATGGTAATCTTTTACAATATTCCCAGTTAACTGAAAAAGTTTTGTTTGAATTGAGCTAACATTAGTATCTTTAAAGTTATCATAATCAGTATATGGTAAACCATCTATTGCAGTCCAAATTTTTCTTTCACTTGGTCTTTTACTCTTAAGCTTTTCAGAAGCTTCCCAGTCAGGAGTTGTATTTACATTTATACCTGAAGCATTTTTAATTATTTCTGAACGTTTTAATTTACCTTCCCATTCTTTTTTTGCAAAATAATCAAACTGAGCTTGATATACTTTTCCAGAACTTTCAATAGATCCTGCAATTGCAGGTGAGGTATATGATAAATTTTCACTAGTAATAGTTGATATTAAAACTTGAAGCTGAGTTTTTAAATCTTGGGCAGTTGTAGCTACTATAGCTTTTGTATACCCGCTATCTCCCACAGAAGCCATTTCATCAAATTTCCCTAATGCACCACCAGATATCTCATTTCCGTAAGCAATCATAATGCTTTTTACTCCATTAGCAGCCAATGTACGCATATCTGTTTTTGCAGAGTCATGCGTTGATTGTGCCCAACCACCATCACCTATTACAATTACATAATTTAACTGGCAATCTATATTATCGTCAGGAGAGTCAGCATGATTAAAATAAGCTTTTGCCATTTTAGAAAATGCGGTTGCATGGGTAGCTCTATATAATGATATTGGTTGTTGTAAATATTGGTAAATTTTTTTGGCCCCATCAGCATCAACCTTTACTGGTATACAATTTTTAACATCGCACGGGATACTTTGACCTTCTCCACTACGTGCAGCAGCGTTCCATCCTGTATAACCAGCACCACCTTGGTGGCTCCACAAACCTAAGCCAAAGTGAGCACCTTCAGTTAAAGCGCTATCAGATACTGCAGCTTTAATTGCTTCAATTGCTCCTCTAAGTTTTGATACACCACTTAGACCAAAAACTTTTTGAAATTCTAAATCTTTATTGATTATAACAATTTCTAATCTTCCTCTATTAGCAACAAGTAAATTTCCTGCTTGATTAAATTTTATACTATGAGGTTCCATAAAATAAAGTTTATCAGCAGATGATGGTTCAAACGCATCAGCGATTCCTTCAGATTTAATTAAGCTTACTAAGTTTCCATTGCTAACTTTTATTTTACATACTTTATGTGTATAAGTTCCAACTGAGTATAAATGAGTAGCATCATTTGGGTCAGTGACTAATCCATAAGATGTTCCACATGGGTTATCAAACACAGCAGTTTTAGTTTCACTTACACAGTTATTTGTAATTTTAAAACTCCAAATTTTTTTAGTATATCTACTTGCTACATATAAATATTCATTATTACTATCAGCAGTAATAGCTGTTACAAATTTTGCTGCTTCATGTAAATCTCCAGTACCATCAATTCTCCATTTGTTACCAGTAGAAAAATTTGTTGCACAAGGCAAGGGTGCTGATCCAAAATTTGTATCTACTGTTAAATCTTTTACCCAAAGGTATGCATTTCCTCTTCCCCATTTTCCACCTCCCATGGCGTAATAAATTCCATCTTGAATATCTATTGCGATATGGTTGCTTTTAAAATCTTGATCTTTAACTTCTTGCACACAATACCTATCTTTACTATTTCTGCTTGTATCAAGACGTTCACTTACTCGAGGATTAAACTGTTTAATTCTTCCATAATTAGCATCGTCATTTTTAAGATGAGCTGTATAAAGCATGCCATCATATTCTTCGATATTTACGGCGTTATCTTTTCTAAAACCTCTATTATTATCATTTCCCCAAGGATGAGAGGTTCTACATGCTGTAGTTCCTGCTTTACTTAAATTTCCATAAGGAGATTTTTGGTTTACTGTTGGTGAGGGATCTGAGTCCCAAGTAGTTATTCCATTATTATCTAATTCTGCTACCCAATAAAATCCATGAGTAGAGTCTTGTACAACTGCCATTGGCTCTTTCATTTTATATACTCCACCATATTTTTCCGATGGCCAATTCATACTAAATGTACGATCCAACAAAATTAATATATTTGCAGGAACACTCTTACCACTTCCGGGAGGTAAATTTTTAGAATACGATTGATTAGTTAAAAGAGTTAAAAAAACAGCTACTATAAATAAAAATTTTTTCATTTTATAAAAACTAACAAAAATAAAAGATTTGACCACTTATTCTTTAATCAATTTGAGCTTTATATCGTAAAAAAAGTAATGAAATTAATATTTATTTACTGTCCACAACAACAATTGTTAAATCATCTTTTTGAACATGTCCTTCTTTTAAAATTTCATCAATAATTATTTTTAATCTCTCATTATTTGGGGTTGATTGATATTTTTTTATATAATTTTGAAACCCTTCTGATCCCAACATATCTCCTTTAGGATTTTTAATTTCTGTAATTCCATCTGTAAAAATATACATAGAACTATCTTCAAAAGTAATTTTGTGTTCTGTATATTTTGTATTAGACATAATTCCTAAAGGAGGACCTGCTTCGGTATAATTTGAAAATGAACCATCTTTCGAATAAATAATTGGAGGTTCGTGACCTGCATTAGCAAGTAATAATTCTTTCTTATTACTATCGTAAATTCCAATTAACATTGTAACAAACATACCTCTAGAAATTGTTTCACAAATTTCGTTATTTAATTGAATTAATAAATTAGATGCAGAAAAATCTGTTTTGCTTAAACACCTGTAAAGACTCGAAGCTTTAGACATTAACAATGATGACTTAATTCCTTTACCCGACACATCTGCTACACCAAAACCATATTTTCCATCTCCTAAATCTGAAAAATTATAAAAATCTCCCGAAACTACTTTTGCTGGAATATTAATTCCTGAAACTGGAAAAGATTCTTTCTTATTTTGTGATAAAAGAGATTTTTGAATTTCTCCTACAATCTCTACTTCTTTTTGAATTTTATTTTTTTCAATCATTTCCTGCGCCATTTTTGCATTTCTTATTGCAAGAGCAGCGGGAGCAGAAAGAGTCTCTAAAAGCTTTCTGTCATCTTCAATAAACAATTTATCATTTGTTTTTTTATTTAAACAATGAATTACTCCAATACATTCATTAGCAGCAATTAAGGGAGAGCATAAAACTGAATAAGTTGTAAAGTTTGTTTTATTATCTAAATCAAAATAAAATTCTGCAATTTCTCTTACATCTTTTTTAACATTTCCAACCCTGATACATTTTTTTTGCTCAACTGCTTTACCCATAACTCCATCTTTTAAGTCAAGCTCATACTCATCCAAGTAATCTTGATGAAGGGATGCAATACATTGAAACTTTTTCTTCTTCTCATTTATTAAAAAAATATTTGCAGCTTGTGCATTAATTCTTGCAATAATTACTTGAAGAGCAGTTTTTAAAGTTTCATTTAGATCAAGAGATAGAGCGAACTCCTGATTCATTTTTGTGATAATTTCTAAATCTACGTTTATTTTAGAACTTTCATCCTTTTTATTTTCGTCTTTTTTTGTTTTAAATAGAAACATTTATTTCTAGTATTTTAAGCTTATTTTGATAAAAATTAAACAATGGAGATTTTAATTAACACACCAAATTTATATATACATCTTCAAGATGCCGTGTTGATAGTCCAATTCTTAATTGATGGATTAATACACGTTACCTCAAACATAAAAATATAATAACAAAATAGTGGACATAGCTTTAGTAATAATTCTTGGAGCACTTTGGGGCAGTTTTGCAAATGTATGTATTTTTCGATTACCAAAAGAAAAAGGAGTAGTTTCAGGAAGATCATATTGTCCCAAATGTAAAAAAAAAATTGTTTGGTATGATAATATTCCAATTATTTCATTTTTTTTATTAGGTGGAAAATGCCGAAAATGTAAAAAATCTATTTCAATTCAGTATGTTATTGTTGAGGCAATAAATATAGTTTCATTTATAACAATTTATTATTTTTTTGGAATTTCTATAATAACCGTCTTGCTTATGATGCTGAGTCTTTCTTTTTTAATAATTTTTTTTATTGATCTTGAACATTTTATCATTCCAAATGTTCTTACATTTCCAATGATGATTGTAGGATTTCTAAAATCTTTTGATCCAAATTTACCTTTTTTATTTCCAAACTATATAAATTCATTAATTGGAGGTTTATTTGGCTACGGTGTTATTTGGTCAATTATATATTTTTATAAGCAAATTAGAAAAAAAGAGGGCATGGGACTTGGGGATGCAAAACTTTTAGCTGTAGTTGGTTTTTGGTTTGGTTGGATTTCAATACCATTTGTATTATTTCTTTCTTCAGTTTTAGCACTACTTTGGGTTGCTCCAGATTTAATTAAAAAATCAATAAAATTAACTTCACAAATACCATTTGGTCCGTATATAATTTTGGCATCAATATTATTTTTTATATCGAAGCAAAAATTAATGTTAATGCTATGAGAAAAATTTACTTAACTATTTTATTGTTTTTTTTACTTTCAACAAATTCGTTTGCTATTTTACCTTTTAAACAATCAAAAGTAATTTCTTCAGGTTATTCTCCCAATATTAAAGCGGCAAGAGGAATAAATTTTAAACCGGATGGAACCGTAATGTATATAACTAATCGTATATCCGACTCCAACGAAAATGCACGAGTAACTCAATATACACTAACAACACCATTTGACATAAATACCGCAATAGATCCTGTCTCAACTAACTTAGTAGGTGATGGTGGTTCTATTCCACAATTGAGATTGCCACATGCAATTGAATTTAATACTGATGGAACAAGAATATTTATTACTACCAACAAAGATCCAACTTCTGTCTATCAATTTAAATTAACTACTCCTTGGGACACCACCACATTAGAATTTGAATTAAGATTTCAAGTAGATTTAACAGGTTCGGGTAACGAAGATCAGGTAAGAGCTCTAGCATTTAAACCTGATGGAAAACGTATGTTTATAGGCGGTAAAGATCAAGATGTAATTAGAGAATATATATTAACAAACCCTTTTGATCTTACATCAGGTGTTTCAACAGGATCTATATCAACAGTCGACTTAGAAGACGCTGACGAGAGTATGAGAAATATTCAATTCAATTCAGATGGAACTCGACTTTATATTGGTGGTGATGAAAATAATGATATGAAAATGTATACTTTGAGCACACCTTATGATGTTACTACTTTATCTTCTACTGCTACTACATATGATTTAGGAAGTAGATTTACTGAAATGAGAGGTTTTATATTTACAGCAAACTTTACAAGATTGTTTGTTACAGATGATAATGGCACAACAAATACAATTTATGAATATAGTGTAGAATGTGCTGGTACAATTACTTGTAATGATCCAACAAACAATGATGATGTTAAGGCAATTATTCAGGCTAATGTAGAACTTTCAAATCGAATTATAAGACATAATACAAATTCAATTTTTCATCGAATTGAGTGGCTTAGAAGACATAAAAATAAAGATAATTTAACGAACCTAAATGCGGAAGTTGATTTTTCAAATGAAGTTGTATCAAATTTAGCAAAAGGACTTTCTAGTTATAAAAAAGATAATACTGGGAATTTAAATGAGGAAGATTGGTTTAAATGGAGCGAAGGTAGAGTTACATTGGGTAAAAGAAGTGCAATAAATTCAGCTTCAAAAAATATTCATAGTTATGGTATTTCTTTAGGATCTGACAAAATAAAGGAAGACGATCCAGATACGATGCATGGTTATGTGTTTCAATACGGTAATGACAATGTTAGTATTGGATCTTACGGAACTAAATTA
>Ga0114933_10006774_pt1 | contig 10088 bp, 6 predicted proteins | sample 4SBtaG_FD_89691 | JGI IMG/M metagenome (GOLD analysis project Ga0114933, IMG submission 89691) | Deep subsurface microbial communities from Kolumbo volcano to uncover new lineages of life (NeLLi) - 4SBTROV12_W25 metaG | ecosystem: Environmental > Aquatic > Marine > Volcanic | place: Kolumbo... | reverse complement strand
TACAGAGCAGCGACGTAGAGGAAAACTCACGGCTCGCGAACGTGTAGAAAAGTTTATTGATGCAGGATCATGGCGAGAGATCCAGCCGCTTGTGGGCACGGCGTCCTACAGCGAGGATGGGCTAAGCCTTGAAAGCTTTGTGCCCAAAGGTGCAGTAAAAGGGTTTGGAAAAGTCAACGGTCGGCAAGTGGCTGTAGATGCCGGTGACTTTACTGTCCGAGGAGGGTCTGGCGGAGGAACCGAATCCGGCCTAGGTGGTGAATTAGGCACGAAAGAAAGAGCTCTCGAATGGCAAATTCCATACATCCGATTACAAGATGCGGCCGGGGGGTCAGTTCGTGGGTTTGAAACACTTGGACGCACCTATGTACCAGATGGAAATATCAATACGCAGCGCGATGTTCAACTACTAAGACTTGTACCAGTAGTCTCAGCTGCATTAGGATCCGTTGCCGGCTTACCAGCCGTCGAAACGTGCTTAGCTCATTTCAATGTCATGGTGAGGGGAATAAGTCAGGTATTTCCAGGTGGCCCACCGGTAGTCAAGGCTGCCCTAGGTTATGACGTGACTAAAGAGGAGCTTGGGGATGACAGAATTCACATCGGAATTTCAGGCGTAGTAGATAATCTGGCCGAGACGGAAGAGGAAGCTTTTGAAATCATCAGGAGGTTTCTTTCATATCTACCATCAAACGTAAACGAAATGGCACCGCGAACTGAGCCGACTGATGACCCAGACCGTCGTGAAGAAGACCTATTGTCTGCCATACCACGCGATCCCCGAATGACCTACGACAGTCACAAGATCATAAACGACGTTGTTGACAAGGATTCATTCTTTGAAATCGCTCCAAAATACGGTCGTGCACGGATTACTGGATTAGCCCGAATTAATGGCTATCCAGTAGGTATCATGGCTAACAATACCAAGATATTTGGTGGTACAACCGACGTGGACGCTGGCGAGAAAGTTATACGGCTAATCAGGCTATGTGACACGTTTCACTTACCAATGATCACACTAACAGATGAGCCCGGATTTATGGTTGGAATAGACAGTGAAAAGCGTGGAATTGAACGTGCAGGAGCACGTTTAGTTATGGTCACCTGTGACAGCAGAATGCCTTGGGCCCAGGTAGTGATGGGACGTATGTACGGAGTCGCAGGACAAAGTCATCACAGACCCTCTGGAATGTACAAGCGGTGGGCCTGGCCAAGTGCGCGCTGGGGATCCATGCACATTCAGGGTGGCGCATCCGCAGCATATGCCAGAGAAATTCGTGAATCTGATGATCCAGCTGCAAAGACCGCCGAAATAGAAGCTCGATTACAGGCTATTGCCTCGCCATTTCGGACCGCTGAAGCAACGGGACAAGATATTATTGATCCAAGAGACACTCGTACAGTTTTGGTTGAATTTGTGGAAGAAGCTCAGCGGGTACTAGCAACCCAACTCGGTCCAAACCCAAACCCATATCAGCCTTAGAACAGGAAGTAAATCATGACCACAATTTCATTAGATGGTGAGCAAACATCGCCTAGTGTTGCCGTCGAAGCTACCGACCAAACCTTCATGGTTGATGTAATTGAAGCGTCAAAGCAGATCCCCGTTGTTGTGGACTTCTGGGCTCCGTGGTGTGGCCCATGTCGAATCCTGGGTCCCGTGTTGGAGAAAGTTACAACTGAATTCAACGGCAAAGTACGTTTGGTCAAAATCAACTCGGATGAAAATCCGCAAGTCGCGCAAGCATTCGAAATAAGCTCTATCCCAGCAGTTTTTGCGTTCAAGGATGGGCAGGCAGTCGATAAATTTACAGGAGCTCTTCCTGAAGCTCAAGTTAAAGACTTTTTCATGAAACTAGCCCCGTCACCTGCTGACGAATCTATGATGAAAGGTGCTGAAGCACTGCAAAGTCGTGACTTTGAACAGGCTCGTATTTTCTTCGAGGAAGCCCTCAAGCATGACTCCAGTCATCCAAGGGCTAATGCAGGAATGGGTGCCTTACTGATTGAAGAAGGCAAAATTGATGATGCAGAGTCAATTCTAAAACAATTCCCAAAAGAACCAAGCGCTACAAGACAGCTTGCCCGTATACATTTCATCAGAGATGGATCAGATGATGAAGCCGTCGCCCAGGCTTTGGAGGTCTTAGAATCTGATGTACATGAACATAGTGAGCAGGCAGAAGCACATTATGTACTTGGTTGCCGAACCGCATTACAGGGAGAATGGCAAACAGCACTTGAACATTTTCTTAGCACTGTTCGACTAGATCGGTCAGTCAGAAATGATGGTGGCAGACTTGGCGCGCTCGACGTGTTCAATGTTCTAGGAAACGGCCATGAGATCAGCCGTGAATACACACGGCGACTCTCTTCATTACTCTTCTAGTTACTAACACAAGTATGACCATCTCACCCGCAATAACCATACAAAATCTTCGTAAAACGTATGGAACCGTAGAGGCTTTAAAAGGAATCGATCTTGAGATTCAACCAGGGGAAATATTTGCTCTCTTGGGGCCTAATGGCGCCGGTAAAACTACAACAATCGAAATTTTAGAGGGACATCGAGCGCCTACCAGCGGGAGTGTGTCGGTTTTAGGATTCAAACCAAATGAGAGAGCACATGATTTTAGAGAGCGTATAGGGATTGTCCTTCAGGAAACGACGGTAGATGGGTATTTAACAGTCAGAGAAACCGTTGACTTATTCAGCTCATATTATTCGCGACCAAGGAATACCGACGAAATTCTCGAGATCGTTGGGCTTGAGAGTCAGAGAACGTCTCTTGCTAGAAGATTATCCGGCGGACAAAAAAGACGGTTAGACGTTGCAATCGGACTAATTGGAAATCCAGAAATACTATTTCTCGATGAACCTACTACTGGGTTCGATCCTCAAGCACGAAGAGCTGCGTGGGAAATGGTGCAGAGACTGGAGGAACTCGGGTGCACCGTTGTACTGACCACACATTATATGGAGGAGGCAGAATTCCTAGCGACCCGAATTGCAATCATGGCCGATGGCCAAATCATTGCCTCAGGAACCACTCCTGAGTTACGACAAAAATACACTGGATCACAAATAAGTTTTCAGGTAGATCCACGGTTCAACTCAATTATCAATAAATCTCAAGTGGTGAAAGACAACTCTTTAGATCTATTTGATGGCACTTTCACTCTTCGCACCAGTGACCCAACACCGGCGCTGCACCATCTAACTTCAGTAGCAATGAGCAACAATTTTCAGCTTGATAACTTAGTTGTTCGGCAAGCTACGCTCGAAGATATTTATCTATCTATCCTAGATACACATCAGAAAAATCAGGCTACGCAATGAAATCAACTGTTCGCCAAATCCAATCTCAGCTCATATATGACAATCGATCCTTCTGGCGAAATCCAGCGGCTGCTTTCTTTACATTTGCATTTCCTTTGATATTTTTGGTCGTATTCACCTCGATGTTTGGAAATGACATGATCACCACACCAAGTGGCATGTCAGCAAGCGGATCTACTTTCTATATACCTGCCATTATCACGCTGTCAGTAATCAACAGTAGTTATACCGGGCTCGCAATGCAGGTCACAGTCCTCAGAGATAGCGGATTCCTTAAGCGAGTCTATGGCACTCCTTTACCGGTTTGGCTCTTTCTAGCCTCCAAAATTATCCATCTGACCTTGGTTGGAATAATACTCATATTAATAGTGAGTCTTTTCGGGTCCCTGTTCTACGGAGTTACTCTTCCAAGCACCACCGCCGCATCTGCGATCTGCAGCATCATTCTGGGACTCTTTACTTTTTCTTCGCTCGGTCTAGCCATCACGACTGTGATACCAAACGCGAATGCTGCGCCCGCCATCGTAAATGCATCGGTAATACCTTTGCTTTTTGTGTCAGATGTCTTCATTCCTCTAGAAAATGCTCCCGACTGGATGGTATACATAAGTGCCATATTTCCGGTGCAGCATCTCGCAAGAATGTTACTCTCGGCCTTTGACCCGTTTGCTGCAGGATCCGGCTTTGAATTAGAGCATCTTGCAATCGTGGGAATCTGGGGAGTTGCTGGACTGATAATTGCAATCAAGCGATTCTCGTGGGAACCCCGAATCTAACGAGATCGAATAATTGTATAGGTGGCACGCCCGGTTGCCAAAAGTTCATCAGATTTGTCTTTAACATCCACCGATATAAACACCAGCGACCGCGATGATTTCAAAACTGTCGCGCGAGCAATCGCTCGACCTTTGGCTGGGCGTAAAAACGTAACATTTAAATCCAGAGTTGCTTGCCCTTGCCACGTTGCGTCATCGTCAGTACGTAACGTCGAGACAGCAGCCCCTGCGGCCGAATCAATTAGCGAAGATATCGCTCCGCCGTGCATAATATCTGGAAGTCGAGTGGCAAGCTGTTCTCGCATATCAACAACAAGCGAGACGTCTCCAGCACCATAGACTTCATGAATTTCTATGCCCAGCAGCTGCCAGTATGCAACCGTATCCAACTCTAGTCGTCTTTTCAAATCAGATGCATTCAAAGCGATAACCCCCTCTAGCCTTGAGTAGTCTCAGATAGTGCATCTTCACCAGACACATCTTCAAAACCCATACGATACAAATCTGCATAATTAGCATTCAAACTCATTAACTCTTCGTGATTGCCGATCTCAATAATCTCGCCCTCAGACATCATTACGATTCGGTCAGCATTGCGAATCGTGGACAAACGATGTGCAATCACGAACGATGTCCTCCCCTTCAGCATTGTAGCCAATGCCTCCTGAATCACCTTTTCTGTCGCAGTATCAATATTCGCAGTTGCCTCATCAAGAACTAGAATCGCAGGATCAGCTACAAGTGCCCTTGCAAATGAAATTAGCTGGCGCTGACCACCCGACAAGTTTTGTCCTCGTTCGTGAAGAATTGAATCATACCCACCTTCTAAGTTTTCAATAAACTCACTGGCGCCGACAGCTACAGCGGCTTTTCTTATATCATCATCACTAGCATCTAAACGGCCATATCGGATGTTGTCAGCAATTGAACCTGAAAACAGATAGGGCTCCTGCAGCACTACCGACATTCGTCGAGTCAAAGATGCTAATTGGATATCGCGGACGTCGATGTCATCAACCCGAACATGTCCACCTTGAATGTCGTAGAAGCGAGCTATTAAAGCCGTAATCGAAGTCTTCCCAGCACCTGTGTGACCTACTAACGCAATATTTTCTCCCGGTTGCACGTGTAAATCAAATTTTTTGAGTACCGGGACTCCAGGTAAATACTCGAAATCAACTGAATCAAAATCCACCTTGCCATCAATTTGAGTAAATTCATGTGCACCAGGTTTGTCATATATTAAAGGTTCAGTATCAAGCACCTCAAAGACTCGTTGTGCACCCGCCATAGCCCGCTGAAGCTGGGTATATTGCAGAACTATATCTCGCACTGGATTAAAAAATCTTTGTATAAACAGTAAAAAGCCCAGCGAAAACGCTGCCGCATCAACTGGATCGAGCGAACCGTTCATTAGTCGAATAATAATCACTATTAATACTAATATTGTGGCAATCGATGAAAGTAGCTCGACCACCGGCATAACCAGGCCCTGCAAACGAACTGCGGAAAGATTAGTTTCAAGATTCTGATTGTTTAGTTCATCAAATTCGTCCAGATTGGTCGACTCACGACGCATGGCTTGCACCACCCGAATTCCAGACACGTTCTCATTGATATTGGAATTGACGAGAGCAATTGCGATACGAGTGCGTATAAATGCGCGAGCCGCATAGCGCTGCCAAACGGCCATAAAAATAAATAATACTGGAATAACAGAGAGAGACACGATGGCCAAAAATGGATCCATCCAGAACATAAAAAATAGAATTAAACCAAGTCCAAAGACGTCCGATAGCACGGTAAGTATGCCAGTCGTCATTAACTCCTGCAGCGTGGTGACATCAGATGTTACTCGTGACATCACTCGACCGACCTCCTCCTTGTCATAAAAAGGCATCGATAATCGATTTAAATGTTCGAACATGCGACTGCGCAATTTTCGAAGAACATTGTGACCGATATATCCGGTTAGTCTGCGTTGATAGAACATCCCAGCGAAGGCCGCAGATGCCAGTCCGACTAAGATCGCCCCATATCGCAAAATTAATCCATTGACATCATCTAAGCGGCGACTCGCTTCAGCACTCCCCGACTCTGCACTCTTCCACTCGAGCAAAGCTTCGATAATAGCTCCCAATGCTTGTGCCATTAGAAATGGCTGGGAATAGGTTGTAACTGAAACCAGCATCATCGCAAAAATAGCGGCTATTCCGCGCCATTTGTACGGGGCAATAAAAGGAAATAGCCGCTTTATTAAATCCTTGTTATAGATTCGACCAAGTTCACTATAATCCCAACCATCTACGCGGCCTTGTTTATTATTAGTCGGCCCGGGACCGGCATTTCCACTCCAGCCCCCAGCACCACCGCCTCCCCAGTAGGCCATTTACTCACCTACCCTTCCGGTTTGCGATACGGACGCATCTTCCTGATCTTTTAGCTCCAAGTCATAAATTTCTCGATAAAATCCATTTGCCGCAAGTAATTCTTCATGTTTACCGCGTTCGACAATTTTGCCATCACGCATAACAAGAATCTGATCTGCCTCACGAACCGTCCTTAAACGTTGAGCTATGAGGAATGTAGTACGGCCTGCCATAAGAGTTCGCAGAGCCTCTTGAATTAAATACTCAGTACGCATATCAACGGCGGCTGTGGAATCATCAAATATGAGAATTCGAGGGTCAAGTAATAGCGTTCGCGCGATAGCCACTCGCTGCCGTTGCCCCCCCGATAAAGTTGAGCCACGTTCACCTACCCAAGTGTCATATCCGTCAGGTTGTGACACGATGTAGTCATGTAACCGAGCTGCCTGGGCTGCCGCTATAATTTCCTCATCGGTCGCGTCTGGTTTGCCATACGCTAAATTCTCACGGATTGTGGCAGAAAAAAGGAATACGTCCTGCTGAACCAATCCAACCGCTTGCCGGAGACTATTTAACGTTACGTCGCGTACATCTTCACCATCGATCAATACTCGACCCTGAGTCGCGTCATAAAATCGAGGAAGAAGATGGACAATACTAGTCTTACCTGACCCAGTCGGCCCGAGTAGTGCCACCGTTTGTCCTGGTTTTGCATGAATATTAATTTCCTCCAGAACGGTTCTGTTCGGATCATATTCAAACGAAACTCCTTCAAAAATAACATCCCCCGGACCGGGCGTGATGTCGGTTGCGTTGTCACCATCTTTGACCGGTGAGACTTGATCTAGGAGTTCAAATAACCGTCGACCACAAGAAAATGCGCGAGCTACAATATTTACAACAAAACCAAGCGCCCTGACTGGTACTTGGAGCAAAACCAGATATATCTGGAACTTAATCAAATCTCCTGGCAGCAATCTGTCAGCCTGTATTTCTTTGATTCCAACCCAAAAAACCAAGGCTACGGCAACTAGCCAAGCGCCCTGTAAAAACGGCTCGTTAAACGCCATATATTTTGTAGTGCGATATGACTCGAGATAAAGCTTATCTACCTTGTCATCGAACTTGCTCTGCTCAAACTCTTGACGAGAGAAAGCCTTCACCACCCGCTGCCCAACCAGATTTTCCTGCAAGACAATCCCCAGTTGACCCTGCATTTGTACGATTCCCAGCCAAATAGGTCGCATCCTAAGCGACATAACTCCAGCATAGATACCAATGATAGGAATAAGTGCGATGACTATAAGACCGACTCGCATATTTTCAAATGCAATTAACCCGACCGAAAGAATAATCAGGAGTGTAATAAATACGAGCCTTGTGACACCCATCTGTACGAACATGCGAATTCCCTCAATATCCTGGGTGGCACGCTGCATAATTTCTCCCACTTGAGCTTTATCGTGAAATCCAAAAGAGAGTTGTTGAAGATGGTCATAAAGTGTATTCCGTAGATCGTACGCCACGCGTTGCGAGAGAGATTCACCGAGATAGGCCTGCCCGTACGCTAAAGCCCCACGAGCAATCGCGGTCACGAATAACAAGCCACACATAAGCGAAAGAACACCCCATGATGCCGCAGCGGTACTAATTCCGTCGTCTACTCGAAGCTTTAGACCAGAGTTAATTATCCAACCAATTAAAGTTGGAAGAGCAGCGGTGCCAATGGCAGCTGCAATCATTACACCGTTGGTCCAAAAGAAGCGTTGCTTGTGACGAAGTGCCACTCGAATTAATCGACCCAATACAGGCGAACTCATAGCCATTACATGTATATAACACAGCCCCAGCCAAGGCGCGATTCCGAGGAATAGACGGGGGGAAGAAATTTCAAGATACCGCCCCTGACTCTAAATGATCTAGTAATCAGGCAGTTCGTGTTCCGCCCGCTACCAAACGCGTGTGCCCATCTTCCGGGTCACGTGCGAGCTCAATTACATCCTCTAATCGTTCCCGCAGTGCCGGAACATGTGATACCAACAGTACCAATCTGTCCGAATTTTCGTTAACTAACTGTTCAATTCCAACCATTGCCAACTCAATATGCTCTTCATCCAATGAGCCGAATCCTTCATCCAGGAAAAAAGAATCAAGGCGTCCGCCTTTGCGAGAGATCATCTCCGATAAGCCTAGCGCGAGAGAAAGTGACGCCAAGAAAGTTTCCCCGCCAGAAAGGGTACGTGCGCTCCTTTCCTGTCCCCCATGAGAAAAATCTAAAATATTGAAGTCGCCGTCATTTGTAAATCGATAGCGGTCGCTGGACATCGATGCATATTTATCTGAAGCCTCGCGTGCAAGTTCACTGCGTTCAGCTTCCAGTAAAAATCGTACGAATCGTGAATCCGTAAGATCGCGCCGAAGGGTCTCAAATACATTCATCTCCCTTTTGGCCAGATCTATGTTTTGAATCACTTCAGTCTCTGAATCGATTTGCTTTTGTAGAAGTGTCAACTGCCCACTAAGATTTGATATTTTCTCCTTAGTTAACTGAAAAAAAGCTTCGAATTCTTCTCTAGAGGGATTACCTGCGTACCCAGATACCGATGACATTACGTCCATAATTTGATCATCAATTACAACAATTTCCGAACTAACAGATACAAGCTCTTTGCGTAAACTCGCGTCCTTCGTCTTCCATTCCTCACGAACACGATCTCTGAAAAGTCTTAACTTCTGACTAGTCGAGAAATCATCCTCTGACATTACGTCTAGACCCATCTGGGCTGCGGCCGAAGAAAGCCTATTGGATAAGATAATGAGCTTTCGGTTTGTTGCTTCATCGTCTTGCAGCTGCGTCGTTAGCGCACCAAGTGCTGTTGCCAGAGTCTGGTTGGCTGAATTCAAATAGAGTTGAGATTGATCAAGTTGATTCTGCTGTCCGTCAACAATACCTACCATGTCCTCAAGAGACGGGGAACCTTCAAAATCTAGCTGAGCAGCAATCAAGGAAGTTTCAAGTTCTATTCGTAATTGCTCTAACAGATTTTGCGCATTTGCAATCTCGACACGACTGGTCTCTTCTATCTTATTTGCTTGTTCAAGTGCGGCAAACTTAACGGCATGACTGCTAGTCATCTGCTGCTGCGTATCCCTAGCTACTGCAAGTTCTCCTTCCAAATCGCTCTGTTGCTGACTTGCGAGCGTGAGTTCACTTCCGACATCTGCTCTAACGATATTTGTAATTGCATTACCACAAACGGGACAAGGATCTCCGATCTCAAGTTCACTGAGAAGTGCGCCAGCCCTGTCGTGTCTTTCAGCCTCATTAAGCCTTTCTTTAGCATCTAATAGTTGTTTTTCAATTGTGCGTATGTGCTCCACGATTTCACTAACTTGTCTTTCAGAGTCGCGATATTTCTGTTCAGCGTCACTAACGTCAGACGTAATGGTGTGGTAGGTGACACCTTTCTCTTTCAAAGATTGATCAGACTGCTCAAAGGATTGTTTTACAACTTTGACCTGTTCAATCAATTCCTGGCGAGCTAGGACTTTTTCCTCACCTCCAATTTCTCGCTGTGCGCTCGCTAGTTGTTCCTCAGCC
>Ga0114933_10006773_pt1 | contig 10090 bp, 8 predicted proteins | sample 4SBtaG_FD_89691 | JGI IMG/M metagenome (GOLD analysis project Ga0114933, IMG submission 89691) | Deep subsurface microbial communities from Kolumbo volcano to uncover new lineages of life (NeLLi) - 4SBTROV12_W25 metaG | ecosystem: Environmental > Aquatic > Marine > Volcanic | place: Kolumbo... | reverse complement strand
ATTTGTGTCTGAAAACGAATTATGTGACTGGCAAGAATGGGTAATGAAATTAAGTGGTCGTGGTTTTTCTTGGGATAGGCTGTACAATGCTATGAATCGAATGCACCGGGATGATTCTTCGGTCTCAACTATGGTTGATGATTTTATAATCGATATAGAATCTAATTTGGATATAATACATGATTACCTGGAAACCGATATACTTTCCTGGTATCTGGATAACACTGTATCTGTATCTGTTGAAACAATTAAGAGGTATATAAAGTGAAACTGACATTACTGAAAGGAACTTCAGAGGCGTCTGATTTATTACAAAGACAAGATCCTTTAGATATGGATGCAATTTCTAGTACTGTCATACAAAGGACAGAAGAAGTGTTTGGAGCAGGTGTATCTCCTGCGCAGTCTGTTGTGAAAATCATTGAGGAAGTTCGTCAGAATGGAGATGAAGCTGTTTTAAAGTATGCCAGGATGTTTGATGATCCAGATATTAGCAGCACCTCATATGACTTGTCTTTGCTCGACCAAGCCGAATCTCAAATTCCCAAAAAATTGTGGAATTCTCTGGAATTAGCAGCTGAACGGATTCGTGACTTTCATTCCAAGACCATGCCTAAAATGGAGATTAAAACTTCGGCTGGTATATCAGAAATTGTTAAACCTCTCCAAAACATAGGGGTGTATGTGCCTGGTGGCACAGCGGCATATCCTTCTACAGTTCTTATGACAGTTATTCCCGCTAAAATTGCAGGATGCGAATCGGTATGTATGGTCACCCCTAAACTCGCAGGCCGAGATATGAATCCGGTGGTTTTGGCAGCAGCAAAATTAGCTGGTGTGGATGCTGTGTATCAAGTGGGAGGTGTTCCTAGTATTGCCGCCTTAGCTTATGGTACTGAGACCATTCCTAAAGTTGATAAAATATGTGGCCCCGGTAATGTGTTGGTTGCATACGCTAAGAAGATGGTCCAAGGTCAGGTGGACATAGATGGCATTTTTGGACCTACTGAAACTATAGTTATTGCTGATAAATCTGCGTCTGCTGAATTTTGTGCAGCTGATATGATAGCGCAGGCGGAACATGATCCTATGGCTACAGCTATACTTATAACCGATGATTGTAATTTAATAGGAGAGGTCGAAAATGCTTTAGACAGTCAACTTAGTCAGCATGACAGAGGAGAACTTGCGCGCCAAGCTCTTCTTACAAGAGGGAAAATAGTACTTGTTGAAAATTTGGCAGAAGGCATTGAGATTGCGAACTCTGTAGCTCCTGAACATTTGTGTTTGATGGTTGAAAATACTGCATATTGGAAAACCCAAGTTAAGAATGCAGGAGGCTTGTTTTTAGGAGAGTATTCACCTGAAGTAATGGGTGATTATGTTGCAGGTCCCAGCCATGTAATGCCAACAGGGGGCACCGCACGGTTTAGTTCAGCATTAAGCGTGCATCATTTTTTAAAAACGATGCCAGTCGTTGAGTTAACTAGCAAAGAATTTGGCGCCTTGGCTCCAGATGCAGTTAATATCGCTCAAGCGGAAGGCCTGACGGCCCATTCAAATGCGCTGTCTATCAGATTGGATAATTTGTCAAAAAATGTTCAGAAAGGGAGTGTATAGAGTGTCTCATTGGAAAGAACTTCTTTTAGACCATATAAAAGCTATTGAAACCTATCAAGGTGTAGAATCTCCGGACACAATCGCAGCAAAAACAGGCATTAATATAGACGATATCATCAAATTAAATGGTAATGAGAATCCATATGGTTTCAGTGCGATGGTAAAAACTTATTTAGGGAACTACGATAATTATAATTTATATCCAGACCCCAATCAGGAAAAACTCAGGCATACTCTAGCGGAATATGCAGGGACTGATTATCAGAATATAGTGGCAGGTAATGGAGCTGATGAATTAATAGATCTTTTGATTAGGATATTCGTCGGTATTGGTGATGAAGTAATAATACCAACTCCTACCTTTGGAATGTACTCGTTCGGCACAGAGATAGTTGGCGGCAGAGTAATTAATGTTCCTAGAGATGATGGATATGACATTAATGTGAAAGAAATCATTGAAGCAATCACAGATCGTACTAAGATCATATTCTTGACCTCTCCAAATAACCCTACGGGTAACTTGGTTTCCTCGGAGGATGTATCGGAACTGCTGGAAAATGATGTCATTGTAGTGGTCGATGAAACTTATTATGAATTTTGTAAAATGACACATATGGGGTTGCTCTTGGATTACCCTAATCTGGTGATATTAAGAACGTTCAGTAAATGGGCGGGTTTAGCTGGCTTGCGTATAGGTTTTGGTATTATGGATCCCGAATTAGTTGAGACAATAATGGCAATGAAACCCCCATATAATGTGAATTTAGCTGCTGAGATAGCCATATATGCCTCTCTTGAAGACAAAGATAGGTTAATTGCTAGGGTGGATGAGATAGTTTCGGAAAGGGAAAGAGTATTTGGCATATTGAATGGTCTAGAAGGTATAAAATTGTATCCATCTATGGGTAATTTCATCTTATGTGAGTTCAATGGAGGTATCGGCAAAGTAATTTATGATGCTTTATGTGAAAAAGGCATATACTTAAGATACTTCGGTAAACCCCCTTTGGACGATTCCATCAGATTTAGCATAGGGAAACCTAAAGAAAATGAAATAGTGATGCGAGAAATAACGACAATTCTCGATGGGAGATAAATGCAATGAGTCGAAAAGCAACAATAAACAGGAAAACTGGAGAGACAGACATATCGATGACTTTGGATCTGGAAGGGACTGGCCAATATACAGTGTCTACGGGGAATGGGTTTTTGGATCACATGCTCGCCCAAATTTCCAGGCATGGGTTATTTGACCTGGACGTCAAAGCCAAAGGTGATATAGAGACAGGTTGGCATCATTTAGTAGAAGATTGTGGAATAGTGTTCGGACAGGTATTTGCGAAAGCTTTGGGTTCTCCGGTTGGTATAATACGAATGGCTCATTGTTACGTACCTCTAGATGAAACTTTAGCCAGAGTGGTAGTTGATTTGAGTGGAAGACCACATGCACAAATCCGAACAGGTTTGGATGATGTGATGGTTGAGACTCTTCCGGGTGATCTGGTTGGTCATTTTCTTGAGTCTTTCGCGTATGAAGCAAAAGTAAATTTGCATGCAGAAGTGTTAACAGGACAAAGCCCTCATCATAAAGCAGAAGCAATTTTCAAAGGATTAGCGAGGGCTCTAAGACAAGCGGTTACAATAGATCAAAGAGCCCCAGATTCAGTGCCAAGTACTAAAGATTCCTTAGGTTAGGTTTTCATCTACCTTTACGTGCTATGAATTCCGGGAAGGCGTCTTCTGCCTTAGCTCCGCGCATGACATTAGCTGTGAAGTAGGTCTCATTTTCCCATTGTGTTTTCAAGTTTTCACCTAGTCCTTGAAGCATTAACTCTTTAATTCCAATAACTGATTCTCTGTGGTTATTAGCGATAGAAGTAGCAATTTCCATTGTTTTATTCAGAAGTTGGTTAGAAGGAACTAAGTGATTTATGAGTCCTATCCGATATGCCTCTTCTGCAGCTACAACTCGACCTGTGAAGAGCAACTCTTTGGCCATAGGCCAGCCAACTTGATTAGGAAGAGTCCAAGAACAGTTAATCCTTCCATAAGCCGCAGCCAAGAACCTAAAGCTAGAATTCTCGCAACCAATTCTGAAATCTAAAGAGGATGACAAGACTGCTCCACCCCCATATGCCAGACCGTTAATCATTCCTATGACTGGTTTTGGGCTAGCGCTGATTTCATAGCTACCTTTCTGCCGTTCTGTAGACCATTCATCTAGTTGTTCTTGAGTATACAGTTGGTCATTTTCTCGCTGTTCATGAATGTCCCCTCCTGCGGTAAATGCCTTTTCTCCTGATCCCGTTATTACTAAACATCCTACGTTTGTGTCTTCGTTTAACGTGGTTACGGCATCATGAAGTTCAGAAGATAATTTTCTGTTCATTGCATTCAGAACTTCAGGACGGTTAAGAGTGATTAATCCGACTCCAGATTCTATTCTAGTGAGTATGTGTTCGTAAGCCATTTTACAATCCTATATTTTTATCATGATTCTATGCGGTCTCTGGTGGTCAGTCAAATATTTAGGACTTAAATGGATGACCTGATGTTCTTCAAATTATCTTGCCCGGTAGTATAATTTATATGTAGTAAGGAATTATTTCAATGGATGATGTGATAATAGTAGGTGCAGGACCTGCAGGCGCGAACACCGCTCTAGGCCTAACTAAGTCTGGGCATTCCGTTACCGTGATTGATAGCCGAACACTTTTGGGGGATAAAGTGTGTACTGGGATCATCGGTTCAGAATGTGTAGATAAATATCCTCCTGCACCCAACATAATATTTGGTGAACCTACTTCAGCAATTGTTACGACTGCGAATGGTAAAGAGTACTATTTTTCTACCAGTTATCCTCAAGCGAGCGTAATTGATAGGACAGAGTATGTGGCTGAATTTTCTAGACAAGCACAAAATAATGGAGCTAAATATTTCCTTGATGAAAGAGTGACATCAGTCAATGTAATGGAGTCTCACGTAAAAGTGAGTACAACACAACGGAATTTGACGGCTAGATGTGTAGTGGTTGCTTCCGGATTTGGAACTTCGTTACTATCACAAGTTGGGCTATCGAAAAGCTATGAATATATGGTTGGCTCACAAGTGGAAGTGGAAATTCAAAATATTCAGAGCGTGCGGGTATACTTGGATTCGCTAAAGACTCCGGGGTTTTTTTCTTGGATAACCCCCACAACCAATAATAAAGGTTTGGTAGGAGTGATATCTGACAATAAATCAAAACATAAACTTGAGGAATTACTAAAACATTTAGCCCTAACCGATGTAATTGATAAGGTGTGTGGCCCAAGCAGGTCATGGGGTATCCCTCTGAAACCGATCAATCAAACTTATAGTGATCGAGTACTGGTTGTAGGGGATGCTGCTGGACAAATCAAACCTATTACAGGAGGAGGAATTTTTTATTCCTTGTTATGTGGTGATATCGCCGCTTCAGTCTTGAATGAATGTCTTAGGAATAAAGATTTGTCTGCCGCTGCTTTAAGCGAATACGAAGTGTTGTGGAAAAAAGAAATAGGTAAAGAGATACTATCAAGTTATGGTATCAGAAAATTCGTTGAACGAATTCCTAGAAAAATACAGAGCCAATTAGTGCGAGTGGCCAAAGCTCACAGCCTAATAGAAGATATAATCATGAATAAAGGAATGTTTGACTTGCATTCTCAGATTTTTTCAGCAATGTTTTCGCACCCCGCGGTTTCTTGGATCTTTAGGAAAAACTCCATGGATTCTCAAGAGTCAAAATTTGTGCAGGACAAGATTGTAGAAATAGGAACTAACAAACAGATTGAGGAAAATGAATTAGTTAGTCGGTAATTACTGCAAAGCTGGGACTACTACAAGTCCTTCTTCAGGGGTACCCAGCGAATCAGTCAATTGAGAATGATGAAGTCCTGCGGTGTAGGCACTTAGCGCAGCGTTGTAAGTATTCTTGTCCCATTGAGAGATATCTGACTGCAATCGTAGGAATGGATAGGTGTGTGGATAATTATTCTGGAATCCAGATAACTCTGTCTTATGAGAGGGCTGATCCTGGAATAAAATACTCTTTGTAGCGTGTGGGTAAGTTTCTATTACTTTGTAGCCTTTAGAATTTAATTGATTAGAGATGTTGATGCTTCTGTAAATTAATGTTTTAGAAATTGAGCCTCTGGCAGTGTAAAAACAACTGATGGACATTGAGGCCATTTGGATTTCAGAGATTCGTCCCTTATTGCCGGTTATTGAATATTTGCATTCGCAACTTGTTTCCAAACAACATAGTCCTAGAGGGAGAGAAGTTGGGGAACCGATCGCTAGAATTGAAGGAGAGATCCGATCCATGATATCGTAAAATTCCTCATCCTTTTTAAATGTATATACCTTCGTGGCCTGCAAATCCGGATTAAGTAAGACTATGGTGCTTTGGTATTTGTCGTTTGCTCTGATATGCAGTCCTGCGAACATGTGGTAATTACTCCTTCTCGATAATCTCCTTAAGTTTATTCATTATGATATTAGATGATGTATAGGGATCTGCAGATCTTGTTTTCACTTCATCTAATATCTGTGTGAATTCTGGTGTATTGTTTACGAACTCACTAATATAGTTAAGGCTCAAATAGTTTATAATTTCATAAGTTTCATTGCTACGCTGAGTTCCTTTTCTTTCGGCTAAGTTACCTGTGCTTTTCATGTGGTCGTGATATGCCAGAATTTCTTGTAACATTTCAGGAACCCCTTCTCCGCTGGTTGCTTGCGTTTTCGCTATCCTTGGTGCGGGCGCTGGTCCTTTATGCTGGGATATTATGGTTGCCTTGAGGTCTGCTATCAACCTATCTGCCCCTGGTCTATCAGCTTTGTTTATAACGTATAGGTCGGCTATCTCCATTAACCCAGCCTTGATCATCTGAATGGAATCACCAGATTCTGGGGTCAGTATCACTGCAACGAGATCGGCGAAGTTCATGATTTTTACTTCTGTTTGACCTACACCAACCGTTTCAATCATGATAACGTCAAAGTTAGCAGCGTCTAACAGTCTAATCATACTACCTAAGATCATAGGGATACCGCCACTTTCTCCTCGAGAGGATAAACTTCTAATATATACTGATTCATCATTGTGTTGGTCAGCCATTCTGATCCTGTCACCTAATATAGCGCCACCGGAATAGGGACTTGATGGGTCAACTGCAAGAACAGCGACTGTCATATTTAGTTTCCGAATTTCATTGATGAGTTGGTTTACTAGTGTGCTTTTACCTGCGCCTGGGGAGCCTGTAATACCTAGTGTGATTGCATTGCCTGTGTGGTTGTCTATAGTGGATAGGATGCGAAAGGCTTGCTCGTCGAGCTGCTCAATCATAGAAATCATTCTTGATATAGTTCGAACATCCGCTTCTAATATTTTATTGACTTCAATATTCATAAATATATTAATTGGGTCAAGGATAGTGCTATGGCTTAATTAATGAGTGCTACTTACTTCTAATAGATCGTGTCTGGTTCCCCATTTTTTTAGGAATCTGCCAAAATTTTTCACACTGAGTTCATCTCTCTGATTTTCGTCTAATTCGGTCCATTGACGGTGCTCATGTCTCAATATGGGAATACGGCCGTCCGCGATTACTTCCATGTGTAGATTTTTGATTTGAAAACTGTAATCAATATCAAGATTACGATAAAAACGGAAACATTCTCTCATAAGCCCCGTTTCTTCGATTATACCTCTGGGAAATATCATGCAATATCCTTGCATCGCATCCGCTGGTCCAGATTCCACTTCCTCATGGAAGTGTTGCATATCATCTGATTTGAGCCCAAATGGACCGAGTAGCCCCAGGTTCGAGTTGTCCGCAAAAGATTGGGATACTATTGAGCAGATATCTCCTGTAATTTCTGCAGACGCATCTAATATTATTATGAACTTACCGGTACTTAACTTGATACCAATGTTCTTGGCAGCTGCATCACCTAGAACATGATCACAATGAACGACTGTTATGTTTTCTCTGGTGCAGGCCAACTCCTCTAAGTATTCCCCGGTTCCATCAGTTGATCCGTTGTCTATGGCTATGATTTCAAAACTAGACGTTTGAGCCTGATTTTCTATCGCTGCTAAACACCTGGATATATCGTCTTTGTAGCCATATGCATTTAAAATAAATGTGTAGTCATAGGCATTAGGCTGCTTAAGGCGAGAATCTATTTCTTTACCAGATGAGACTGAGGGCCATTTTTCTACTATCCTTTCCAGATACATTTTAGGCCTGATAATCGTGTCTTGTTGGTAGTCTTGTATGATGTAGCCTTCCGCTGATAGGCTAGCTCGGATTTCATCAGATTCTTGGTAGGATGCTAGGGATCGCAAATTTGAACGTTCTTTGGCTTGAGAAGTGACCGGACTAGGGATTTTAAAATCATCAAAAGGTTCGTTCAATCCTAATCCAAGGACACAATCGAATGCTAATAAAAGGTAAGCTTTTTCACCATTGGAACAATCTGATTTAATAATTTTCCATAAATAAGCTAGTCCTCCTGGTAGGTCTAAGTCATTTTCTACGATATTCATGAACGCTTCTTGTTTTTGCAAAGTTTCCGCAGATGGGACAAACCGTTCGTATTCTGATTGCCAATTCCATAATCGTATTCGAAGTGAATCTAGAGCTTTCTGACTGGCTCGTAATGATGAGAATGTGAAATTCATTCTATGGCGGTATCGGACAGTTAGGCACAAATACCTAAATGCTAATGGACTAAACCCTCTTTCTATCAGGTCGCGTATCATAAACACATTTCCAGAGGATTTTGCCATTTTTGCCCCGTCTGCAAGCAAGTGTTGACCATGGATCCAATAGTTTACATGTTTGTCATTGTAAACAGCTTCGCTCTGAGCTATTTCATCTTCATGATGTGGGAATACATTATCAATCCCACCGGTGTGGATATCGAATTTCTCGTGGAGATACTTACCTGCCATCGCAGAGCACTCGATATGCCATCCAGGGAATCCTGGTCCCCATTCACTGTCCCAATAAACATCTCTGCCCGGCTCTGCCTTCTTCCACAGTGTAAAGTCCCTAGGGTCACGTTTTAGAGGGTCTGTCTCCATCCGGACCCCCTCTAATAGATTGCCTCCCACATTTCTGGAAAGTTTTCCATAGTCAGGGAATTTACCTACGTCGTAATATATATTTCCCTCGGCTAGATAGGCTCGCTCGTTTTGCAACAGTATTTTAACCATTTCTAGCATTTCAGGAATGTGGTCTGTGGCCCAAGGATATTGAGTTGCAGGAAGTATGTTCAAGAGCGATTCATCTTCATGAAACTGTTGGGCGTAAAATTGAGCTATTTCTCCAATGGTTTTGCCCTCTGAGAGAGCCGCTAGGATCATTTTGTCCCCGCCCGTCTCTAGCAATTCTTGCCTCATGTGTCCTACGTCTGTGATGTTTTTAATGTGGTTGACTTGATGCCCGCGGTATTCTAATAAACGTCTAATGAAGTCGGCCATCATGTAGGTGCGCATGTTGCCAATATGTGCGTATCTGTAGACTGTGGGACCGCAAGTGTACATTCCAATCTTTCCAGAATTAATCGGGACGATTTCTTCTATTGTTTTTGACAACGTATTAAGTATTTTCAGCACTGCAAATCTCCCAGTGATTTATATTATACACAGATAGCGACTTGTTATGGAACGTTAACGGGTTAGTCGGGGGTTGTATACCTGGGCTATAGGAGAATGTTCTTCAGTCACTACCACACCGGCCTCTATGAAACTATCTATATCTTGTTTTTTATATCCCAAGGCAGTCAAAACTTCTACAGATTCTGAGCCTAGGATAGGTGTAGGCCTACCAATGGTCATAGGAGTTCTAGACAAAGCTGCTGTACTCCCTAAATGGTCTACTGATCCTCTTCCGGGGTGGTTTCGATTAACAATCAAACCTAGTTCACGAATCCATTCGGTGTTCTTCAACTCTTTCAAACTGATATTAGGTACCACCATTATCTGATCAGTACTAATCAGTTCAATCCACTCGTCCGTTGTTTTCGACTTAAATATGTTTTCCATTTCCTCTTGTACGGTATCCAAGGACGTTGATGTAATATTACCAGTTTTAAAAAATGTCTTGAACGCTTCTATGCTTGATAATGTTTCTATGAGTGCTGAATTAGCCTCTGCTCTGATATACATCCACCCATCTTGAGTTGGATACAATCTAGAGTGAGCACCTTCTCCTCTTAATCCAAGTCCTTCTAATTCATTTCGCTCCATTCCCTCGTATTCCAGCATAAATGGAGATTGTAAAAGTCCGGCAGTTAAACATAATCCAGTATCAACCGTCTGTCCTTCTCCTGTTTTATTTCGTTCATGTAATGCTAAGGCGACTGCATACGCACCCATCATGCCAGTGCCATAGTCATTGGCTGGATATGGCAGGAGATCCGGCCTCTGGTCCCT
>Ga0114933_10006771_pt1 | contig 10096 bp, 13 predicted proteins | sample 4SBtaG_FD_89691 | JGI IMG/M metagenome (GOLD analysis project Ga0114933, IMG submission 89691) | Deep subsurface microbial communities from Kolumbo volcano to uncover new lineages of life (NeLLi) - 4SBTROV12_W25 metaG | ecosystem: Environmental > Aquatic > Marine > Volcanic | place: Kolumbo... | reverse complement strand
TCCAGGCCATGTTATTTCCAGTGATTTATGATAAATTGGTACCATTCATTTTACCGGATGAGTCCTATTGATAATCAGTTGTTTTGCTGATTTGTTGTGTTTCGTGCAAAGGTCTCATATTATACAGACATAGAACATTGGGCAGTATCGCCTTCGATTTCGGTACCATACATATTAATTACTGCCTATTTAAATTAGCTTTTTAAAAAATGATACTGCATTGAATTTATGAAAAATCAACATAAAAATATCATCAAATATAATTCTCTCGTGACACGTGAACAACGATTTATACAAAACAATCACAAGTCAGTAGTTTTATGGTTTACTGGTCTTTCGGGTTCTGGAAAATCAACATTAGCTTTTTCTGTAGAAGAACAACTTCATCAACTTGGTTGTCGAACTGTTGTATTGGATGGTGATAATATCCGTCATGGACTCTGTACTGATTTAGGGTTCAGTAATGACGACCGTAAAGAAAATATACGCCGTATTGGTGAGATAAGTAAATTATTTATCGAGAATGGTGTAATAACTCTTGTTGCTTTTATATCTCCATTTGAAGCAGACCGTGACAAAGTAAGGCATCTCATATTAAGCAGTGATTTTTTTGAAATTCATGTGGATTGCCCAGTTGCCGTTTGTGAAAAAAGAGATACAAAAGGATTTTATAAACGCGCACGTGCCGGTGAAATCGATAATTTCACCGGCATTAGCTCAATCTATGAACCACCAAAAAATCCAGAAATTACTGTCAATACTGATCTTCTGACACCCGAAGAGTCAGTTGACTTAATTATGCAAATGATAATGAAGCAAGATATTCTTGATAAAATCAATAAAAAAAACTCATGATAATTTTTTGCCTAAACTTTAATTTAATTCTTATTATGAAAGGATCTTAACTGTATGAATATAGCCATTATTCCAGCCAGAGGGGGTAGTAAGCGTATTCCAAAAAAGAATATAAAACACTTTCATGGTAAACCAATAATCACATATTCGATTAAGGCCGCTATAGAATCTCAATGTTTCGACAGAATTATTGTTTCAACTGATGATGATGAAATTGCTTCAATATCTAAAGCCCATGGTGCAGAAGTACCTTTTAAAAGACCACAGTTAATTTCTGATGATTACACGGGAACTACTGAAGTCATTAGTCATGCTATTAACTGGATTATAAATCAAAAAGAAAATATTAATTTCGTCTGTTGTTTATATCCTACAGCACCATTTATACAACCTCATGATATTAGGTTTAGTTTAAAAAAACTCCAAGCTGAGGATGCAGATTTTTGTTTTTCAGTAACAAATTATATGTATCCAATTCAAAGGTCTTTGAAAATTAATCCTGATAATCGCTGTGAAATGTTTTACCCAGAAATGTTTAATCAACGATCGCAAGATCTTATTGAAGCTTATCACGATGCCGGTCAATTTTATTGGGGTCAAACTAATGCCTGGCTTGGAAAAAAACCAATTTTTTCAAATATTTCGATACCTTATAAATTGCCTAGTCATCGTGTGCATGATATTGACACACTAGAGGATTGGAAAAGAGCAGAACTTATGTTTAAATCAATATCACGACTGTGACTAATTGAAAGGGTATTTATAGGTGTCATATAAAACTGAGCAAGAAGAATTTTGGCTAGGAAAGTTTGGTAACGATTATAAACAAAGAAATCAGGGCGTTAGACGACTAGGTTCTAGACTTAATTTTTTTTCAAATGCTTTGAAATCGACAAATGGCATAAAATCATGTATTGAATTTGGTGCTAATATTGGCTTGAATCTTGAGGCGCTCAATTTACTTTACCCTAACCACGATTTGTACGGTATTGAAATAAATGAAAGTGCAACGCAAGAACTAGCAAAAGTGATCCCATCTTCCAATATTTTCCATACATCCATATTAGATTTTAATATAACGCAAGAATGGGACCTTGTACTGATCAAAGGTGTACTAATACATATAAATCCAAATGTGCTTACAGAGGTTTATGCAAAGCTGACTCAAGCAACAACTAAATATATTCTTATTGCTGAATATTATAACCCCACACCAGTTTCTATACCTTATAGAGGTCATTCTAATCGTCTTTTTAAACGTGACTTTACGGGTGATATTTTGGATAAATACCCAGAATTCAAGTTGATCGATTATGGTTTTGTTTACCATAAGGATCCCAATTTCCCTCTTGATGATGTCAACTGGTTTCTTTTAGAAAAGACCACATATTTTTCCTGAAAAATATGATGAAAATCTTACTGGTTTTCTGGATTAAAAATAGGTCAATTATCAAACTTAAATGTTAAACAATGATAACTGTATTTATTCGTGCTGATGCTTCGCTGAATATGGGTACAGGTCATATTATGCGTTGTTTAGTATTAGCAGAATGTTTTCAAAACAAAGGTGCTCTTGTTCATTTTATTTGTCGTCAATATATAGGAAATCTTTGTGATCTGATTGAACAACGGGGCTTCATAATTAATCGGCTTGATCTGTTATCAAATGATTATAATCCAAATTATGAGAAGATAAGTTCAGATTGGGATGATGATGCACAGGAAACATATAAAATAGTTTCGGAAATCAAAGGTAAACCCGCATGGCTCATTGTAGACCACTATGGATTAGACGTACGTTGGGAAAGAGCTATACGCCCATTGGTAAAACGAATTTTAGTCATTGATGATCTAGCTAACCGTCAGCATGATTGCGATATCCTAATTGATCAAAATTTACATCTTGATTCTAATAATCGTTATTTTGACCTTGTGCCTGAATCAGCCCTTCTTTTTTTAGGCCCACGTTATGCGCAATTAAGAGCAGAGTTTAACGATCCATTACTGTTACGCCAACGTAGTGGTGTTCTTCATACATTACTGGTTTATTTTGGTGGCGCTGACCCGGGTAATCAAACTCTAAAATTATTAGATGCTTTACGATTGTTAGCGTATAAATCATTTACAACAACTATAGTGTTAGGATCCATTCATTCAAATTACGATCTAATAAAATCTGCGGCTGAAGGCCTGGAAAAAATAAGGGTAATAGGTGTAACCGATCAGATGGGGCAGTTGATGGCAGAGGCAGACCTTGCTGTAGGAACCTGTGGTATTGCTGCATGGGAGCGTTGCTTGTTAGGGTTACCCAGTATCGTAGTGATTACTGCAGAGAATCAAAGAGAGGATGCCATAATTCTTGATAAAGTTGGTGCTGTTATTAATCTTGGTGAGGCGGATTCTCTTGGTGCTATTGATTTTGCACAAAAACTAGAGTATCTGGGATCTAACCGCGAAGTATTAAAGGAAATGGCGCTTGCATCTCTTTCAGTAATGGACGGTCGGGAAAATGCTATGCGAGAAATAAGTGACGTATTATTTGAATAATACCAATAGCTTTTCTAAGACTGTTTTGCAGTCATTAGGGCTTGGTGAGACAGAAGCTAGTGTTTTACCCGTTGCTCGTGCAGCACTTGGGTTGGTTGCCATTTTACGTGGTTGGAAAAAAAATTCCAGCAAAGACATTGTCGCAATGCCTGGGGCAGTTTGTCATGATGTTGTTGCCGCGGTATTAGAGGCCGGTTGTAGACCTTTTTTTTGTGATGTAGACCCTTTCAATGGTTTAGTTACAAAAAGTGAATGGCTTCGTGCGCGCAAAGCAGGTGCTACAGCGGCAATTGTAGTACATCTGTATGGAAATGATGCTGATATTGAAACTGTACAACACATTTTTCCGTCATCAGAATGCTTGGTAATCGATGATGCTGCCCAAGCGCTTGGTACAAAATATGGTACGAAGCAGGTTGGTTCGGGAGGAGATGTAGGATTAGTCTCATTTGGTGCAACGAAACATATTAGTGTTGGTGGTGCAGCAATTTTGATCAGGAACACTGAATTGTTAATGTGTGCTGAGTCTGAAGTTAACATGATGAGAAATGTCGATGGTACTACAAGAGCGCAAGCTGCTGAAAAATTCAGAAGGAGCTTTGAAAGTGCGCGTGTGAACTTAAGGGAAAGTCAAGATAACACCAAATTTATTGGTTTATTAAATGGATATAAGGCTGAATTATATCCGCCCCTTTCAATAATGAATTGTGAAAGAGTAGAGCATGCCTTGCGAACATTGCCCGAAGTTATAAGACAACGACAAAAAAAGACAAAGCTCTGGGGCGACCTGTTACAGGGCTGTGGGTTGGTTCCGGTAGGAATGGGGGAAGGGGCTGTGCCATGGCGCTATACTTGTCGCTTACCAAACATTAATTGGATGGAACAGTATGTTTTGGGTGAAGCTATGAGATCCAAAGGATTGAATGTGAGTCATTGGTATCTTCCCGCTAATTGGTTTTTAAAAGAGAGTGCCTCGCATCATCTATCCGGTGTCGAACAACTGGCACGTGAGGTGTTTCAGTTTTGGATAGATGAACATACATCTATTAAAGATATAAATGATGGTGCTATGGTTGTCCATGATGTCATTAAAAGGTTTTATCAGTAAAAGGGTATCACTATGAAATTGAAAAATCTTCTCGGATTAAAATATCCTGATGACTACATAATCCGGATGTTCTTTAAGCTTGGTATGCATCTGACTAAGGGACAAGTGATTGAGTTTGGTTGTGGTAATGGAAATAATTTACTTCTGTTTCAGGAGTATGGTTGGGATGTATCAGGTATAGGTATAGATATAGATAAAGAAGCGCTTGTATATGCAAAATATAACCTGGCAGATGATCATGTCGATCAATTGCTTCTCGCTGATTTGTCTAAGGGCGTTCCTGACCTAATAGTTGATCAGTTTGATGCGCTGTTATATCCGAATGTGAATTATTATTTACCGCGTAGTTCATTTGTTGAATGTTTAAAAACTCACGCTCTTTAATGAGGGATAATGGCGTATTTTTTATTCGCAGTAGAACGCCTCGAGATTGGCGATTTGGGAAAGGGATTGAGGTTGAAAAGAATGGCTACGTGTTAGACCGTGTTGAGACTGGGGAGCAAAATCTTCTTAACGTTTTTTATGAGCCTGATGAGTTGGAAGACTTAATTACAACTTATTTAGCAAAATTGCGTAAATTTCAGCGTTTGCATGTAGATTACGATAATCCACAAAATGGGATCACAGTTAACAATACAGAGGTCATTTTTGGGGGAAGGGTGTGATTTTTTAGTATGAAGACAGTCACAATAATGCAACCCACTTTTTTACCTTGGCTTGGCTGGTTCGATTTACTGGATCAAGCCGATGTAATGATTCTGCTTGATGATGTTGGTTTTTCAAAACAATCGTGGCAGCAACGAAATCAAATTCGTACGACTAATGGTTTGCAATATTTGAGTTTACCTGTAAAGACTTCAGGTAGATTGGGACAGTTAATTAGTGATACATATTTAGATAGCCCTAGATATGTTGATAAAATGATTCGGACAATTCAGGACTGCTATGCAAAAGCGCCTTTTTTTTCAAAATATTTTGATCCATTTTGTCATTCTATTAAAGAATCGTCTGTTTCTGGGAAATTACTAAACTTAAATTATGGACTTATTCTCTGGTTAACAAGTGAGCTTGGCTTAAATAAATCTTTCATGCTCGCAAGCGATATCAATGTGGGTGGAACACGAGGTTCACATGTTGCTACTTTGTGTAAACAAATAAAAGCATCTCATTACCTTTCACCTGCAGGCGCAGAAGCATACTTAATGGAAGATTATAGTTCATTCGAAACCACAGAAATTGAGGTTAGACTTCAGTGTTTTGAACATCCAAAATATCGTCAACGTTTCAAACCGTTTATTCCATATGCTTCGGTTCTTGATTTGTTAATGAATGAAGGCCAAGAATCAATGCATATAATTCGGTCAGGGCGTCGGGCTTCCCGCTTGTTAGGTGAAAAAACTTAATTGAAGGACATCAAAAAATGAAGATTAGTAATGCTGGAATCGGTTTGACGAGTGCACCGTTTGTAATTGCAGAGATGTCGGGGAATCATAATCAATCTTTGGAGAGAGCTATCTCAATAGTGGAAGCTGCGGCTAAAACTGGCGCGCACGCATTGAAGCTACAAACATATACTGCTGATACCATTACTTTAAATGTTAATGAAGGGGGGTTCTTTATTAGCGACAACAAGAGTTTGTGGAAGGGGAGAAGTCTCTATGAACTTTATAAACAAGCTTATACTCCCTGGGAGTGGCATGCTCCGATCATTAAGCGTGCCACAGAATTGGGAATGATTTGCTTTAGTTCACCATTTGATGAAACTGCAGTTGATTTTCTTGAGGATTTAGATGTTCCTGCTTATAAAATAGCCTCGTTCGAGAACAACCATCTCCCGCTTATTAGAAAGGTTGCATCGACAGGTAAGCCATTAATTATTTCAATGGGGATGGCAACTATTGGTGAGATTGACGAGGCTGTTACAACTGCCCGTGAAGCTGGTTGTAGCGATCTTGTTATATTGAAATGTACGAGCACTTATCCTGCTACACCCACAAATAGTAATGTTCTGACAATTCCTCATATGCGTGAGTTATTCGGCTGTGAGGTCGGTCTTTCAGACCATACTATGGGAATAGGAGTAGCTGTCGCAGCTGTTGCGCATGGAGCCACCGTTATTGAAAAACATTTCACCTTGTCTCGTACTGACGGTGGAGTAGACAGTGCATTTTCATTAGAGCCAGATGAATTGGAATTTTTAGTTGTGGAGTCAGAGCGTGCTTGGCAGTCATTAGGTCAAGTGAGTTATGGGGCATCTGAATTAGAAAAAAAATCATTGGTCTTCAGGCGTTCGCTGTATGTGGCTGAAGATATAAAGTATGGTTGTGAATTTACCAGTGAAAATTTACGTGTTGTTAGGCCTGGAAATGGACTTCATCCACGTTACTATGAACAATTCATTGGTCGTCGGGTAACTCGTGATGTTAAAAAAGGCGAACCCGTTATCTGGGATATGATATGAAATATTGTACCCGCTGTCTTCAGCCCGATACCCGTCCAAATTCCTATTTCCAGTCTGACGGTGTTTGTCCTGCATGTGCGTATCTAGATGCTCTTCAGGAGGTTGATTGGCAGGAACGTTATGAAATTCTTCAAGTTCTATTAGAAAGGTTTCCCAAAAAAGAAGGTCAATTTCATGACTGTATCATCGGTGTGAGTGGTGGTAAGGACAGCACGCGTCAAGCGTTGTTTATCCGCGATAAACTTGGTCTGAATCCATTGCTGGTATGCCTGAGTTATCCACCAGAACAGATAACAGAAAGAGGTGTCGATAATCTTTCCAATCTAATTAATTTAGGGTTTGATGTTCTAGTTAGTGCACCGGCACCTGTGACTTGGAAAACTTTAAAAAGAGAAGGATTTAAACGTTTTACTAACTCTTTTCGTTCAACTGAGATGGCTCTTTTCGCTTCTGTTCCGCAAATAGCAATTAAGTATGGAATTAATCTCATTTTATGGGGGGAAAATCCTGGATTACAACTTGGTGACATGAAAACTTTAGGGCGAACTGGGTATGATGGTAATAACCTGCGTTATATGAATACATTATCAAGTGGGTTGGAATGGATGCAAGAGTGTGGTTTTGATAAATCAGCATTGATCCCATACCTATACCCAGAACCCTATGAATTTGAAACTAATGATTTACAAATTGTATATCTCGGATGGTTTCTTGGTGACTGGTCTGAAGTCGACAATGCTACGTATTCATCTTTGCAAGGACTATCATTGCGTACAGATGGCGTGGAAAAGACAGGAGATCTTTATGGCGTTACTGCTTTGGATGAGGACTTTACGCCAGTTAATCAATTAATAAAATACTATAAATTTGGATTTGGCAGGGTAACCGATTTTATTAATGAAGATATTCGTTTTGGAAGGATTAGTCGCGAAGCTGGGATTAAAATTGTAGACCAATATGATGATGCATACGATGATATATATATAAAAGACTACTGTGATTATTTGTCTATCAAGGTTGATGATTTCTGGGAACAGGTTCACTCTGCCGTTAATAAGGAACTGTTCTCCATTAGCCCCAGTGGTGTAATTAGTAAAAAATTTATTGTTGGTACAGGTTTATGAGTAGTTCAACTGTTGTTGCTGTTGTTGATTATGGAATGGGGAATCTCGCATCGGTCACCCACTCATTACGATCCCTAGGTTATCGAGTCCGCGTTAGCAATGAAATAGAAGTGCTCAATTCAGCTAATTTGTTAGTTTTGCCTGGTGTTGGTGCGTTTCCTGCTGCAATGCAATCTCTATATGCGAATGACCTCGTTACATATCTACAAAAGCAAGCTTCACAAGGTCAGGCAATTATAGGTATTTGTTTAGGTATGCAATTATTGGCCAATGCTTCTTATGAACATGGTTATACAGAAGGACTTGGGATTATCCCCGGTGAATTTGTACAATTTCCAGATAGCCGTTGCCATATTGGTTGGAATACTCTGGAGTGTTCACGTGAAGACGCATTACTCCAGGAGAGTAATGGTCAGCCATTCTATTTCAATCACTCTTTTATGTTTAGTGGGGCCGATCAATATATACGTTGTATCTCGTATAATTCTGGACCGTTTCCGGCGGTTATCCATAATGATCGTGTTATTGGGTTACAATTTCACCCAGAAAAAAGCCAAACAGCAGGAAAGGTTCTACTTAAGAATGTAATTTCGGGTCTTCTCCATGCTTAAAAAGCGTTTAGTTGGTGTTGTTACTGTAAAAAATGGCTGGGCTGTACAGTCGTTTGGTTATCGTCGTTATTTACCATTGGGTAAGCCTGAGTGTATAGTAGAAAATCTGTGTCGCTGGGGTGCGGATGAGATCATTGTCCAGGTTATCGATCGCGATACTGATAATTCTGGTCCAGATTTTCAATTACTTACCAAGCTTGCTGAGCTGGGGCTTGAAACTCCGTTGATTTATGGGGGGGGAATTAGAACGATTGAAGAGGGGGTTAAAGTGATTCAGTCAGGGGCGGATCGTTTGTCACTGGATGCTCTACTACACGACAATTTGACCATTGTTTATGACTTAGCCGATAAACTTGGAAGGCAGGCGTTAATTGCTGTGATGCCGATGTCTTTCTCTGCTGATGAGTTATTATGGCTAGATTATCGTAATAAAGTATCAATTCCAGTGACTAGTGACCTACTTAGGGCGTTCACAGATCGTGTGGTTTCCGAGGTTCTACTTGTTGATTGGAAAAATGAGGGGGTGCCAAGTTCTTTTGATGTGTCGTTCGTGGAAAAATTCCCTAGTGTTGATTTACCACTGATTGCATTTGGTGGAATTAGCGAGCACCAACAAATGTTCGACCTTTTTCGCAGGCCGAGTATTTCTGCCGTCGCAATTGGAAATTTCCTTAATTATCGTGAGCATACGATCCAGAAATTTAAAGAGGCCCTTGTGAATATGTCCGTCCGTTCGCCAGTATATGCGTCAAGTCATAATGACTAATAAAATATCCGGAATTGAATTTTGTAAGCGATGTTTGTATGCCTCTACCCACCCATTGGGGTTAACGTTGGATGAAAAGGGGATATGTTCTGGCTGTCGTATACATGAAGAAAAAGATACGCTTGATTGGAGTTCACGCTGGGAAAAATTGCAGAAAACAGTAGATCCCTATCGAGATTCAATTGACCAAGGTTACGATTGTATTGTTCCTGTTACAGGAGGCCAGGATTCGCACTATATCGTTTATTTGGTTAAAGAGCGTCTTAGGCTTAATCCTTTACTGGTTACATATAACAAATACTTTAACACGCCCTTAGGGATTCGAAATCTTGCGAATCTGAGGATTAGGTTTAATTGCGATATTCTATATCAAAATGTAAATCCTATAGCTGTAAAAAATATTGTTCGAAGTACACTTAGAAAATTTGGTAGCGTCTATTGGCCAATTCTTGCAGGACAAACTGTGTTTCCAGTTCAAACTGCAGTGCGTTATAAAATACCACTAATTAGTCAGTCCTGAAAAACCTATAAGTTACTGATAGGAATGAGAAAAGAACAGCTTCAGTCACTCACCATCAACCAGGAAAGGTATAATAACCGTACACTTTCTGGTCGAAATGGTGA
>Ga0114933_10006768_pt1 | contig 10098 bp, 9 predicted proteins | sample 4SBtaG_FD_89691 | JGI IMG/M metagenome (GOLD analysis project Ga0114933, IMG submission 89691) | Deep subsurface microbial communities from Kolumbo volcano to uncover new lineages of life (NeLLi) - 4SBTROV12_W25 metaG | ecosystem: Environmental > Aquatic > Marine > Volcanic | place: Kolumbo... | reverse complement strand
TCCTTTGGAGAATCTGCTGGAAGTTAGGCTTCTTGCGTCTGCCAAGGAATCCACCGAGGAGTTGTGCCCCCATCATGATCGTTGCTGGGTCTGGCATTAGACCACCTTCCACTGCACTGCATTGACATTTGTGCTGATGAAATAGTCCATGGAGCCGATTGACCCACCTGTAGTTTCGACTTCATCGACTACTAGGTCGAACGTTCTGTCAGTTGTTACAGCGTTGTCTACATAAATAGAGCCGCTAAACGGGTACACGGCACTGGTCTTGGGTTGACCAGTAGTAGTAAACCCAAAAACAGATCCCGGAACCAAAGTGCCTATTGTTGTAGAGCCTTCTTTTAAGCGAATGTTTTCTACATCAACGGCACTTAAGGTCTGAGATACTTCTACAAATCCAGAAAGATCAATCACAAATGGCTGTGCTAATGGTACGCCAGAAATGGTAAACGAATCGGCTGTAACGTCTGAAGCCGTTCCATTATTTACTGGAATGCTAAGTTCACTTGACCTGTGCGTTGTGTTGGAAAATGAAACCGGGTAAGCAGTGTCACTTAGTTTGCTAACCTCACCAGACATAAGCACCAACCACTTGTCTGTGGCAGTGTTCTTGATCGCTCTTCCAAACGCTCCCTTTGCAGGGCTAGCACCCAAACTCTTCGCCAACTTCACCGTGCCTGAGGTGCCCAAGTAATCGCCACGGGCTACCGTTCCTGTCGTGTTGACCACCACAAGACCAGACTGAACAAAGCGACCTTCGGACTGATCCCCAATCGTTGAGGCACCGTCAGTTCCCGTGGCCGCAATGCCAAGGAAATCCGTCGAAGCCTCTGTCGTTGTGGTTGTCACCGAGTTGTCTGCACTGGTATCCAGCACCACAACGTCACCATGCGTCAGTGATCCACCCGAACGGTTTGTCAGGGCTTGCTCTTGGTTCTTTGACGCAGACTGCCAACGAGTTCCGTCATAGATCTTCAAGATTCCATTGCCGTCAGCCTCAGTCGTCGAGGTATCCCACCACGCCTGACCTACTGCTGGTGATCCTGGTGCCGTGCCCCCACTCGTAATGAGATTGGAACTACTGGCCAATGCCGCCTGCGTTACACCGGAGATACTTGCTGAATCAACAAGCGAATGAAGTTTCGCCGCTGTCACAAGGTCTCCACTACTAAATGTGAAACCTCTTGTTATGTTTGCCATCAGTCAAAGTTCTCCTGTTCAGGCAATGCAGAAACAGAGAAGTAAAGTATCTTCACTTTATTCTGCCCATTACTTCTAAATCTGAACTGCATTTCTCGACAAGCCTCAAACCTGTCAAGATAGAAACGATTTCTAAACAAGCCGCCGTCAGAAAGAATGGCGTTCTCGTCCAGTATGAATCCACTGTTTGCATCTCCTGCAACACCCAACGCCAAGCCACCTGACGGGATTGTGTAAGTGTCTGCCAGACTAAAATCAGATTCGTCTTTGGCCACATACAACTCGACTTCACCACCCGTACCCCCATACACATAGAGGTCCAGATACTGGAAGTGCTTGCGGAAGTTCGTGCCTCCGAAACTGAATCGACCTGTCTCAATCACAGATTCAATGCTTGTGCCTGCGTCTGTGTTTGCAGTCTCGTCAAAGACTTCATACAACTTTCCGTCCGACACATCGCCCATGTAGAAACTGTCAGAGTTCTCAAACCTTACCGCCTTGAAAGCAGAAGGAGTCCAGCCCGTAAACAAACTCCAAGCATTCTCCACCATGTCGTAAACCAAGACATGAGAGTTGGTCGTGGCTGAATCCAAAGGCACTGCCAGCAGGTAGAGATTGTCCCAGATCGCACCGACAGCACTGTCTGCATACGTCCAGTTGATCCTGTCAATGGTGCCCTTGATGTTCTCCGAGATAGGCATGACCACACCCAGAGGGCGATCCCTTTGAGTCTTTGCCAAACGGTGAACACCATGACGAGACAGGAAGAAGAAGTCTTGACCCGCCTGCACCACTGAGTCTGGGGCTACCGTGCCAATGTCATTGTTCAAAGGCATGATCGATGTAGCGTCAAAGGTCAAGTCACCGAAGTTGGCCTGGTCAATGTCCAGCAACCAAATCGAGTTTCTCTGGAATACCAGCAAACCATTCTGCATGAACGGCAAGATTCTCATGGTCTCGTCAGAGGGGTTGACCAAATAGCCCGCAGACTTATTGACCCTGTTCGGCTCACCCACCTTAGAAAAGAAAACGTAACCGTTCTCTTCTAAGCCCGACCCTGCAATCCACAAGCGAGACAGCCAGAACACTGCGTCTCTTCCAGAGGCAGGGTTCAATCCACCCGACCCTGAAACAATCGACAAAGCCCCACCCGTGTATTTCAAAACCTGAGTGTTGTCTTCCTCGATAATGTACAACTGGTCCTTGGCAGTCTCGTCATTGATGTCGAATACCTGCACCATGTTCATACGCCCACGAATCGCAGGCTGTGTGAACCCAACAGGCTTGGTCAGTTGAGTCCAATGAGAAGCGGCTGTGCCCTTGCCATCCCATGTCAGGTACTCACTGCCCACCGCCATGACCAGTTTGTTGCTGTTTGCTCCAGAGGACGGGTAGTAGTGACCAATGCCCAGAGTCTTACCCGTAGGCCGTGAACCACCCCCACTAACCGTACTGGCTGTTTTGTCCAGCAAGCCCGGTCTCTTCTCAGCAAACGCCCCCTGTTTAATCAGGAAGTTCTGTATCAGAGCCGCCTCATTCGGACCAATCCGAGTAGGGTGAACTTTCGTGTTCATGCCTCCTGAAAGGCTGTCTAACTCGAAAGTCCCAATAGGACTGTCCAGCATCTGAGATCTTCTCTGAAAGACTCTGGGGTCCATTGGCATTAGGCTCTACCTATCCTCTTGTTCATGTCCGGCATGAACGCCCATGTTCCGTCTGATCCCAAGCGATCTCGAAGGTAGCCCTCCAACAACGACTGGTATCTCATCTCCTCTGCCTCTGCCTGAGCAAACTGACGCAAGTTCCTCAGCAAATCACTGAATGCACCAATCACCAGGATATGCTCACAGTCGAGCAACAGGTCGTCCTCGTCGTCGTCCAGATCGCTGATCCTGACCGTGTGCGTAATGTGCAACGACGTTGAAGAGGGGACCGGATACAGCCGAATAGCAGGGTATCGAGCCACCTTTTCCGACTTTGCCAGCCGTGCAAAGGTGGTCGTCTCAGCCGAATCCTTCAATGAAACAACCCCGGAAGTGGGGGAACTCTTGCTGAAATGCAAGACTTCTGAGAAGGTCTCGTCCGTCAAACTGCCTATGGGCTTCTCGTCTTCCACCAACAATCCGTTAGCGTCGTAGCCCCGTACCCTAAAGTTGCCCGCCTCAGACCCTGCTGAAGACACTGCCTTCAAGGTCGTGGCCGTAGACAACTGCGTCAGGACTCCACGATTACCCATGCGAGAGTAATACTGAGGACTGCCTGACTCCCCCAGTGCGTCCACATACCGCTCTGTCAGATCCTGGTCTGGTAACGGTACAATGACTCTATTGTTAGTTCTATCGTAAACCTTGATAATCTTTTGTATGCTCTGTGGCAAGCCTACAATCTCTGATCCTGCTGTGACCGTGCTTTCCTGAAGCAGTTCCGGCCAGTTGTAGTATTGCAGAATCTCACGGTATCGCCGGTTCACGGCCTCTTTAACAACCGTTCTTTTGTCTTCGTCAGTCCGGTTTGTCAGACGAAGAACCTCGTCAACAATCTCACCAAATGTCTTCATCACTTTACCCTTTGCCGAAGAATGGAAAGTTGCCTAAATGCTTTGTAGCCCAAATGATCCTGATTGATAACAGCGTATTCTGCGTAGAGTTCCGTGACGGGAGCCGAAGCAGTAAACCCTGTGATCTCATAAGAACCCACAATCTCTTGCGTCTTTGACTCAATCAACGTATACGAGGCTGACAGATCTGCTGTGTCTGAAATGCCTATAGTGTATGAACTCGAAACTTCCGACGTGTCAGAAATCTTAACGGAATACAACGAAGCAAGTTCTATTGCGTCCGACTCGCTAATGACATAAGAACCTGTCAAAGCCTGATCGCTAGAACTCTTGACAGCGTAGGTAGACGAGACCTGTTGAGGATCACCCGTCACAGCGACCGTGTACTCTGCCCCAATGTTTACATTGTTTATCAGTACCTTGACTGCGTAACCCGCTGACAATACTTGAGCGTTGCCTGTATCCGCAACAGCGTACGAGCCGCCAAGGTCAACGGCTGTCCCTGTATTCGTAACGCCATAAGAGCCGTCAAGATCAGTTGTCGTCCCTGTGTCCGTAACAGCATACGAACTTGACAATACTTGAGCATTGCCCTGGTCTTTAACTGCGTACTCACCGTCAATCGATTGAGGACTGCCTGTGGTTTTTACGGAGTATTGAGAATCAAGATCAACGGCAACTCCTGCGGTCGCTGAAGAAATGTCATAAGAACTAGCGAGGGAAACCGAATCACCTTGCACTTTAACTGCATACGAGGAACCCAGATTGTCGGCTTGCGAAACAGAAACTTCGTATTCAGAACTAAGGCTTGCAAGTGTTCCAGTAGATTTAACAGCGTAGGAACCTGTAAGGTTCGCAGTGCCCGTGGTGTCCTTAATAGAGTAATCAGAATCAAGTGCCTGCTCTTGGCCTTGCACCTTAACAGCGTAAGAACTCGTCAAGGACTGAGCGTCACCCTGAACTTTAACTGCATAATCAGAACTAAGATCCTCAGAGTCCGGGACAGCAACTTGGTATTCTGAACTAAGGGTTGCAGGCGTTCCCGTAGACTGAACGGCATACAATCCAGAAAGACTTGCCGTGCCAGTGGTGTCTTTAACAGCGTACTCAGAATCAAGCGTTTGGGCTTGACCTTGATCTTGAACCGCATAAGAACCTGAAAGCGTTTGAGGATTCCCAGTTAACTTAATCGTGTATTCAGAATCTAAAGTCTGAGCAGCCCCTGTGGACTTGACCGTGTATTCAGAATCTAAAGCCTGAGCAGTTCCTGTGGACTTAACCGCATAAGAACTTGAAAGCGTCTGAGGATCTCCGGTCAACTTGACCGTGTAAGAGGACTGAAGGTCTGCCTCTGTGCCAGTTGATGTAACGGCGTACTCAGAGCCTAAAGTCGAGGGACTGCCTGTAACGCTGATCGCATAGTCAGCCGTTAGACTAGCAGGAGTTCCTGGTGTGCTGGTTGCAGCAACAATATTAAACGGAATAAACAGAGAAGCCTGATCTGCTGTATTCCCGTTTCCATCTCGACTTTGCCCTCTTGTCGTAAAGTCTGCGGCTGAAAAATCAGCATACTTCATCAAGAGTTGAATCTGAACGTGCCCTCTGAGGTTAGTAGAGAAACCTGCCGGAGTTGTTGATTCTGTTGTGCTACTAGAGGCTTCTCCTGTATGCCAACTAGAAACAGCAGTGCTTGTTATTCTAGTAACCCCTCCTGCTGTTGCTTCAGTAGGATCAATGTTTGTTGCGTTTCGATATGATCCAATGTAAAGACCAAGAACTTCATTTGGGAAATCACCGGAATCCCAAAATCCAGTTGTGGTACTTGGTTGATTCCAAGTAATATCAGGGCCACTTGTCCCGTTGTCAGTTGGGCTTGTTGGATTTCGTGATGATCTTGCATTAGAAGCAAGTGCGGCGGCAGAAACAAAGTCAACACCTCGAAGAACCAAAACCCTTGAAAAGTTTTTGGGTGACAAGCCTGTACCAGTTGGATGCGTAAGTGTTGCAATAACATTTGTTTTGGTATCAGAAGCCTGAACTTGGTAATAATAAGCACCCACGCCAACTTCAGCATTGCCATTAGAGTTGCCAGAAGTAGCATTTCCTATGCTGGTCCAAGACCAACCAAGGGAAGTACCACCACTTGACGTTGCGATTGAATAACCTGTTGGGTGTGCCCCGTTTGCACCGGCTGGCTCTACGTTTCTGCTACCACCGCCTCGACGTTCAGCGGCATGAACAATAATAACAATATCGTCTGTTTGAAGAGTAGTGCCAATACCAGTACTTGTTGGGCCGTTAGTAGTCTCATCGAAGTCCGGTATCGTAAAGCCGCTTACAACAACAGGACTCTCGCTGGTGTCTATTAACTGAAACGCCATTAAGAGGTCACAAACTTTAAGGTAACTTGTCCGGGATTATCACAGCGAGTAAATGCAAAAGAAAGCGTACTTCTTTTTCCAAGGCTTATAGTTCCACCAGTCTCTGAAGCCAAAGAAATATCTGTGCCATAAGTGCTCGCAAGAGTCAGGTCTGTTCCTAAATACCAAGACTGACTCAAAGGATTTGTCGATTTATACGGGTGTCCTGAAACAAGAAGGCTTTCTGCTTCATACTGATGAGCCATTACTCCTTCGATCATTTGCCTTGTATCAGTATCTAGCAAAGAATCCAAGAACATCATTTCTGTGATTGAACCTGTGTAAAACTCATCAACGCCACCGTCATAATCATTAGCGGCGATCATATCAAAAACCCATGAGTCTGTATTACCGCCATTTTTTATTACTTGGTTGTTTATGGTTAGCGTTCCATTAACCCACTCGTTGATGTAATAACGATCTTGCCCTGAGTTGTACTCGACGGTTGCTACACGGATTTGGTTGTCGGCCATAATGCCGCTACCTGTTTCAACCTTTCTTCCGTCAGTCTTTCGCATCGTGTACTTGTCGTTGTAGTCACCCCAAATGCTTCCGGGGTCACTAGCACTTCCTACGTCTTGACCAAGGATGGGGGATTCGTCAGCGGCGGTTACATCTCCAAAGACACCAACAATAGAAAATGATTGGTTGTACGGTACGGTTTTGCTACCGGAGTAGTTATGAAGATATTCACTGCCGTCAAAATAAACAGCACCGTATTTGTTGGTTGATCCTCCGTCGTAAATACCTTTATTGTTTTCCCAACTCGGAGAAACCGTAGAAGAAGTATTTCGGAAGTTACCTAAGGACTTGTCACAAGAACGCCAAAGTTGACAAGTTGTTCCGGTCGTTACACCGTATTGAGGAGAAGGTCCAGAGTTTCCGGGAGTAACGGCACCAAGATCCCTTGCCCTTAAATGCCACCTTATATTTAGATTTTCTTGAAAAGTTTTTACTAGGTTTTCAGGATACTTAGGGTCGCCAACGTGAAAGTTTACCGTTGCATTACCGCTAGTCATTTTAGCGTTTACATGAGTCAAGGTATCAGATGAATTGGGCCATTCAATTGTTCCGATATACATATCAGACTCAGAGAAAAATCCTCCTCCGTCACAGGTAAACTGATATTCATACGTCGGCATTACGCACTCCCCACCGCCGCATGGATGGCTCTGCAGATTCCATGACAGGGGTCACTCTTACCACCTAAAAAAAGGCCGACCGTCCAACCTTGGGAAAGCCGACCCTTACAACAGAAGGAGAATCGCAGAGACTGTGCTACTCTTCGTGCAACACAATCTTATTTCCACCGAACTCCCACAAGCGACGCTGGCCCTCTTTCTCCCACCCATAGAAGTAAAGCACCGGATCGCTAGGGACATTTTCACCATTATTACTAATGGAGACATTGTGCCGTTCAAAGATGACAGGCAATGCTCCAAGAGGAATCTCGATAGCGAAAGGAATCTCAACGCCTGGACCCGTGATAATGAGAGAGCGAAGTTTCTGCTTGCGAGCGTGACCTTGCCCTAAACCCTCAGACTCAACAGTGTCGCCAGAAGTTGTGATCCCCTTCCACTGGAACATTAAGCAACCGTCACATCAAACGTACACTGAAGGGTGAAGTCCTGACCTGCAACGGCAGTAGCACCTGTCTGAACCTGCACTGCAAACTGTTGCGAATCACCGGTGTTTGTGCCTGTGATTGCCGTCGTTATGTCAGTCAGACCTTCAGAGTTTGTTCCATTTGCCTGCAAATCAGTGCCACCAGTCAAAGCAGTCGTAGAGTTTGAAGAGTAAGCCACACCCGCATCGGCGTGGATCACAGTGCCTTGTCCATCAATGTTGGCGGCGGTGCCTGTCGCATCTGATCTTTTAATCAGAATGTTACTGGCGGTGTTAGATCCAGTTCCATCAGCCGTAAAGCGAATCACAAAATACCGACTAATGCTGTCGGCACCTTGAGTGATCGGATCACCTATTGCGGTGCCACTATCAGAACTTCCGCCAAAAACAGCAGTTGTAATGGCAGACGCACCAACACTCCCTAAACCTGTACCTGTCCTACTATGCCATGCGGCTCCAAGACCCATGTCTTGCTCCCTACTTTGGATCTTTCAAGTTGAACCTTGAAAACATCCGAATAAACTTTTTTGAGCCACCATTTTGCCAAAACTCAGGTAGCAATGTGTTAATTAAAATCCAAGGGCGAGTCGGGATAATGGCTTCCATCATCATGTTGCCATCCATACTCAAACCGTTTGGCTCATTTTTCGTCTGCCGAACAATGTCAACTTCTTTAATGTAGTCGCTGACTTCATGCGGATACTTCTTGAACCAGGTATCCATGACAGCACGAAGAACATTCTCTTCTGCTTGCCCTTTAACGTAACCAGTAGGAGATGATTGGGAGGCCGCTTTTTTTGCGACCCCCCTACCACCCGCAGACTTGTTAGTCGGCAATGTTGACCCAAGCACCAGCGGCACCAATGGCACCAACCTGAAGAGTCAGTTCGTGGAGAATCATGCCACGCTCGGAGTCGCCACTTCTGGGCAAACGCTCGGCAACAGTCGGGCGAAGAATCGCCTTGTTGATGTGCTGACGCTCGAAAGCAAAAGCAGAGTTTGACCCGCTAATAGCGGCAATCTCGTTTGTGTCAGCCGTAGTTGATGATCCACCACCCACAGGGCCGAAACGCTCAAGCATGACATCGACAGTGCCGAAATCGCTCTCGTAACGCATGACGTTCTTGACCAGTTCGTTTTTGTCCACATTGAAACGAGCAATCGAAGAACCAGAGAATGCCGTGATGTCTCTCTTTGCCGCCGGAGAAGCGAGAACGGTGTCAGGGGCAACCCCTGCTTCCCACATTCTCTGCAACAAAGTGTTGAAGTGAGGCTCAGTGAGAGCGGCGGCAGTACCAGTGTTTGCCGGGGCACCCGTGCCGTCAGTTCCAACAACGTCGAAGACGAAGTTGTCTGCCGTTACAGCCACATCCGCATCCAAGATCTGATGGTAGAGACCCTTCATGGTACGAGCGTTAGTAGCATCACCATCAACATTGCTCGCTATATCCTGACAAAGCAATGCTTGCTCAGTGTTGCGAGCCAACTCACGCAAAGCCTTCATCATCTGGTAAGAGAACTGAGAAGCCATACCCGCATGGGTCACAGCCTCATTGGTTCCCGTCACCGAGAAATCTTTGCGAAGAATCTGCGTGAAGTTGCTTGTGCGAGTCGGAGCCGTCAAGGCCACTCCAGAGAACTCGTCACCCTCAAGGGCACCGCCAGAATCAGCGTTGGACAAAGAATCACGAAGCCACTCGTGCTTCGTCGAAGTTGCCGCCACAGTTCCAATCATGGAAAAGAACGGCGTGTCGTAAGGAGAGATCATCGAGATGACATCAGAGAGATCTTCCCTAATGGTCAAACCGAGATCAGCAGAGGTGTGTCTAGCACCACTAACAATAGCCATTTTTATTTACCTAACCAGGTTATGGTTAACGAGAGTCTTTCCAAGGCTGATGCTTCTCAAGGTACTGCAACACATCGTTGACATTGCCCGGACGAATCGAGGCTCTGTCTTCACGATTCTCAGACTCGGCAGTCTTCTGGGGGGCTGGCCTTACGCCACCCTCCAGACGCTGGCTACTGTTCGGCAAACCGCCGGACTTCGCCAGTCTTGCATACACAGATTCTGCCGCTCTCAACATCCCTAATGGGTTTTCCTGAAGACCCGGATCGCTAAGGAACTCAGCCTCAGCCGACTTGTAAAAGTCCGAACTAGGATTGTTGAGGTCGGGGTACTCTGATAATGCCTGCATCCAAGCCTGATCTCTTTGGGACTGGAACTGCTGGTGAGCCGTGGCCATTGCCTGCTCTTGCATCAATCCCTGAAGAGTTTCATTTGCTATCTGCGTC
>Ga0114933_10006767_pt1 | contig 10099 bp, 13 predicted proteins | sample 4SBtaG_FD_89691 | JGI IMG/M metagenome (GOLD analysis project Ga0114933, IMG submission 89691) | Deep subsurface microbial communities from Kolumbo volcano to uncover new lineages of life (NeLLi) - 4SBTROV12_W25 metaG | ecosystem: Environmental > Aquatic > Marine > Volcanic | place: Kolumbo... | reverse complement strand
GTAGGTAGTATAGGAAGATTTGTTGCTATGGATGTACTAGAAAGAGTAACAATTCTTGGAAATCTATTAAGCTCTAATGTTGAAAAGATGACAAATCAAGAAACACAGAAATACAAGAAATTTCTGGAATCTGAATTAACAAAAATTAATGAAATGATGAAAAATAACGGTAAAAAGGCTAAGTAGATTAATTGATAAATAAAACATCAAGAACTAAAATTCATGAAAAATCTTAGAAAACTAATTAATAGTAAAACATCTCCTCTTATCATTCCTGGAGTATATGATGCAATCTCAGCAAAAATTGCACAGAAAATAGGATTTGATGCAATGTTTCAAACTGGATATGGAACATCAGCATCATTACTAGGAATGCCAGATTATGGTTTCATAGGAGCAACTGAAACACTAGATAATGCAAGAAGGATCTCAAATGCAATTTCAGTTCCATTGATTGTAGATGTTGATACAGGTTATGGAAATGCATTAACTGTTAGAAAACTAGTCCAAGAGTTGCAAAGTGCGGGGGTATCTGGTATATTTCTTGAAGATCAAAAATGGCCAAAAAGATGTGGACATATGAAAGGAAAAGATGTGATTCCAAAAGAAGAATATGCTGAAAAACTTGGTTCAGCAATAGATGCCAAAATTAACAAAGATTTCATTATAGTGGCACGAACTGACGCTAGAGCAACTGAAGGTTTGGATAAAGCAATAGAACGTGGACTGTATTACAAAGAAATTGGTGCAGATGTGATTTTTGTAGAAGCCCCAAAATCACTTGATGAAATGAAAAAGATTGGTAGAGAGATTAAAGCACCACTTGTCGCAAATATGATCGAGGGAGGTGCTACACCAATTGTAGAGTCAGCCCAACTTCATAAAATGGGCTTCAAAATTGTATTATACCCACTATCAATTTTGTATGCAAATACATTTGCCACAGTAAAAATTTTACAGGAATTAAAAAATAAAGGAACTACAAAAAAAATGAAAGAAAAATTAGTAAAATTTGATCAATTCAATGATATTGTTGAGCTATCAAAATATAGAAAATTAGAAAACAAATATGCTAAATAGAAAAATAAAAAGGAAACTAGTAAAGAGTAATCATTGATTATTTCTCTTTACTTCGATTTCAATTGTTGAAACATTTCTTGTCCTTCCGTCCTGTGACTCTAAGCTTTCAGAGCCAATGCGAATCTCACCAATGGTGTATCCTGCATTTTCGGTCTTTCTAGAAATTATTTGTGCAACATCAACAGCACGACCAATTGTCATTCCTCGTGCTTTAATGTTAACTGCAGGTAAAGATGCCAACTGGATTAACGTAGAAGTTACGTATGCCATAATTGGTTTTTTACCGATGTATACTGTGTCTCTTGTTTCGTCTGACATAAGGCATAACAGCTTTTGTATAATTTAAATCTAAGATTTTTTTAATTTTCAATAATTATTCAAGCATTTATTCACCTTTAGATATGAGAAAGTATGCCTTCTACAACAGAAGAAATCTCTGAAATCCTCAATAATGATGATATACATAAAAAGATCTCTTTGTTATCAAATCTAACAGAAATTACAGATTCTAATATAATTAAACAAATTATATCTGCATTAGATGATAAAGAAATTAGGATTAGAGGGGAAGCATTCAGTTCATTATTTTTAAATGATAATGACATATCAGATGTTTTAATTTCTAGTCTAACAGATGGATCAAAAAACATTAGAGGTTTTTCTGCTTTAATATTGGCAAATAGGGGTGATGTAAATTCAATAAATTCTCTAATCAATTTGGTAGATGACATAAGTAGTATGGTCAGAGCATGTGCTTTTGGGGCATTAGGTCATCTTAGGGCAAAACAAGCCAAAAAAGAAATTCATGCTGGTATTTTTGATGATAACTCTGAAGTTAAAAAAAGCGCTGCGTTTGCATTGTATTTGATTGAAGAAAAATTTTCTGATTTGGAAAAAAAAGAATTAGAAAATCAAAATGATGATGAGTTTAAAAAAATATTAAAATGGTGGACCGGAAGGGATTTGAACCCTTGACCTCACGCATGCCATGCGCGCATCCTACCAGGCTGAACGACCGGCCCATTTCAGACATTAAGAATGAAACAGATTTTGTAAATGTGAACCAACATTTAACTTAATTTATAAAATTTGCATTAGGTAGGACTCATTATGGCGATATTTATTAACCGGTTCGTTCCGTTGTAACGAGTATGGCAGTAGACAAGAAAGGAAAAATTACGTATATTGAATTACTAAAAGAGGATCTTTCGATTTTTAGAGTTGTACCTGATGATGGAGTTATCCCAGATTACCAAACAGGTCAATTCCTTACACTTGGAATGCCAATTCCAAGTGAGAACAACAAAACAGTCCGTAGAGCATATTCACTTGCATCACATCCTGAAAATAAAAAATATTATGAATTTGTAATTAGATGGGTACGTAAACCACTTCCAGGTCGTGTTACAACTGCATTATTCAATGCAGGTGTAGGTGATGAAGTATCTTTTATTCCACCAACGGGAAATGCGTTGTTAATTAATGACACTTTGCCAAACGGTGAACCAGACAACAGAAGAATTGTTTGCCTTGGAGGTGGAACAGGACTTGCACCATTCGTGGCATTTGCTAAACACCTTCATGATGTAGGTGATAAAAGAGAGCTTGTTGTATTACATGGTTCCAGCTATGTTGATGAATTGAGCTACAAGAACTTCTTAACTGATTTAGAAACAGAAAGTGAAGAAAGAGGTAGAGATAGATGGAACTTTAGATATGCTGCTGCAATCAGCAGACCACAGGAGTGGTTTAATAGGTCTTGGAAAGGTCAAACTGGAAGGGTTGAGACATTTTTGAGGCCAAAAAGTAGTGGAATGTCACCACTTGAAGAGATGGTGGGTGAAAAAATTAATCCTGAGAATACAATTTTCTATGTTTGTGGTTGGCAAGGAACAGTTGATGGCTGTATGGACTTTTTAAAACCCGCTGGATTCAGAATTGAGAAAGACAAAGATGAGAATGGAAACTTTTCTGTAAAGTTTGAGTCTTACGGATAATTAAAAAATAAAAAAATTTAGTAGTTATTATCTAGCATGAATTTTGCTAACGTCTCTTTGGAATATTCAATTCCATGTTCTTCTTCTGAATGTTTACCAAAAGTTGCAGTTACTTCCTCTTCTGTGCCCTCAGCAACAAAATCACAGTCATATCCGTAGTCTCTACATACAAATTTTGCCATGTTTGTCTAAGGTCTTAGAACGAGATATATAGCTTTGTCAAAATATTTTGAAAATATTATTTTAAACTTTAACTATTGAGAAGTTTCTAATTCCATAAATCTATGCTCAAGATCCTCCTTGACATATTCTATTCCGTGTTCTTCTTCACTATGTTTGTTATATTTCTCAACAGCCTCATCAATTTCGGCAATTACTGTAAAGCCACAGTCATATCCATAATCATGACATGCAACTCTGACCATATTTTTGCAAAATTTAGACAATATATTAAGTTAGGAAATTATTTTGATTCTTGTTCTGCTGTACTTGTTTGAACCTTTGTTGGAACAGAAATTATGCTTTCTGCCACAGACTTTGTTAGTTCCTCAATAATTTGAATGCGTTTCTTATCCTTCAAGCCTAATTTTGCCAATGCCTTTTGTAATTCCCTTTCACGAATAGAGTCAACACTTGCAGCAACATCTTTAACGGTTGTTTGAGGTGCAAGGTTTTTCATTGCTGCTTCTAAAATTGGTACTTCTTTTTCGATCAGACCTTCTGCTGTTGAGACTTTTTTGTTTAGTGCCTCCATTAGTTTTTCATCATCCATCTCAGTAATTTGATCTCTGAAAAGTAATTTGATTCCAGGTACTTGAGTAACAGTTTCCTCAATTGCCCTAGGATCTGAAATATCTAAAAGAAGCATGCCTTTTTTGTAGTTGTTCATCACTCGTCTTATTTTCTCATATGTAATAATGAAGTAATCAGCAGTAGTTGCAACTATAATTATTGAATATTTATCAAATCCAGCTAAAACATCTAAAAAGTCTACAGGATTACCACCCAAGATTTTTGAGAAATTAGTTGCACGTTCAATTTGTTGACTAGTAATATCAAAGGCATATCCTTTTCTCTCCATAGTTTTTGCTACCATTCCAGCAATTTCACCTGTACCAACAAGTAGAACTTTTTTCTTACCATCTATACCAGCATTTTCTTCTGCCATCTTGACAGCCACATCACCCATTGACAGTGCATTCTCACCTACTTTGGAGGAATTTCTGATTGTAGTTGCAATTCGAATTGCACTGTCAAATAATTTATTTAATATTGTACTAGAGTGTTTTGTTTCTCTTGCAGTTTGACTTGATTCTTTAATCTCATTTAGAATTTCTTCTTTACCAACCACAATTGAATCCAAACCAGTTGCTAATCTAAGTAGGTGTTCGTAAACATCTGTATTGACATATACTTCAAATGTTTGATCAAAGTGTTCAATATCCCATTGTTCTAATTCTGAATTAGCAATCCAAGTTTCTTGTATCTTGTTTATAACAAGATTCTGTCCATCAATTCTTCGTCCATCTGGAATGTCACCTTTTGGTCTATTCATTACAATATATGCCTCAACTCTACTTGCAGTTTGAATAATTACACATTCAGAAACATCATTAATTTTCATAAATGCTTCACGTGCTGCATTGACATCTTTGAATGCAAAATGAGCTAGTTTATGCAATGGAACATTTTTAAAAGTTATTCTTGCATTTATGAGAACAAAGTTTTCTTCTACCATTTTAACACCAAGTTACTCTCTTAGTTTTTCCCTTCCGCCTTTTGCTGTTCGAAATACATTCATTCCAAAATTAAAATTATTAATTAAATTTTCCATGTATTTTAGATCCTTTTCTGCTCTTTCTATATCAGCAGGAATTGCGTCGGGATCATTTTTTAATCGTTCAAGTTTTTGTTTTGTTTCTTCTGTAAGATCATCTATGCCAGTTTCATAGTTTGATGCACCAAAAAACTCAGGACTGAGAATATGTTTTGGTTCGTATTTTGGAGTTTGATCAGTTGGGATTAAGACTTGTCTTGATATTTCCTCTTCTTCATTTTGCGTACGAACAGGTCTTGGTGGTGCAAGTATTTGTTGGTTATAGAAAAATTCTGGCTCTCCCATCTCTCGTCTAAATATGCGCTCTCTTTTTCGTTTATCAGTAAAAGATTCACTAGCTTCAGATTTTACAACTGATGCCTTTGCTTTTTCATATTCTGCCGCCCATGCTGCTTCAGATGCCTTCCTTGCCTCTTCTAATTTAGCCTGAGATTGTGCATATGCAGCTTCTGCTATAGCTATAGCTTCAGCTGCAGTAACTGACTGCTCTGATGTTTGAACTGCATCAGAAATTGATCCTGGTTTTGTTTTGATTTTAGGATCTGATACTTTCTCTTTTACTTGATCTAATTCTGCCTTTGCTCTAGCAGCCTCTGCCTCTGCTTCGGAAACAGATGTTGGCTCATCAACTTTTTTTTCTTTCTCATCTTCAGGCATTAATTTAACCTAAAATGACTCAAATTTTAAGATTTAGCAATAAAATAACTTGTAAAAAACTATCAAGCATTGAAATACTACAAAAAAATATTCTACCTATGAGTACAGGCATTTATCTTGCACATTTGAATCCTGTAACCAACGCACATGTAGAAATAATTCGTGATTTGTTAAAAGAAAAAGATCAGATAGTGATTATGCCTGTCCGGTTTTTGAAACAAGATCAAGAGATCAATAGTAAGAGTTTTCCATTTACTTATGACGTACGAAAAAAAATGTTAGAATCTATATTCGGTGATGATATTACAATTTCCTCAAATTATACATTTTTTGCTCCTTTCAAAAAATACTTTCCACCGTTAATTGCACCAAAATCATGGGAACTAAGAAAACAAATTCTAAATGGAATTGATGATGACTACTATACCTATACTGGTGATAAAGCTGAGGGAATAATGTTGAAACTATACAGACTAAAACCTAAAGTTGGTACTAGAAAAGAAGTTTCAGCTACTTCAGTAAAAAATGATATGTATGATGCTGTGACATCAAAAAAATCTGAATGGGAGAAAAATGTGCCTAAGCAAGTTGCAGATATAATCAAGGAAAACTGGAGCGAGGTTGAAAAATTTGCGTCATCTGATGATAAGACAATGAGAATAGCAGGAATGAAGTTTCCCACAGAAGGATATAATTCAAAATAGATTAATTATAGACAGAATTGAAAATTCCATGGCAGAAATTTCAAAATATATTTGGTTTGATGGAAAATTTCTAACGAAAAATAAGGCAAAAGTACCTGTCACAACGCATGCAATTCATTATGGGACATCAATTTTTGAGGGAATTAGGGCATATTGGAATGAAGAAAATTTATTTATTTTTAGATTAGATGAGCATGTAAAACGTTTTAGAAATTCGGGTAAATACTATAATATTTCATTAAGATTTTCGGATAAAGAAATTAAAAAAGCAATAATTAATCTTTGTAAGAAAAATAAAATAAAAAAATCATGCTACGTTAGACCATTTTATTTTGTAGGGCAGTATGGAATTAATCTTCACGTAACGAAGAACGCCCCAACTCATGTTGCAATTTTTTCATTTCCATTTGGGGACTTGTTTGATAAAAATGGAATAACCTCTTGCGTTTCCATATGGAGAAAATTCAGTGATGCATCGACACCAACACAAGCAAAAATGGGCGGAAACTATCTAAATTCAATCCTAGCAACACAAGATGCAAAAAAACGAGGTTTTGATGAGGCAATACTTTTAGACAAAAATGGATACGTGAGTGAAGCACCTGGTGAAAATATATTCATTATTAAAAATGACACACTGCTTACTCCACCATTATCTTCATCAGCATTAGATGGAATTACAAGAAAATCAATTTTGACATTTACTAAAAACCTCAAGTTAAAGACAAAAATAAAAAATATTACAAAAGAGGAACTAAAATCAGCAGAGGAAGTATTTCTTTCAGGAACAGCTGCAGAAATCACTCCAATAATAAAAGTTGACAAAAAGAAAATTGGTCAAGGTATAGTTGGAAATACAACAAAACTAATCATGGAACAGTATCATGAAATTGTGATGAATAGGAACAAAAAGTATTCAAAGTGGGTAACACCGGTATATTAGGATGGAATCTACTATTTCACCAATAGAAGCCAAAGAGCACCTAAAATCAAAAAAATTTGGAGAGCTTGTTAGAATAGAATTTTCTAATAAAGGTAAAATACAGAATGAACAAAATGACGAAAACATATTTTTTGATTCATCAATTCATGATATAGAAGATGCAATGTGGTTGCTTGATGATACACCGCAAGTAGTTTTTGCAACTTCAGGAAAAATTAATAGTGAATTTGATGATTTTGCAACAATTTTACTTGAGTTTAAAGATAACAAGACTATAGTTATTTCTTCTAACTGGGTTACATCTGATCATCAAAGAACTTGTGATATAGTATGCTCTCATGGGGAAATTTCCTTAGATTTAACTAAAGATAAAATAGATGTTCAAAATGAAAATGACACCAATTCTAGAAAGATAGCAGAGGCAGCTTTTTTATCTAGTCAAAAAGGGATACCCATTTATCTAGATTTAAAATGAATAAAAAAATGCTTGACATTTTAGCATGTCCCATGTGTAAACATCATCCATTAGAAAGCTATGAACTTAATTTAAAAGATGAAATCATAATTGAAGGTACATTGTTTTGTACCTCATGTTCAAGATTTTATCCAATCATTGAGGAAATACCAATAATGTTGCCTGATGAACTACGCAATAAGCAACAAGATATTGAATTTCTAAAGAAGAACAAGGATTCACTTCCTGAAAAAATTGTAATGCAGGGTGTTCCATGGCATCTTTGAACTAGCGTCTTCTTGCTATAATCACAATTTGTAATGCCAATATTATTGCAATAGATGCGACTATTGGAAATAACAATGAATTAAGCTGTGAAGAACCCTCTTCCATGTTTGCTACAGAAGTGCTTATTGTTGATACACTCTTATCAATATTAGTACTTGCGTTCTCTAATGTTGATCCAAATCCAGATGTTTCAGATTTTAATTTTTTAAGTTCATCTGAAGTTTCAACTAATGATTTGTTTAATGCTACTACCTGTCTTGATATTCCAGAAATATCTTCGCTTAAAACGTTAGTTGCTGCAGATCCATGTGAAATATATCCTTCATCAAACGTTACCATATGAAAAACATGTGTACCCTCAAGTGCAGGAAGATAATCCACATAATACAAACCCTGGTGTAACATCTCAAGAGCATTTTCTAGAGTTTGTACTTGACCGTTTGGCAAATGAACATGTGATGTTCCAAGAATTTCACCAGGTTTATCGCCTCCTATTAACAGACCATCACTTGATGTTTGCACATAGACTCTAAACACATTATTAATTGCACCAGTTTCAGGGGCAAAAACTATAGTACTAACATTTCTTACAACTGGAACATTAACCAATGATGATGTACTTGTAAATTTTAGATTTATTTCATCGCTTATTGCACCATTCTCTGCAATTATTTCAAGAACATATGTTCCGTAGGGTGTACTTTCAGATACTTGCGGCCAATTCATGACAAAGTAATGAAAGGAACCATCATTTTTTGTTATAAGTTGTTCAAAATGTATAATGTTATCATTTGGTGATGATAGTCTAATCAGTATTGGTGAGTCAGGATTGGCAGTTCCATAGACAAATAATGGTTCAGTAGGTGCAAACACTTGTCTGTTCGTAAAAGAATCTAGTTTATTTTCATCATCTGCTGCAAAACTATTTCCTAGCAATACTGGTGTTAATATCAAACAACAGGCAAATATTAGAATAATTTTCATATTGATAATTTTTCTTAATTATTTCTAGCTATTACTTGTGATACTCAAAAATTTTTTACAATATCCATTAGGATGGATTCAAAAAAAAAGAAAAGGGGGATATTATTATGTCTATACTACGTCGATGCTGACTGATACTGTATCAGATAATGCAGATGGATTATCTACGCTCTCCCATACAAAGACAGTTGCTTCGTATGATCCTGCGTCAGAAGGTATCCATGACAATGCTGGACTGAATGATTGTCCTGCAGCCAAAGAACCTGTAATCCATGCAAGGGAAACGGTTACACCGTTACCATCCTGAACTTGTACCAAATATGCAAATGACTGGTCACCGTCAGTACCGTTTACCAAATCGGCTTCAATCTGTACCTGTTGATCAACGGCTACCTCAGCTAGTGAGTTACCGAATGCGTCAACAACTCTTGCGTTAGCAGCTGGTGCTCTCTCAAGAGGTGGTACAATTGTTCCGATGATGGCAGTACCTGCGACTTCCAATTCATCAGATGTGTTGTATGGGTTTGGCAATGTGTTATCTTCGTACTCTACAGTTACTGTGTCACCCTCTGAAACTCTGAGTCTATGACCAGATGATTCGTCAGTTGTGGTAAAGAATACCGTTCCTTCGAATACTCCAGACATTTCACTTGTTTCAGTTACCATAAGATCGATACCGCCAGAATCTGAGTCAGACCATACGTCAACTTGGAAGTTGTCGACATAATCTGCGTTCAAATCCATGTCAGGATCTGTTATACGGATGGTTCCACTAGAACCTGCTGAGTAGCTTGATTCTAACCATTCTGCTTCGCCTATATTCCATCTAATTAATGCTGAGCCAATTACAGTTGAATCTTCAGTATACTCGTATGATACTGTTATACCGTCTTCATCTTGTGCACAAAGTATTCCACCAGTTGGTCCACTACCACTTGATGCTGTACAGGTCTTGTCATTACCAGAAGAGTTTCCGGTAGTTGAATCGCCGTCAGAATCGTGTGCGAATCCGTCTAATGTAACTTCACCGTAGAAGATACCAGTGTCAACACCGGTCTCCATTAGTTTATAGTTTGTTAACTTTGTGTCTCTGGTTGCAATTGTCATTGGGTCATCAGTGGTGTTTCCAATTTCATCAACTAATGCACCGTCCAT
>Ga0114933_10006766_pt1 | contig 10100 bp, 10 predicted proteins | sample 4SBtaG_FD_89691 | JGI IMG/M metagenome (GOLD analysis project Ga0114933, IMG submission 89691) | Deep subsurface microbial communities from Kolumbo volcano to uncover new lineages of life (NeLLi) - 4SBTROV12_W25 metaG | ecosystem: Environmental > Aquatic > Marine > Volcanic | place: Kolumbo... | reverse complement strand
CTCGGATAGTTTCCATTTGCTTACTAACAATAGGTTTTACATATGCATCTGCAATTGTAGTAGATGCACGTTCGTATTCCTTCCACTTAGGAAGTACGTCATATGATATAGATACTGGAATATCTGGTAATTCTTCTTGTAAAATCTTTTGAGCTTGACGTTCGTGGATTGGAGAGACGTAAGAAAAAAGAAAGTTAACAGCTAAAGCTTCTATTTCGCCACTATCACGGATTTTTTGGGCAATTTCTCTTAAACCCTTTTCATCGAGGGGGGTTTGAACTGTGCCATCAGTTAAAATACGTTCCTCAACTTCAAAGCAATGCCTTCTCTTAGCAAGTGGTTTTGGTTTTACCCATGTGATATCATAGTGACCACGCCGGTTTCCACGTTGGATAAACGGCACATCCCTAAAGCCTTTAGTAGTGACATAGCCAACAGCTGCTCCTTTCCGCTCAAGAATAGCATTTGTTGCTATGGTGGTTCCTAGCCTAATATTATCTATTTCATTAGGGTTCTGGAATCGTTGAAGTCCCTTCAAAATACCATCATTGGGATCCTTTGGAGTAGATGGATTTTTCCAGACCTCAATAATTTTCCCTTCCTTATTGTAGCTTACAAAATCGGTAAATGTTCCACCGACATCAATTCCTACGAGGTATTCTGCCACAACAAACTCTCCCTTTATTTTATAGCCTCTATTATCCGACATATATAGGTCGTGCAGTTAATATTAATTTTATAATTATTTAATCAATTAAGAATTCATCTTTAAAAGACCTAATATAATACATATACATTCTCAGGTAACCAATAAGTAAAAGTATTTATTGTAAGCTTTAAGCAGTATTTAGGGATGCTATGGCGAGGGATAAGTTAATGCAAGTCTAGTTATAAATTTATAATATCAAAAATATATTTAATCCCTTTTACTATTTAAGGCTAACGTATTAGTAAGAAGAAAGCTCCATTGCCTCTTCTCAAATTTAATAGAAGAGGGTCATCTTTTGCCTTTTTGGCTAGGGATATTAGCGTTTCAGCACTTCTAACCCTGACTTTATTTAAAGAAAGAATGATATCACCAGGTATTAAACCTGCAGAAGCTGCAGGACTATTTTTATCTACTTGCAGTACTGCCACACCCTTTACCTCACTATAAAGTGGGTGATTAGTTGGTACTGCCCCAAAAGTTGCACCTTTTAGTCTTGGTATTTGATTATTACCTGCATGCTTTGTGGAAGTATCTCGAGAGCCTACTTTCATTTCGATTTTTTGCTCTTTTCCATCACGAACAGCAATAATATCAACACTGTCACCAACACGTAAAACTCCAACTTTATTTCTAAGGTCCGATGACCCAACTACTGGCTCACCGTTCATTTCAACGATAACATCTCCTGGGAGAACCCCAGCTTTTTCTGCTGGTGAGTTTGGGACAACCTGACTAACCACTGCTCCTACTTCTCGAGATACTCCTAAAGCTTCAGCGAGCTCAATGGTTAAATCTTGTATCTGAACACCTATTCGGCCACGTTGAATTTCACCATGTTCTATTATTTGATCCATTATTTGCCGAGCCATATTGATAGGAATTGCAAAGCCAATTCCTACATTTCCGCCAGAAGGTCCAATAATTGCTGTATTTATTCCGACTAACTCGCCTTTAAGGTTAACAAGTGCACCCCCAGAATTTCCTGGATTAATAGATGCATCGGTTTGTATAAAATCCTCGTAGCTTTCTATTCCTAGTCCACTACGACCTAAGGCGCTTACTATTCCTGAAGTTACTGTTTGACCAAGACCAAAGGGATTTCCTACAGCAATTACATAATCTCCAACAAGAAGTTCATCTGAATTAGCATAGCTAACATCTTTTAGATTAATGGGATCTACTTTAAGCACCGCAATATCTGTTTCTGGGTCTGAACCAAGAACCTTAGCAGGTAATCTTCTTTTATCAGTCAAAGTGATCACTATTTCATTTGCTTGAGCAATTACATGAGAATTTGTGACGATGTATCCGCGAACAGAATCAACAATTACTCCTGAGCCAACACTAGCTGTTTCTTTTTGTTGCTGAGGGACTTGGTCGCCAAAAAAGCGGCGGAAAAAAGGATCTCTAAATAGAGGGTTTTGCCTTACTTCTACCATACCTTTTGTTGCAATATTGACGACTGCTGGCGATATCTTTTTAACCAAAGGGGCAAGGGATGGTAGCTCTGCCGGAGGGATTGTTCCAGCTTTTGCACTAATTGAACTAACACCGACACCCGATTGTTTTTCAACTCCGGGTATAAAAATAACCGATACAACTAAAGCGAAACAGAAAAGTACTATGCGAAGCATTGATAATTCCCCAGATAATTTTTTCTACCCAAATACTAAATAATACAAAATTGAATTTACCAATTGCAGCAAAGCAGGGTAAAAATCAAATTTTATTTTATAATTCTAGTATATATGTTTTCTTAATATAGTTGTTAGTATTCTCTATAATAGCCCACAGAATTAATATGTGGGTTTATTGACTCCCAAGGGCAATACTAAATTTTCTTATAATTGATTATCGGATGTGTTTTTTCTAAATTTTTAATCTATTCGACCACACAACTTAACAGTGCCAATATCTATTATCTTTAATTTGTTGCATATTTGATTATTTTATGAGGATTTATGGGACAGACAGCTCTTTATACACATTCTGTTTTTATGGAACATAATACTGGGTCCAATCATCCGGAGTGTTCTGGTCGAATTTCATCCATTAACAAAAGTCTTAATCATAACCATTTTGATAATTTAGCACGTTATGAAGCCCCATTGGCGGACGTGTCAGTAATAAAAAATATACATAACGTTGACCTTATAGATCTAATCTTTGAGAAGATGCCTAGCTCAGGCTTTTCTAATATTGATGCCGATACAATAATTTCCCCAGCATCTGGCGAGGCGGCATTAAGAGCTGTTGGTGCAATTTGTGCCGCAGTAGACATTGTAATGTCTGGTCAGGCTGACAACGCTTTTTGTGCAGTAAGACCACCAGGTCACCATGCTGAGCCTAACAAATCTATGGGTTTCTGTTTATTTAATAATGTCGCTATTGCAACTGATTATGCCAGAAGAAGATACAATTTAACTAAAGTTGCTGTAATTGATTTTGATGTTCATCATGGAAATGGTACTCAGTTAGCATTTCAAAATGATGGTGATCTGATGTTTGGCTCATCGCATCAATACCCTTTCTACCCGGGCACTGGAAGTATTTCAGAAAAGGGTGTAGGTAATATATGGAATGCACCACTTAAGGCACTATCAGGATCTATTGAATTCAGGGCTGCTATGCAGGAACGCATTTTTCCTGCCTTAAAAATGCATAAACCTGAACTAATAATTATATCAGCTGGATTTGATGCACACCGAGATGATCCCCTTGCAGCTTTACAACTATTAGATGACGATTATTTCTGGGTTACTGAAGAAATAACAAAAATAGCATCTGAAACCTGTAACGGACGCATAGTATCAAGTCTTGAAGGTGGATATAATTTAGACGTATTAGGGCTATCAGTAGCGGCGCATGTTAATGCTTTAATGAAGTCACAACAATTATAAAAACAGTAATTCCTTAGCCTATGAGAGTTTAGAAAATGAATAAATCAGACAGTAATAAAGACTTATCCAAACTTACTTTTGAGACCGCACTAAATGAATTAGAAAAAATTGTTGAAGAACTTGAAGCAGGGGAAACTGATTTAGATTCTTCTATAGCTGCTTACGAGCGTGGTATAGCTTTGAAACAGCATTGTGCAGAAAAACTTAAGCAAGCTGAGTTGCGTGTCCAAAAGATTGAGACAAAAGCAGCTGGTATAGCCCATTCTACCAAGCCTCTTGAGGATGATTAAAATTATTTTTCATTATTTAAAAACTAGCTTTTTTTCAAAAAGGGAGCTGTATTGTGACTAGCCTCAGTGGGGCCATGGAGAGATGCGTAGATGAAACAATTACTACGCTAGAGTCTTATATAGCTAAAAGTGATTCTTTTGATTCTCAATTATATGAGGCTATGAGATATTCTTTAATGGCAGGGGGGAAACGTTTGCGTCCTTTTCTCGTACTTTCTTCTGCAGAGTTATTTAATATTCCTCGCTCTAAAGCTCTACCCATAGCTGCAGCAATAGAAATGGTGCATACATATTCTTTGATTCACGATGATTTACCAGCTATGGATAATGACGACTTTCGACGTGGTAAGCCCACATGCCACAAGCAGTTTGGCGAAGCCACAGCAATTTTAGCAGGGGATGCTCTTTTAACACTTGCATTTCAGATAGTTTCTTGTCCTAAAACAAATAATAATGCTGCAGTTAGGTCTGAGATAACTAATGAATTAGCATTGGCAGCAGGCGCGGCTGGGATGGTAGGCGGGCAAATGATTGATATTGCTGCTGAAACTGCTATTAAGCCATTAAGTCTCAATAATGTTATTGAAATGCAAAAGCGTAAAACCGGTGCTTTGATTAAATTTGCATGCTTGGCTGGTCCAATCTTAGGAGCTGAGAAAGGTATTCGACGTAATGCTTTGGCAGACTATGCTGAAAAGATTGGATTGGCATTTCAAATTATTGATGATTTGTTAGATCATGAAGGTGATGAAAAAACAATGGGTAAAGCTGCAGGAAAGGATGCCGTTGCTGGCAAGGCAACATTTGTAAGCCTTTTGGGTGTTCAGGGAGCACGGCAACGCGCAGAAATATTAGTAACGGAAGCAAAATCTTCTTTGAAGGTATTTGGAGAGCATTCAGTTTTATTAAAAGATGTTGCGCAGTATATTATCGACCGAGAAAAGTAATAAATTGAGTAATTCTAGTTCTAAATATTCTAATAATAAAAGTAGAGCTGATCTAGCGTTAGTTAAGAGGAAGTTGGCAGATACCCGCACTAAGGCAGCAGCACTTATCATGGCTGGTAAAGTATACTCTAATCAAAAACGAATAGAAAAAGCTGGTGAATTTATTGATTCATCACAACCCCTTGATGTCCGTGGACCCCCTCATCCCTGGGTAGGTAGAGGCGGAATTAAACTTGCCTACGGACTAAAACATTTTGGTTTATCACCAAATACTGAAATCTGTATTGATATTGGTGCTTCAACAGGTGGGTTTACAGATGTTCTATTATATTATGGTGCTAGAAAAGTTTATTCAGTAGATGTGGGCTATGGGCAGATAGCACAAAAATTGCGTGATGATTCGCGCGTTATTGTTATGGAGCGTACCAATGCGCGAAACCTTAAAAAAAATTTAATACCTGAGACCGTTGGAGCAATCGTATGCGATGTAAGTTTTATTAGTTTGAAAACCATTTTACCTTTACCACTCAGATTTGCGCATGATTCGTGTTGGTTAATTGCTTTAATTAAACCACAATTTGAATTAGGTCCAAAAAATGTAGGGAAGGGAGGGGTTGTCAGGAAAGCTTCCGATAGAACTCTTGCATGTGATAATATTAAGAACTGGTTATCCAGTCTACCCGGCTGGCAAGTTTTTGGTCTTGTGGAAAGTCCAATAAGAGGAGCTAGTGGAAATAGTGAATACCTTATTGGAGCGAGGTATAATAGTCATTAGTTAGATAAAGAATTTTTCGTAAATTTTAAATGGTGTAAAGATTGTGAATTTTGAAAAGCCTAAAGTTGCAATTTCAATTCAAAACCCACCAAAAACTATACGTTTAGCTATAGAGGAGGAATTAGCTCCATTTGCTGAGGTCCTCTGGTTAGAAAGATGTAAAGATAATGCTTCTCGATCAAGCGTTATTAAATCTGCTACTGCTTTAATAGGTCTAAAGCTACATAATGAAATCTTATCCCCAGAATGGGAGTTAATGAGCCACATGAGTCTTATACAGGCCTTATCTGCAGGTGTGGACTTTGTTCCCTTTGAGAAAATACCTGAAGAAGTTCCAATTGCATCCAATCGTGGTGCCTTTTCTATTGCTATGGCCGAACATGGGTTAGCTCTTTTATTGTCTTCCGCAAAAGATTTACGAGAAAGAGAGCTGAAAATGAAGATGGGGTATTTTGATCAATGGAGCCCTACTCGTTCTTTGCATGGTTTATCAGTGGCCATAGTTGGTTTTGGTGGGATTGGTCAAGCTCTTCTTGAGCTCCTAGAGCCATTTAAATGTAAAATATTTGCAATAAATAGAACTGGTTATGTTGATGATTCAAGAGTTTCTCATAGTGGAAATCTTAGCGATCTAAAAACATTTTTACCAAAATGTGACTTAGTTGTCCTAACGATTTCATTAAATAAATCTACTGTTAATATAATTGGTAAAAAAGAACTAGCTGTAATGAAGAAAGATGCAATTTTGTTAAACCTTGCACGTGGAGCAATAATTAACCAGAAAGCACTTTTTGAGCATTTATTATTAAACCCACATTTCTATGCTTGTTTAGACGCTTGGTGGTCCGAGCCCTTTATTCATGGACGTTTTGAAACTAAGTATGATTTTTTATCTTTAAAAAATGTTCTAGGTTCCCCTCACAATTCTGCACAGATATCAGGAGCTAGTGAATCTGCAGCACGTCGAGGCACACGTAATGTTGTAAGACTTTTAAAAAAAGAACCAATTAAATTTCTTGTTGAATCTGACGAAAAAATATAGGTGGGTCGTTATCAGACCTATCGTGTTATCATTATGCTCCGAATAAACTATCTTCCTAAAGAATAATATTCATTATTTGGTATGATACTCAAACCTGACGCAAGTCGATTACTCATATTGTAGAAGCCTATTACCTCAACGATGTCAAAAATCTCCTCCATAGAGAAGCCAATCTTTTTTAGCTCGTTCCTATCTTTTTCTCCTACAATATGCGGCTCTGTTGTAAGCTTCCAAGCAAAGTCGCACATAGCTTTCTGGCGTTTATTTAGTTTAGCTAGTCGGTAGTTTACTGCAACGGTATCACCTAGCTCAATATTTTTAGATAATTGTCGAACTGCAGCACTATGGGCTATTATGCAGTAGTGGCAGCGGTTTGCTGATGAAACAACCACTGCTATTATTTCGCGTTCTAATTTTGAGAGTCCACTTTCACCGACCATTAATTCACTATTGTAGCTTCTAAAATATTCAAATTTTTTTGGTCTTAATGTATAAGCCTTGAAAACGTTCGGAACGAACCCAAGCTTTTCTGAGCACTTAGTAAAAACCATCCTTATTTCCTTTGGCAATTTAGACTCTTTTGGTAAAGGAAAACCACAAATCTCATTTTTTTTGTGTCGTGAGGTTAATTTTTTTTTACTACTCTTAGTCATTTTCTTACTCCAATTTGTGCTCTGTCACGGAGTATGTGGTCGGCAAGAACGCAACTGACCATTGCCTCCGCAATTGGTACTGCTCTTATCCCGACACATGGGTCATGTCTTCCCTTAGTTTCAATTTCTACTTCTTCGCCTGAGTTTGTGATAGTCTTGCGGGGGATTAGAAATGAACTTGTTGGCTTTACTGCGAATCGGCAAAAAATACTTTGACCCGTTGAAATACCTCCTAAAATACCCCCTGCATTATTAGTAAGAAATTTTGGTCCTTGGTTGTCCATTCTTATTTCATCTGCATTATCAGGACCTTCCATGGTGCCTGCAGAAAACCCTGCACCAATTTCCACAGCCTTTACTGCATTTATGCTCATAATAGCACTAGCAATTTCTGCATCGAGTTTTCCATATACCGGCTCTCCTAAGCCAGCAGGAACACCATCGATCTTTATTTCAATTATTGCTCCTACAGATGATCCCCGTTTTCTTATATCTGTGAGATATTTTTCCCAAACAGTTGCGGCATATTTATCGGGGCAGAAAAAATGGTTATTTTCCACCACCCCCCAATCCCAGTTAGAATGGTTGATGACCTCAGAGCCTATTTGAACAACAGCCCCTCTAATAGAGATTGAACTTCCTATTACTTTTCTTGCTATTGCCCCTGCAGCTACTCTAGCTGCAGTCTCTCTGGCAGAGGACCTTCCGCCCCCCCGGTGATCTCTAATTCCATATTTAATGTCATAGGCTATGTCAGCGTGACCAGGTCTATATTTATCAGCAATAGAGCCATAATCTTTGGAACGGGCATCTTCATTTTTGATTATTAAAGATATAGGAGTACCGGTGGTCTTGCCATCAAAAGTTCCTGAGACAATTTGTACTAAATCAGACTCTTTTCGCTGCGTAACAAATTTTGATTTACCTGGTTTCCGACGATCTAGCCAAGGTTGGATGTCGGATTCGGATAATGGTATATTTGGTGGACATCCATCAACTACACAACCAAGGGCTGTTCCATGGCTTTCCCCCCAGGAAGTAAATCTAAATATATGCCCAAAAGTATTGTGGGACATTTTATGCCATTTCTTAATTTATAAATTCAATATGAACTAAAAGGTAACATTTTTTGGTCTTTAAACTATTGATATATCTGGTGCATCGGGGTGTTTCATTCCAACAATATTGTAGCCGCAGTCAACATGATGCAGTTCACCTGTTACACCTGAGCTTAAATCAGAAATTAAATAAACTGCGGCACCACCAACCTCATCAATTGTAACATTTCTTCTAAGGGGTGAGTTTAGCTCATTCCATTTTAAAATGTATCTAAAGTCTCCAATTCCTGAAGCTGCTAATGTCTTTATAGGACCTGCGGATATAGCATTTACCCTTATATTTTCAGAGCCAAGGTCAGCTGCCAAGTATGTTACACTTGCCTCCAATGCAGCTTTTGCCACTCCCATTACATTGTAATGGGGCATCCACTTTTCAGCACCATAATAGGACATAGTTATAAGGCTGCCGCCATTTTTCATTAGTGGTACAGCATGTTGGCAAACTTCGGTAAAAGAGTAGCAGCTTATCTCCATAGTACTATTAAAATTTTCTCGTGTAGTATCTAAGTAACGCCCTTTGAGCTCCTCTTTATCTGAGAAAGCAATTGCGTGTATAACAAAGTCTATTTCTCCCCACTTCTTAGATAAAAAAGAAAAAGTATTTATTAGTGAGGTCTTTTCAGATACGTCGCATGGCAGCACAGTATCACTGCCTACTTTTTCAGCTAGTGGGCGTACTCGCTTTTCTAATGCCTCCCCTTGATAAGTAAAGGCTAATTCAGCGCCATGGTTATGCAGCATATTAGCAGCACCCCAAGCAATAGAGCGATCGTTAGCGACACCCATAATGAGGCCCCTTTTACCAGAAAGAAGGGACGTCTGTTGAGTCATAGAAACACCTCTGATAACACAAAAAATAAGGTTTAGTAGCTACTTGAGTTATGCAAATAAATATACAGTATATCGTACACAAAACTAGAGCATGCGCAAATAAGATGATTAAATTGAAGCCCTTATCAGAAAATAGATCATTTTACGACTTTATACGCCAATCTCCATTTGCATCACGGCAGGCAGTTCCGTAAGCTGTTTCTGTCTTCCCTCCAATGCTTACTGTTTGTTGATATTCCCTGCATGGCGTATAATCATCTACATAATATGTGTCTGTAGGAGTAAATGTTCCTTGATGCCCGTTGTCAGGGTTTGCCCATGATGAAGTTTCTCCTGTAGGAGCGCTTTCTAGTGACTTTTGAGCTGTTTTTTCTGCGTATAATTGATCAGCTTTATCTAAAGAAGCACCTATATCGTTTCCGATAAAAGCACCTAGAAGGGTACCAGCAGCAACAGCGGCTAATTGTCCACTTCCGTCGCCAATTTGCGCGCCAAGGAGTCCGCCTATTACTGCTCCACCGATGGTGCCAAATTGTTCTTTTGACCCAACTCCTTCATTTTGGAGACAACTAGTTAATGAAGCTAAAGAGATTAGCCCTAAAGAGAATATACCTGCTCTTATAAATTTAGTTTTTCCCATAAGATGCTCCTCTACGCATGATTTTGCACTTATATATTGTAATAATTATATTGTAATAATAAAAAAAAGCCAAAATATGAATGCTATAATGTAAATTATATTACTAAGTTTTCAGCGTAAAGCGACGATTTGTTATTTTGTGAAATAGAATTATTTAGAAGTTAACTAGCTGAGAGATAAATTTTGTTAGAGTTT
>Ga0114933_10006765_pt1 | contig 10100 bp, 14 predicted proteins | sample 4SBtaG_FD_89691 | JGI IMG/M metagenome (GOLD analysis project Ga0114933, IMG submission 89691) | Deep subsurface microbial communities from Kolumbo volcano to uncover new lineages of life (NeLLi) - 4SBTROV12_W25 metaG | ecosystem: Environmental > Aquatic > Marine > Volcanic | place: Kolumbo... | reverse complement strand
TGTTTTAAATAATTCAGTTAATTCCTCACGTGTTACAACTTCTTCAGTTGGAGGCTTTTCAATTAAGTCTACTTTTTCAATTATATCCAAATCAAAACAACTTTTAAAATCTAAGCCTATAAAATTATCTATCATTGTGTTAAATACCCTGACGACTATATTTTGTAATTAGAGAACAGATGATTAAGAAAGAAAAAGAAAATCAAAATCAAAAACAAACTGATAGCACTGAACATATCCACAAAAATCAAAAATGGATTAAGAAAGCACGATTAAACGCACAAAAGAGACTAACTCCTGAAATGTTCAAAGTTTATTGTAATTATAGTGATGAATTACTCCTAAATTCTCATTCTCTTGCGGGTAGAAAGAAGATTCTAGTTCAATTCGTTTACATTGTTAGAGATTTCAAAATTAAAGATTTGAAAACAATCACAGCTGAAGAGATTAAACAAATTGTGATTGAAATCATGGTAAGACATAGCGATAATGGTAAAGAAACATGGTATTCACAAGATTTGAAAAAAATGTTGAGACAAATGGTAAGATTTGCAAAAACAGGTTCTCACTTGCTACCAGAACAAGGAGAACTACCAGAACTAAAACAAATCAAATGTAAGAAGATAGAAGACAAGCTTTCCCGCGCTGATATGCCAACAAAAGAAGATTGTGATAAAATCCTCAAAGCTTGTGCTACTAACCTCATGGATAGAGCCATGTTTCACATTCAAATGGAAGCGGGAAGCAGAGTTGGAGAATTATTATCATTATGTTTGAAACATATTGAATTTGATGAATATGGAGCTTTGATAGCTGTTGATGGTAAAACAGGAGCTAGAAAAATTAGAATTGTTGAATCCGTTCCAGATTTAATTAAATGGATTAATGTCCACCCTTTCAGAAATGATAGAAACCACCCTCTTTTCATTACTACAATTAACAACAAGTATTACGGACAAGGATTAAGCTATGTAGCTTTCAAAAGACGTTTGGAGAATGTAGTAGCTAAAACAGACATTGAAAAAAGAATCCATTCACATCTGTTCAGACATGCAGAAATAACAAAGAGAGCTGGACAATTAACAGAAGCTCAAGCTAGAATTAGGTATGGTTGGGGTAAATCATCTAACATGCCATCACGATATACCCACCTAAATGACAAAGATGTTGATGATAAAATGCTTCAAATCATGGGGGTAAAGAAGAAAGAAGTAGAAGAGGAAACTTCAATCATTGAATGTCAGTACTGTCATGTAAAATATTCTAAAGATACTCTATACTGTGAAACTTGTGCTAAACCATTAGATGTTGTAGAAGCTGAAAGAATGAAACAACAACAAAAAGAGGAAAATGAAATTATGATTAGTGAACTCATAAGAAAGGAGAAATCAAGGGAATCCAATAAAAAATACTACAATAAGCGGGGAGAAGAATTAGAAAATCAAGTACAATCACAAAAAGAAGAGATACAATCACTAAAAGATTTGATTTCAAAGCTAGGTAGAGCTGAATAGCCTACACCCCTTACACTTCTTACACTGTTGTCTACCTGAAGTAGACAAAATATTACTTCCATGTGTGTGCAAATATTAAGTGCTCCTTTACTGTCTTAATGCATAATATTTGAAAATGGAGTTAAACTCCAATCTTTACGACTAAAACAATGATCTATTGTGTAGTGTTTTTGTAATAATATTCTCAAATCTGTTACTAAATCAAAAAAATAATGAGAATGTTTTTCAAATTACCATGATCACTAAATGAAAGATTTGGAACTTTTTGTTTCATTTTACGAACAGAATTAAGACAAAAGTGGAACACATTTTGAATTTACAATGATCCATCTTAGCATTTTTTGTTCCTAACCATGACTAAATGAGAAAAAATGGAATAATATTCCATAATTCGTGCCTAAAACGGGGAAAATAATGGAATGTTTTGAGAATATTTTATCAAGTAAAAATCTAGTTTAGTTAATTGTCATATATGGTATGATTTTGTTTTGCAAAGTATATTCACGTAGTAAGGAATTGTATTACTTTTGGGTAGGTTCAGTGAGAAAAATGATCAAAATATGGAAGTTTATAGATACAAATGAAATTATCTTGGAATTATCTTGGACTATCTTGGATTATTTTGGACTAGAAGAATTATAATTCAATTAAAGCTCACGTTGTAAATTCTAATCAGATCATCGCAAATGAAGTGAATGTTGCTTTTAACATTAATCGTTTGAAGATAAATGTCCAAAACATATGCAATCTTCCACGAGCAATCAGATTATTATTGTAAACAACAGATGTCCACACAAAATATTATTTTCCTGGAAAAAAAGTTAGTTGTGTCTAACATACTATCATTTGCTAGTAGTAAAATGTTAGTAAAACTATCATTTTGTTTCCTACATGCGGAACTTTTTTTGCTTAAAAATCTATTTGTGCTGTGTTACAAAACTACGATACAAGCTTTAAAGAATTATAATTCTGTACCACTACGTTGAACATTGGAGCGTTGTAAAAAATGTTCAACATTAATTTCAAAGAAAATCTATTGAAAGTTTATAGATGCTAGTATTCTACTAATGTGGGATAACAATTATGACATTACTTCTATTAAAAAACAAAAAAGTAAAACGATCAATGAGATCCGTTATCACAATAAATAATTTAGAAAAAAGAAACGAGTGCTTTCTTCGCGGGATCACACTCGGTTCTAACATTCCTCGCAAAAGGAGATGTATACCATGATTAGTAAAGAAGATCAAAATAAAGTTTTATCAAGTAAAATTGAAAAATGCTGTGAAGAACATGAATCAATTGTAATCTGCACTTATGCTTCTGGAGTTACTTGGCTCTTATGCAATCTTCATGATCAAGATGAAGCTTTTCAGAATTTCAGAACTAGTAGAACGAGGGTATCCCCATGAGAGATAGAGAAGATGTCATAGCCAAGCTTAGAGACTATGACCTTAAAGTATTCCCGCTAGAGGGTAAAAGACCAGCTAGACACCTATCCACATGGAAGAATATTGATGAAAACGTGCCTATGGGAACGCCTTTTGGGGTAGCTTTAGGTGGAATAAACAACATCTACGTTATGGATTTAGATGATCCTAGACTTATCCCGTATTGCCAAACCCTAATCGACAAAACCTATTCTGTAAAAACAGGTAAGGGAGCTCATATCTTTATTCAAGGTGGTAAGGTTTGTCCAAAGAATGGTAGTTATGAAACTCCATATGGTCACATTGACATTAAATCAAAAGATGGTTATGTTGTTGGAGAAACATCTGATCATTACAATAAAGAAAACGATACTTATGTTAAATCTGGGAAAATTTATGAAAAATATCCTGATTCCCCATTAGAGATTAAATTAATTGATCCTAAAGAGATAAGTAAAATCTTTGATAAAATTGGAGTTCAACATTCAAAAGATAATCCAATTAGTCCTAAGAAAGAAAATATCAAAACAAGAAATGTAAAGGCATTAGAAAACGGTGTAGAGACAGGTAATAGAAATAATGAATTATTTACATTAGCATGTAATAATCTAAAGTCTGGTTTATCCCCTGAGACATGTTATGATAACATATGTTACATTAATGAAAAAAGTACTGAACCATTATCTAAAGATGAACTTGATCAACTATTCCAATCAGCTACTTCAACAGTTCAAGGACAAATAGAAGAGAGTAACACTGTTCACAAGATTGATGATAAAACAACATACCGTTTAACAGATGAAGAACCTAAAACACTAAAACCAATTACATTAATTGATAATGAACAATTCATTCTTGTTTATCTTAACACTGATGTGGAAGTTGCAGGACGTAAAGTTGAAACTATTCCAAAGGGTTACTTTGTTGTTAATGGAAAAAAAGGTAAAGCTTTGGTATCAGTTGAGAATCCAGAATTACTAAAAGAATACAATGTTAATGTCTTCAAAACTTTCAAGCCTCTAGTAAATAGATGGAAGAATTCAGATCTTCAAGATTGGTTAGTCTCAGATACTAAGGTAAATCCTAAGGAATTACTAGATGATTTAGTTGGTTTAGAAAGAAAATACTGTGATAATCCCTATGATTATGATTACATCTTTGAAGCCATATGGAAAATTCATACTTACTTTTACCGTCTCTTCCCACTAACTCCCTATGATGATTATACGGGAATGAAAAACATTGGAAAATCAAAACGATTGGACTTGAACAAACTCATTTGTTTTAACGCAATGAAGTCAGATGATATTTCTCTTTCAGCATTGTTTAGAACTGTTGAGGGAACAGGAGCTACAATACTAATTGATGAAGCTGAAAATATTGATGAAGAGTTACAAAAATTACTTAGAGGTGGAAATCAAAAAGGTCATGAAGTAACAAGAGCTGAAGAAATTAGAGGAGAATGGACACCTGTATCTTTTGATGTATTTTCTCCTAAAGCATTTGGACATATCAAGCCAATTGATAATGTATTACAAGATAGATGTATCACAACAAAACTATACAGAACTACAAACAAAGCAATTGCAAACAGTGAACCTGATGAAGAAGAAAATCCATTAATCTATTCATGCAGAGAAAGATGTTACAGATTATTCTTAGATTATGCACCTGAAATTAAGAGTTTGATTCCTGAAGCATATGATTTGTTTGCTGATGTAATGGGTAGAGAATTGAAGCTATGGCTTCCACTTGTTACTATTGCATTATTCATGGAGAAGCATGGTTGTGATGGATTAATTGAAAAATTAATGGCAAAATTATCTGTAAACTCTGATGAAAAGAAAGTAAAAGACATAGATGAAAATGATGAAGTCAAAATTCTATCTGTCCTTTTAGAAAAAGAGCCTGAGAATATTCCTAAAAAATCTAGAGAACTTTACAATTCAATTAATGAGGGATTACTCAGAATTTACAATATTGAACCTGTTAATGATGTAAAACTTTGTCATTATTTAGAAAACTTAGGATTCACAAAAAGAAGAAGCAGTGGTTTTACTAAATGGATTAACATTACCGCTGTGAAACTAGCTGAAGCCAAAGAAAGATGTGGTATGGTTGAGGCTACTCAGGTAACTCTAGGCGATAGTGTAAGCAGTGTAGGGAGTGTAAGCTAAATGAGTACGTACTGCAAAGGTCTCTGTGATAGAGAAGCTACATATCGTAAAACAGAATTTGGTGGAGATTTCTATCGTAATGGCATAAAGTATTGCAGAGCTTGTTCTAGATGGTTAAGAGTTGATTCAATTCAATGTCCATGTTGTAAGAATATGGTATCATCAAAATCTAAAAGATACAAAAGAAAACGGGTTTCTCATTCTGTTAAATACCCTAAAGTAGCTATTATAGCTGTATGACATATCACACTACAATTTACTTATCGGAAGATCATAAGAAATGGATTAATGAAATGTCTCTTAATGTTTCAAAGTATGTTAGATCATTAATTGATAGAGATATGGAAAGATGGAAACAAATCACTGAAGATGTCTTAATTCCAATTGTTAAAACTGAAAAACAATTAGATTACATGTGTCATTGTACTAAGGAACAACCTGTTCCAAATTGTAAATGGACAGAGTTAGAAGATCATGTTAAGAGTAAAGATCCTGTTTAGATTTCTATCTTAGAAGCTGGTAAATTTGGAAAGAATTTTCTTGTTCCCTCATTAAGTAATTTAACAACAGCTGCAATATCATCTCCACTTACTTCAATAGACATCTGTTGTGCTATCTGAACTTTAATTGCATATGGCATTACTAACATTATGTTGGTATGATCCTTAAACTTTCAAAGTGAAAATAATACCAGAGTAATACCGTTTTGGCAGATATAGTGACAAAACACGCACAAACAATGGCGAACTTTTGAGCCAATTTAGCTCATTCTAGTAACAACATGTGATCTGTTTCAGATAGGATAATAAAATTTACAGCTAGTTTGTAAGAGTGTAAATTAATCGTGAAGGTTAAATGAAATAAAATATGTGATTTTTTGTGAACAAAATTCTTTTGGGCATCATGTTGTTAATGGTGGTTGCTACTGTTTCTACTCCAGTATTTGCAGAAGATGAAAGAGATTACGATGATGATTCCCATGAAAGAGATTACGATGATGATTCCCATGAAAGAGAAGAAGACCTCATAGAGGAAATAAGAGAACATTTGTTTGACGAGTCAGAACAAAATGAAAATAATGAGAATTATTTTGACACTGACTCATTGAATCCAGTTCAAGAACCCGAAACAATACAAAATGTAGAAATGTCTGTAACTGCTGTCATGGATGGCACAAATGTAATTGCAATAAATGGTAAAACAACATCTGATCAAGAAGTATCATTATTGATAAGGGCACCCAATGAAAATCTAATTCATGTTGATCAATTAACTCCTGATATCAATGGCATGTTTGGTACTAATGTAATTATCGAAGGACAACAATGGTCACAAGATGGACTATATACTATAACTACTAAACAAGGAAATTCTTCTTTTAATGTAATAAAATTAACTGTTGAAGTAAATGCTGGTAAAACTATTGAAACAATAGTTGCTGAAACTAATCAAAATGATAACTTTAGAGAATCTCTAATAGTAAAATCTGAAGAAAATAAACAGCGTTCAAATGATGATAATTTACAATACGATGATGAATTACATGATGAAAATTATAAAGTGGAATTAGAGTATGAAGAAGAGTATGGCAAACAATTTGAAGAGGAGTTTGAAGATTCTAAAATATCTGTAGAGTCAAATTCTGAGAATTTCTTTGATGCTTTGAAAAAACTATTCACTAGTTGGTTTGGATTTTAAATTACTATCCATAATTTTTAGTCTCATATTGTTGTATTGTATACAATATCTTATCTTACAGTTTGAGATAGAAATGATTCCTTGTCTTTTCTACTTCTAGGTAAAGTTCTTAATTGTTTGTTACAACAAGGACACTTTAATCCATTATAATTTACAAATATTTCGCAAAAATTACATCTTTTTTGTCCAGAAGCATATCTGCCAATTTGTCTTGGCTTGATAGCTTTGTATTGTCTACATTTACCTGTACAATAGCCCATCATGAACATTAGGATATGTTCGAAGATAAACATAGGTTAACAAAGTTAACTCATACTTGAAATCTAACTAGGATTTTGTTCATTGATAATATTTAACGTCATACTTGATTCAATGTCAGGTAATTTTCTAACGGTTTTAGTGATAATATTTTCTAATGTTTTGTTGTCTGTAGTCTCTATTTTACAAATAATATCATAAAATCCAAAAACTACATCTGCTTCTTTGATTTCTGGTATCTTACAAAGATTTTTCAATGTAGAATATTCTTCACCTTTGTTACAAAGAATCATTACATATGCTTGAATAAGATTTTGTCCTAACATCATTCCAATTAATTTCTCTGATGTTTTAAAAAATTCTTCAGATTCAGAACGGGTTAGGGTCATAGTGGAGCAAATTTTTGGCATTTTTCTAATTTGTTGTGTCACGATCTCTTGAATTTTTTCATCTGTAGTACACTCTATTTGTGCAACGATATCATACAGTCCAAGTGTTCCGTGAACTTCCTTTATTTCATCAATTTTTTCAATTATTGTAATAATTTCTTCTTCTGAACCTAAAACACAACTCATCAAGACATATGCTTTTACCAATTTACAATAACCTCTTTTTTAAAAACAAAACATGACGACTAATTATTACATAATTCTTGTCCATTAAATCTCCCCAAGATAGAAAAAAAGTATTACTAGAAATGTTATGAAACTAATAGGTACAATAAAATCATCTAATCTCATTTGCATTACAATAATTATTGAGAATATTACTTTAACAAAACTGAACAATGTTAAGTTAATGATATCTAAGAAAATAAATCCTAAAGTTTTTAGATTATTTTATATCAAAAACCAATACTTCAGTTACTCTTAATATTTTAATGAAAAACAATGTATTTTTGAGATTTAATTTTGTAATTATCTTGATTTCTCTCTTTGTGGTTTTGAATGTGCTTTGATCATATGTCTTTTAGTTCTATCCGGATCTGGGAATTTCAATCCACATATTTTGCATTTATTTGTAAATGTGGCATCTTTTTTGAAAATATTTTTTATTCCTAGTTTTCCAAATGAAAAATTAGATTCCATACTAAAATTATTATTCATTATGGTATTTAGTATTCACTTAACATTGTTAATTAAACACAAAATTACTTAATCATTTAAGTAACAATTTTTCAAATAAAAAATATGACATCTAAAAAATATCGAGATAGAATATATATTATTAAAGATATTATTTTAACCCTATCTGAATATGGTCAACTCAATCAAACTGCATTGTTTAGTTTTTGTGGATTAAACATTACAAAACATAAACAAATTTTAGATAATTTGGAACAAAATGAAATGATTCAACGATGTGAATTTGTTGAGAAGAAAAGAACTGTTACGATTTTTAAAGTCACTAAAAAAGGAATGGATTTTTGTAACGAAATAATAGAACCATTTGAAAAAATATTTCCAAGAAATGGAGTTACTAACATCAGCGATCTTGAATAATTATTCCTCATCTATTTTGTATTTTATTGCAATTTCCCTATCCAAATCTTCTCTTTTCTTCAAATAACTAGAATATCTTTTATTCCAAGAATTAAGAGATTTAAATTGCTGTATACCTGTAACCAACCATATTCCAGAAGTTACTAAAACTACAGTAAGGAGCAATGTCAATAATACTGCAAATTCTGATTCATGCTCTATCAAACGTAGAAAATTGGGATGTGTCAATAGATATAATGAAATTCCTATAGCTAGTGGAGCCAAAATAAGAGCCGAAAATGAAACTCCAAGCATTATTCCTTTGAGATGTTGAATTTTATCAATAAAAATATCCATTGATCTTAAGATATCATATCTATCATCTGACAAATTCATTTTTCTCCGGATTATTTTTCATGTTATCTATACAAACTATGATTAAATAACTATTAAAATTTATTTTATATGCCACTTTACAATTTAATCTACTATGGTATTTAGTATTCACTTAACATTGTTAATTTAGTTTTATTACAAATTCAATTTGATTATACGTATGATCAAACAAGATGTTTTTGAAGAAGAAGATCTTGCTGAGAAGAGAAATAAAGAGTGGTGGAGATTAGAAAAAGCACAAATTGGAAGGAGTAGATTTCCATAAAAATGACTTTTTGTTGTAAAGGCATTTGTAATATTGTGAAACCAAAACTGTTTTCTACTGTTTTATGCTATGAATTAGGATATAAGAGATGTACATTATGTTCTGTATTTTTTAAAACCTCAGATCTTTCATGTTCTTGTTGTGGAGCACGTTTAAGAACTAAATCCAGAACTAATTTTAGAAGGAAAATATCAAAAAAAAGATACTCAATTAGTTTGTAAAATATATTTTGTATTCCAATAAATTAATACAAATATAATTTATTCAAAAAAAATATATTATTTTGACATATAATTATAATGTCATTTCTAACAAAACAATTTACAATAATTTTATGTTATTTTTAATATGCAATTGACATTAACAATGTTAAGTGAAGTATATTACTTATAAATTGGAAGTGTTGTAAATGGTAAAATTACAGTGTAATGACTATGGGTTTAAATGTGATTTTATAGTAGAAGGGGAAACAGAAAATATACTAGAAGAATTTGGACGACATAGTGATGAAGTACATGGTATTAATTATTCAAAAGAATCTTTAATGCAATTTATTTTGAGAAAATTGTAAACTGATGGGGTGAATACTGTGTGATTGATTATTTAGATTATAATTTTATCTTGTTTTTTATTGATAACGTATTACTCCAAGAAGACGGTGGGAGTTTTTTTTCATTTTTGAGTCAAAATAGGCAGTCATTAGGCAGTGATGATCCAATAATCAAAGGTCTAATCGTATCTATGTTTGCTGTATCTGGATTTGGTATTTTGCTAAATGTTTTCAACTCTGCAGTGAGAAGAAAAATGGTTGATCAAACTAAATTAAAAAGAATTATGAAAGAAACAAGATCTTGGCAAAAAGAAAGAATGTCTGCAATGAG
>Ga0114933_10006763_pt1 | contig 10100 bp, 8 predicted proteins | sample 4SBtaG_FD_89691 | JGI IMG/M metagenome (GOLD analysis project Ga0114933, IMG submission 89691) | Deep subsurface microbial communities from Kolumbo volcano to uncover new lineages of life (NeLLi) - 4SBTROV12_W25 metaG | ecosystem: Environmental > Aquatic > Marine > Volcanic | place: Kolumbo... | reverse complement strand
TTAGCGTGAACAGCGCTTGATAGTGCTCGGAACCCACCGCGGTCTCCCCGAGCTCTGCCGCGATGGTCGCCGTCAGTGCACGTACCGAGTCGAACACGCTGTCGGGCACGTTGATCGCATGGCCGCTCGCCATCAGGACCGCCATGGTCTCGCCGAAGCCGCGACCGACACCGAGGAGCACCGCCGCCATCAGGCCGTTGCGCGCCGCGGGGATCACGACCTTCCACGTCACCTGCCACCGGGTCGCACCCAGCGCCTCGGCAGCCTGCCGGTACTGATCCGGCACCGCCTTGAGCGCGTCCTCGGCGATCGTCGTCATGATCGGGGCTGCCATCAGGCTGAGGATCACGCCCGCGTTGAGCACCGTGAGTCCGATCGGCACGTTGAAGATCTCGATGATCAGCGGATTCATGATCGTGAGCCCGATGAAGCCCCAGACCACACTCGGGATCGCCGCGAGCATCTCCACGAGGATCTTCAACACCTCACGGGTTCGCCCCGTCGCGAATTCCGCGATGTAGATCGCCGCCCCCAGAGAGAAGGGCACCGCCAGCAGCACCGCAGTTCCGGTGACGCTGGCCGTTCCGCAGATCAGGGCGAAGGCTCCGTAGGTGGGATTGTCGGAGGTCGGCCGCCAGGCCGGGGAGAGCAACACCTCGTTCAGACTCATGGACCCGAAGATGAAGCCCATGCCTTCTTTCGTGATGAACACGAAGATGCCGATCACGAACACGATGGCCGAGATGCCACCGACGAACACGAGCCCAGATACGCCGCGGTCAATCCACCAGGCCGCATCGCGGCTGTCGTCAGCTTGCAGTGTCGCCACGGAGGGTCCCCATGAGCTCGGCGATGCGGCCATTGAAGTCCCGCGCAACCTCCTCCAGGGAGGCCGCCGCGTCGACTGGCCAGCGGAGCAAGACGGTGTGGAAGGGAAGAGTCGGAAGCGCAGCGTTCCTGTCGAGCCCCAGCGCCACCAACACATGGATCGAGTTGTGACTCTGCGCGATCTCTGGCAAAGGCTTGGGCGCGAAGTCGGCCGTATGCAGGCCGAGGGACGCGGCAGTCTCGGTCAGGCGCGGATCGAGCTCCGATGCCGGGTTCAGGCCGGCGCTGCTGTACAGACCGCTCTCCGGGTACGATTTCTGGGCCAGGGCCACGGCCAGCTGGGAATGCAGCGCGTTGTCCGCGTCCACGAACAGTACCTGATACCGCTTCGGCCGCTTGGTCTCCCCGGTAGTGACGAAGATCGCCTCCTCGCACATGTTCTTGGCCTGATCGCTCACCCGCTCCAGCTGCGCGTAGATGGTCAGCACGCCGACGACCTCACGCAACGGTCTGGATGTGTCCTGGTCCACGAGCTCACGAAACACAGCATCGTGCTTCACATCGACCTTCTTCGCGAGTGCGATCGTCCGACGGGCCAGCTCGATGTCGCCGGTGTCGAACGCTGTGACGGCCTGCTCCAGCATGCGGAGCGCCTGCTGCGCCAGGGCGTCGATGTCTTCGGCCACTTTGGGCGGCAGCCCGGCATTGATCCTCACACCGACCCGCCCGATGGTCACCGCGTAGTCTCCGATGCGCTCGAGGGCGATGTTGAGCCGGAGCACGGCAGACACGAAGCGAAGCGGGCCAGCAGCCGGCAGGTGCCGCGCGACGAAGGCATGGGTCGCCTTGTCGATGGACCGGACCTCACGGTTGATCGGATGATCGCCGAGCATCACCTGGTACAGGCGGTCGTCGTCGTCCTCGATCAGGCCTCGAACCGAGTCTCCCACAGCCACGCGGACCGCTCTTGCGACCGCGAGGACCCGCGCCTTGAGCGCGTCTAGATCGGCGTCCATCCTGGCCTGATAGTGCGTCATCGTCGTCTCCGTCCGGTCTCGCTCAGCCGCAGCTGAGCTTGCGGACTGGCGCGTAACCCTTGTCGAGGATGATGCACTGTCCAACATCGCTCAAGATCCACTCCAGATAGGCCTTCACAGCGCCTTCGGGAGCCTTGGCAGTGTACATGAACAACGGGCGCGCGATCGGATAGCTGCCGTCGTTGGCGGTGTCCTGAGCCGGCGCAACACACGCGGCACCATCGTCCTTCTTCACGCAGGGCATGGCCACGTGGTCATTGGCATAGGCCAGTCCGCTGTAGCCGATGGCGCAGGCCGTCTTCTCGACCAGGTCGACCACGTCCTTGCTGCCGTGCATATCGCGCGAGCCGAGCTTGAACTCCGCGCCCTTTCCGAGCACCGCACCCTTGAAGTAGGCGTAGGTACCGGAGTTGTTCTGGCGACTCACGCGGATGATCTCGTCGCTCGGGCAGCCGGGAACTTCCACACCGAGGTCGCTCCACTTCTCGGTCTTGCCGCCTTCCCCGTAGATGTCCTTGAGCTGCGCGATCGTGACTTCCTTGATCGGGTTGTCCTTGTGGAGGAACACCGCGAGAGCATCGTGACCGACGATGTGCTCCACCGGCTGCATGCCCTTGTCTTGGGCGAGCTTGGTCTCCTTGGCCTTCATCTTGCGGCTCGAGTTCGCGAGGTCGACCGTGCCATTCAGCAGCGACGAGATGCCTGTGCCAGAGCCGCCGCCGGTCACCGCGACGGCCACATTGGGGTTCACCTCACGGTAGTTCTCAGCCCACGCCTGAGCCACGTTCACCAGCGTATCCGAGCCCTTGTTCTGGATGACGACGCGTTTGCTCGCCCCCTCGCCGTCGGCCGCTGTCTCGCTTCCACCACAGGCTCCGAGCAGGCTCACAACAAAAAGCGCGATCACATGACGCATGGATTCCCTCCAATCGGAAGCGGCAGATAACGCGCACGCCGGGCTCGCAAGAGGCGCTTGTCCACTGTCGCGAACTTTCTGCCGAAGTGTCACCAGGTCGTCACACTGCGGTCGGCCAATCGTGTTCTTAGGGCACCACCGAGGGGTGCGCGTCATGACGTCCTGTGCAGTGTGGTTGGCCATGGTGACGACGGCTTCCGCCCAGGAAGCAGCTATCGAACCGACACTAGACATCGGGGGAGAGATCTTCGCCCACTACGGCGTGGACCTCACCGAGGGCGCCGATCTCGCCAACGAGTTCGACGTCGCCCGCGTCTACTTCAATGCCAAGGCGAAGCTCAGCGACACCATCGACGCCCGCATCACCACCGACATCGGCCGCCCGAAGGAGCAATCCATCGAGGTCGACGATGGAGCGGGTGGCCTGGTCGAGGTGGACGTCCCCGAGGACAGCAAGATCCGCGTGTTCCTCAAGTACGCGTACATGGGCTGGCAGACCCCCATCGACGGCGTCAAGCTGCGGTTCGGCGCCGCCGGCACGCCCTGGCCCGGGTTCTACGACAAGTTCTGGGGCTATCGGTACGTGTCCAAGTCCTTCGCGGACCAGTTCAAGATCCAGCCGACCTCGGACATCGGCGTCCACGCCCTCGGAAAACATGCCGATGGGCTCGCCTCCTGGCAGCTGTCGCTGGTCAACGGCGAGGGCTACTCCAGCCCCGAGGTCGACGCCGGCAAGACTGCTTCGTTCCGCCTGTCGGTCGACCCGCTGTCGTCGAACGAAGGCGTGGCCCTCCCGATCAGCGGGTTCATCTCCTATGATGTGCCCATCGCCGAGGCGCCCAGCGGGCTGGTCTGGGGGGCGGCTACCGGCCTGAAGCACGACAACCTGGTCCTGTGGGGCGAGACCATGGGCACGTCCGCAGAGGACATCAATGGCTTTGGGTGGTCGGCGACCGTCATGCCCAGGGTGCCCGATGTGCTCGACGTCTTCGGACGCGCGGACAGCTGGGATCCGAGCACCGACACCGACGGCGACGCGACCTTGCGCATCCTCGGCGGCGTCGGCCGCGGATTCAACGACTACCTCCGCGCGGCACTGCACGTGGAGACCGTCAGCTTCGAGAGTAGCGATGTGAGCGAACTCGCTGCGTTTCTGCGCATGCACGGCAAATACTGACGAGGTCTCGATTACCCGCGCCGCCCGGACCATGGCACACTAGACCTCATCTGTACGGGGTGTCCGCGTGGTGTTGTTGCTTCTGACCGCCTGCAAGGCAGTCGACCCTGCTCCCGCCGGGTTCGATGAGCTGGTTCACACCTCCTTCTGGCTTCAGGCAGACGGGACGGACGCAGAGCTGGCAGAGACGCTGGACGAGCTACACGAGGTCATCGACGGTGACAAGCTCGAGGAAGGCTTCGACGGCTCGCTGGCCTCCCTCCCCCGTGACCACGCCGAGCTCGTGGGCATCCACGATCGAGATCCTGCAGACGCCACCGGCATCTTCATGGCGCGTCCGCTCGCATGCGACCTCGATCGGCTGGCCGAGGTGGTGACCTCGACCGGTCAGATGGAGACGCACCCAGGCGTCTACGACAGCTACCAGCGCACCTTTCTCGGCTCCCGCGACGACTTCCTGGCCGGGAGCATCGACCGCCTCGAGTGGGACACCTCCTACGAGACCACGATCGTCGGCATCTCCTACGGGGTCGACGTTCGCGGGGGGATCCGTCGGCTGACCGAGGGTTCGGACCGCGTGCCGGCCCTGGTCACCCGGCTGCACATGCCCGAGCCGGCGGACTTCGACAACGACAAGAAGTCATTGGAGCAGGACTATCAGCTCGAGTGGTTCTGGGAGCGCAAGCCCGGAGAGCTGCTCCACATCTACGCCGTGTGGCGCCAGGTGGACTTCGGTGCCGGCCTCACCGACGATGACGAGGGCATCCAGCGGATCCTGTTGAACAACATGGACGACTGGGACGACGAGATCGAGGCCGCCTGCGAACCGTGATGGAGTCTGCGGGTGCACCCCATCGCTGGACGCTGACCACGCGACAAGAGCGGGTGGGTCGGTGGACCTTCGAGCTTCAGACCCTGCCGAGCTTCGAGGAAGCATCGGCCGACCTCTACCAGGGCTGGCGCGGGCCGGCAGACGCGGCTCATCGGGTGGACTTGTCTCCGATGTTCGGCGTCATCTGGGGATCATCGAGGGCCATGTGCGAGGTGCTGCTCACGCTCGACCTGGCTGACAAGACGGTGCTCGAGCTCGGATGTGGCTTGGCCCTCCCCAGCATGGTCGCGGCGCGATGCGGTGCCGCGAGGGTGCTCGCCACCGACCAGCACCCCGACACCGGTGCGCTCCTCGAGCGCAACCTGGCACGCAACGACCTCGCCGGCACGGTGTCCTACACCCGCCTGGACTGGCGAACTCCGAAGCCTCTCGGACGCTTCGACCTCGTCCTCGCGAGCGACGTCCTGTACGCGCGGGAGTTGCCAGCCCTACTGGCGCGCACCTTCGCCCACTACCTCTCTCCCCGGGGCACCGGGCTGCTCAGTGACCCCGGTCGCGCGTGGCTGCCGGAGTTCGAGACCGCCGCCGGCGACGTCGGCCTCGACCCCGCCGTAGATGTGGCATGCGACGCAGCTGGGGAGGAGGCCTTCCTCGTGTGGCTGGGACGCGACAGTGTTAGACCGGCCACGAAGACACAGGCGGGACAATGACCATCCGTAGCGGTCTATTGGCATGGCTCGCCCTGGCCGGATGTGGCGCCAGCACGAAGCCTGGCGACTCGGCCGTCGAGCCTCCCACGTCGCCTGGCTCCTCTGTGGACAGCGCAACTGTGGACAGCGCCACCGGTGTGGGCGACACGGGCACCCCGCCGACCGACACCGGGGACACCGGAGTCGGGAGGACTCTGTCGGCCGCCATCGTGCCGACGAGCCCACGGGCCGCGGAGTCCCTGCGGTGCGACGTGGTGCTGGCCGCCGACACCGATGCGAGCTCGGTGGTCATCGCGTGGACCCTCGATGGCGTGTCGTGGACTGGAGCGACCTCCGCCGCGGACTATCCGGGCGACACCATCCCCGCGGGGCACACCCAGGTCGACGACCAGTGGCGCTGCACGGCCTCGGCGTCGGCCCCGAGTGGCCCACAGCTCGCCGAGAACCTCGTCCTCATCGCGCCATGGGGGGGCAATATCCTGATCCTGATCGCCGACGACATCGGAACCGACAAGGTCGGATTCACCGGGGAACACCCCGACGCACCTCCCACGCCTCGCCTCGACACGCTCGCAGCGGCTGGCACGATCTTCGACAATGCGTACGGCAATCCCACGTGCTCCCCCACCCGCGCCACGTTGCTCACCGGCCGCTATGGACGCCGCTACGGCATCGGCGAGGTCATCCACCTCCGCGACACCTTCGAGCTGCCCCTCACTGAGATCACCATCGCGGAGATGCTCGATTACTCCCGCCATTTCCACTATTCCAACGGCTTTGTCGGGAAGTGGCATGTCGCCGGCGAGAACACGCCCACGAACGAGCTCCACCCCTACAACCAGGGATGGACGTGGTGGACTGGCACGCTGGCGAACATCGAGGACTACAACGACTGGGAGAAGATGGGCGCCGGCACGCGCACCTGGCGTGATGTCTACGCGACCACCGACACCGTCGATGATGCGCTGTGGCTTATCGACACCCTGAAGGACGAGCCCTGGGTCATCGGGGTGTCGTTCCATGCGGCCCACGACCCCTTCCACATGCCCCCGGACCATCTTCACACGCAGGACCCCAGCGCGACCGACACCCTCACCCTGCACAACGCGATGATCGAGGCCATGGACACCGAGATCGGCCGCTTGATCGACTCGATGGATCCCGCGGAGCTCGACCAGACCACAATCCTCTTCGTCGGCGACAACGGAACAGACAGCGAAGTGGTGCTCCCCCCTCTCGATCCAGCCATGGCCAAGGGAACGCTCTTCGAGGGCGGCATCGGCATCCCGATGTTCATCACCGGACCGCCGGTCGCCAACCCGGGGAGCCGGTCGAGCGCGCTGGTGCACACGGTCGACGTGTTTGCCACGGTCGCCGACCTCGCGGGTGTCCACGTCGAAGAGCTCGAGCACTTCGGCATCCCCATCGAGATCGATGGACGGAGCCTGGTCCCCCAGCTGGCCGACCCCGGCCTCAGCGGGCGCGAAATGCTGTACAGCGAGCAGTTCAGCCCCCTGGGCCCGCCGCCGTATGATGTCAACGGAACGGTGGTGCGAGATGGGCGCTACAAGCTGTACAACAAGGGAGTGAAGACCTACTTCTTCGATCTCCAGGGCCGCCACGACGACGGACCCGACCTGCTTCAGCAGGGTCTCAGCACCGCCGAGCAAGCCGTGTTCGACGCCCTGTGGGCCGAGACCGAGCGGCTGCGCAGCACCCTGGGCTACGAGCACTGAGTGCTCCAGGGCACGATGGTTACATCCTGAAACAGCGACATGGTTGGCACCGAACCGCAACGGATCTACGTCTGTGGAATCTGTGAGGAGTGCCTCGATGTCTTCCATGCCCGCCGTTCATCTCGATGCCGACGACGTGTCCTACGAAGAGGCTCGCCCGGGAGCCCTGCTGACCCTCACCGGCGTCGCCGTCGGCGCCGCCGGCATGTGCACCGCCGCCATTGGCGGCCAGTTCCTGTTCATCATCCCGGTCTACGGCTGGATCGCGCCCCTGCCCTACCTGTTCGTAGTCGCTGGTGTGGTGTCCATGATCCTCGGCGGCCTGCTCACCCAGGGGCGGGCTGCCGCCGCGTGGCTGACGATCCCGACCCTCCTCGGCACCAGTGTGCTCACCCTGGGATGGCTGATCTACACGACGATGAGCGGGCTGTTCTCCCTGATGGTGGTGTTCGGCATGCTCGCCCTCGCCCCCGCGGCGCTGCTGGCACCGTTCGCCGTCCCGGCGGCGATGCGCGTCACCCGAGCACGCAAGCAACTGTACGCATAAGGCACTCGACTCCTGCCTATTCTGCGATCGACACGCCGGGCGTCACTTTTTCCCACCTTTCTAATTGAAAATGGATTTCAATATCAATAGGTAGTGAGCATCTCGAAAGAGGATGCTCATGCGGACCTCCACGCTCACCGCCCTCCCCCTGTTCCTGCTCGCCTGCGGCGGCACGACAGGCAATGACACCGGCGCTGCCACACCCTCCACCGACCCCGAGCCGACCGAGGAAACCGACACTGTCATCGACACCGGTACCCCCCCCACCGGCTACGTCGACGCCTATAGCTTCGAGAGCCGCTTCGACGACGCGGACTCCGTCAGCTACGGCGGCCAGACGTTCCGCCAGGTGTTGATCGGCGACATGAAGACCCACCTGGGTGGCCTGACCGACCGCATCAACACCGGCTTCTTCCCGGCCCCAGGCGACGTCGATGCCGAGCTCGACTTCTACTTCAGCTTCGACTCGACCACCTCCGGCACCGTGCCCCATCTGGTGTCCACCGATCCGGCTGCCCTGCAGCAGACCTACGACGACCTCGGATCCGACAAGGATCTCGTCGGCAAGATCGCGGGCAACGACAGCACGGGCCAGCATCGCGACTGGTCTACGGAATTCGTCGGCTGGAATGCCGCGGGCGTAGACACCCCCGAGAGCCTGGTCCGTCATTGGTTCGACGAGATCGACAGCGCTGCCGTCGCGTGGGCCAGCGGAACCATCCCCCTCGACCCTGCCGGCAATCCTGTGCCGGAGGTCTACGTCACCGCCGATGGTCTCGATCTGCGGCAGCTCCTCGAGAAATTCCTGCGCGGCGCGGTGTCATTCAGCCAGGGCACCGACGACTACATGGACGACGACATCGCCGACAAGGGACTGCTCTCTGCCCATGCCGACGCAGAAGATGGCAAGAACTACAGCGCGCTCGAGCACGCCTGGGACGAAGCCTTCGGCTACTTCGGGGCTGCGAGGTCCTACCCGGACTGGACCGACGACCAGATCGCCGACGACACCTACCTCGACATGAACGCCGACAGCGCCATCGATCTCGGCAAAGAGATGTGCTTCGGCCACAGCCTCAACGCCGCCAAGCGCGACCGCGGCGCCGTCGCCGCCACCGACTTCACCGCTGACGCGTGGGAGGGCTTCTACGAAGGTCGCGCGCTGCTCGCCGCGAGCGACGGAGAGCTGTCGACCGAGGACCTCGCCGAGCTCCAGGTCTGGCGAGACCAGGCGGTTCTCGCCTGGGAGAGCGCCATCTCGTCCACCGTGATCCACTACATCAACGACGTCCTGCAGGACATGGCCGCCATGGACGACGGGACCTACGACTTCGGCACCCACGCCAAGCACTGGAGCGAGATGAAGGGATTCGCCCTGTCGTTCCAGTTCAACCCGCGCTCGCCGATGTCCCAGGCCGACCTCGCCACACTGCACGATCTCCTCGGCGACCGCCCGGTGCTCTCCGACGCCAGCCCCGCAGCGATAGACGCCCACGCCGACGATCTGCGAACCGCGCGCGGGCTCATCGGTGACGCCTATGGCTTCGATGCGGCCAATCTTGGAGATGCTGATGGCCTCGGGGGCTGGTGAGTCCACATCCTGGGCGTTGATCGCCCTCGGTGCCCTGGCATTGACGCTCCACCCGGGCGGCTGTGCCGTGCCCACCGGACCCGACGGCGGCGGTTCCGTCGACGAGGAAGTGAGCGACGTGCTCGCTGCCGTGGGTCCCGAAGTGGTCCTGCCGACGCTCACGCGCTTTCGCGACGCGATCGGTGAGCTCGACAATGCCGCATCGGCTTGGGGAGAAGCGGTGCGCGCCGGCGGCGACGGGGAGAGCGAGCACCTCGCCGCTCAGGAGGCCTGGTATGCAGCCATGGCCGTGTGGCAGGAAGCCGAAGTCCACCAGATCGGCCCAGCCGGATCGTCGCTGAACACCCTCGCCGGCGAGGACATCCGCGACGAGATCTACTCCTGGCCCACGATCAACCCGTGTCGCATCGACCAGGAGACCGCTGAAGAGGCATGGAACCAGGCGGATTTCTACAGCAGCAATCTCACGAACAGCTACGGCATGGACGCCATCGAGCACCTGCTGTGGGCCGGTCCGGACAACGAATGCCCTGGACAGGTCGACCCCAATGCCAACGGGGCATGGGATGCGCTAGGCCCTGACGGGGTGACGATCAACCGCGCGGATTTCGCCGCTGCCCTCAGCGCCGGGATCGACACCCTGAGCGGTGACCTGATCGCACACTGGGAGGGCGCCTTCGGCGAACACTTCGCCCGAGCCGGTTCCGACGACACGATCTACGCCTC
>Ga0114933_10006762_pt1 | contig 10100 bp, 8 predicted proteins | sample 4SBtaG_FD_89691 | JGI IMG/M metagenome (GOLD analysis project Ga0114933, IMG submission 89691) | Deep subsurface microbial communities from Kolumbo volcano to uncover new lineages of life (NeLLi) - 4SBTROV12_W25 metaG | ecosystem: Environmental > Aquatic > Marine > Volcanic | place: Kolumbo... | reverse complement strand
CGGGTGATGCGCGACATTATCTGTTCCGCGCTTGACCAATACGACGACATCAATGTCGTGGGGTCCGCTTGTGATCCATTTGAAGCGCGTGACGTGATTAGCGAAACCAATCCCGATGTCATTACGCTGGACGTGGAAATGCCGAACATGGGCGGGCTTGAGTTTCTGCGTCACATCATGGCCCATCGTCCCACGCCGGTGATCATGGTGTCGGGTCGCACCAGAATCGGTGCGGACACCACCCTAAAGGCGCTGCAACTGGGTGCTTTTGATTTCGTCACCAAGCCGACGTCGCAAGCGGAATGGGACACGTTCGAGCCGCGCGTGCGCGCAAAGGTCATCGCCGCAGGGCAGTCGGGCAACGCGACAGGCCCGCGATCCTTGGTACCTTCGGTGCAGTCGGGAACCCATCGGCACAGCCGCCGCTGCGAACTGATTGCCGTCGGCGCCTCGACCGGTGGCGTGACCGCAATCACCACGTTGATTGCGCAATTACCGGATTCCGCCCCGCCGGTGGTGATCGTGCAACATATGCCCGGCGCATTCATTTCACGCTTTACCGACCGACTGGCGTCAGCAAGTCACAAGAATATAGCCTTGTCGCAGGATGGCGAAGTTCTGAGCAGCGGAATGATCCGCCTGGCACCTGGCCAAGGGCATCTGGAAGTCGCAAGACAGGGCATTCGCTTGCAAACCAATATCGTTGACGCACCGCCGGTGAATAATCACCGTCCATCAATAGACACACTATTTAATTCGGTCGCCGTATCGGTCGGTGAATTTGCGTTTGGGATTATCCTGACCGGCATGGGCAGTGACGGCGCTGAGGGCCTGCTGAAAATGCAAAAGCGGGGCGCACAATGTTTTGGTGAGTCCCGCGATTCCTGCGTGGTTTACGGTATGCCAAAAGCGGCCAACCGACTGGGCGCGGTCAACATCGAAATGGGCATAGACGAACTGGCACTGATGTTGCGCAACGAATTTTCACACCGCTCACATATCGGACTCTGACCGTTACCAAAGCGCAGGTAAAATATCCTCTGCCCGCCCCAAAAGTTGCCGGAACGTGCGGCTAAATCTCTGTTGGCTGTTAGGTATTTACGCGGGGGAACCAAATCCGTTGGGTTATCGGCCTTTTAACCGGCGCTTAATGTGATTGGGTCACAAGTAAGGCTACGTTCGAACCTGCAGGAGAAGTCGCTTGAACCTTACCAACCCCGTGTCCGGGACGCCACTATCGGTGGCGCTCAGAACCGACGATCCTGTGACCGGTATCATTTGTGCACTAAATCCCGAGGGCCAAAATGTCCGTTAGCAATACCAACACGTTCCCGTTTTCTTTTGTTGTTCGGCCCGGCGCAAGACTCCGCAGCGCTGTCACCGGTATTGGTGTCAAAGTCCTGGCACTGACGATACTTCCGATTCTGGTCATGACGGCATTGCAGATCCACGAAATAAAAGAGGTTGGCGAAACCAGCGACGACATCATGGCAGATTCAGTGGCAGCCAGTGAGTATCGAAACGGTATTATTCTTTCAAGCATCACAATAAAAGATGAGGCGCAGATTTTATCCAATCTTATCAACGTTATGGTACGCTTGCACCAGGTGGGCCTGCTTGAAGAAGACGGCGACCTGAACGACTCGGTAAAAGACGCGCGGGTGACGGTTAAGCAGCGGATCGAAGAATTTCAAAAGAAGGTCACGCAATTTAGCGAAACATTGTTGCAAGGCGGGTTGATCGGCGATCAATCCACACCATCCGACGCACGCCTAAGGGAAATTTCACTTTCCACCGCGCAGTCGATGAATGTCGTTCTGCAGACTTCCAAAAACCTGTCGGAACTCTTTTCAAAATTTGAGACATCGAACAGGCGGACATTGGCGCTAAGCACTGCGGGTGAATTTTTCGACGCCAAGTATAACTTTATTTTTAACGAACTTGATCAGCTCGACGCATTTGACGCCGCCATGGCCAAAGTGTCGACCACGATCGATCAACTGCTTGATCTCACCCGTGAACAGCTGCAATTAATTGATGTGCAAACCGCCGCAACGACTGCGGCGCAAAACGCCAACGCAAGTCGCAATCATAATATAATTCTCAGCATCGTGATCTTGGGTCTGATTGTTCTTTCGATATGGGTTGCAAACACGATCATCACCAGCAAACTTCGAAATCTTGCCGACACGATGACCAAACTCAGCCACGGTGATCTTTCGATTGCCGTTCCCAAAGCGGGGCGTGACGAAATCGGCGATATGGCCAGATCGCTTGCCGTGTTCAGACAGGCCGCCATTGATAAACGTGACGCAGAAAACCAACAGGCGCTTGACATGGCGAAGCACGAAAAAAATCAGGCTGCGCAGGCCGCCAAGGATGCGCGCATTCAGGCGGACATTGACAGTGCGGTCACCGCTGCCAGTCTTGGCGACTTTTCGCAGCGCGTTGAAACGGCGGGGTTCGACGGAATCATGGCAAGCATGGGCACGGGTATGAATTCGCTTTTGCAGACCGTCGATCGCGGCCTTAGCGACACCGTGGGAATTATGGCGGCCCTTGCCGAAGGTGATTTGAGCAAACGCATGGACGGCGACTATCAGGGCAGTTTTTTGCAGCTCAAGAACGACGTCAACCGCATGGCGCAGCAACTTTGCAATATAGTCGGCCAGATTTCCGGCGCGACCGGATCGGTGCGCAACACAGCGACGCAGATCGACGAAGGCGCGTCAGAACTGTCGGCGCGCGCCGAAAGCCAGGCGGCGTCGTTGCAGGAAACCGCCGCTGCGATGGAAGAAATAGCCGCCACAGTGAAAACCAACGCCGAAAACGCATTTGAAGCCAACGCTTTGGCCGAAACAACCAGCGCGCAGGCGGAAAAAGGGCGCGCAGTGGTCGCGCAGACCGTACAGGCCATGGCGAACATCCGCGAAAGCGCCACCGAAATAAGCGATATCGTCTCCACGATCGAGGCGATTGCCTTTCAGACCAACCTGTTGGCACTCAACGCTGCCGTGGAAGCCGCCCGCGCCGGCGACGCCGGCAAGGGATTTGCCGTCGTGGCATCCGAAGTGCGCACGTTGGCCCAACGGTCAGGCGAAGCGGCCAAAACTATCAAGGATCTGATCGGCAAAAGCACCGGGCATGTGGAATCCGGCGACCGTCTGGTCGGTGAGACCGACGCTGCGCTTGCTGATATTCTTGATGGCGTGCGCAACGTCGCCCGCACCATCGAGGAAATCGCCGAAGCCAGCAGAGAGCAAACCACTGGTGTCGGCGAAGTTTCAAGCACCGTCAGCCAAATGGACGAGATGACGCAGCTGAACGCCTCGATGGCCGATCGCAGCGCTGCGGCAGCCCGCGGTTTGACCGAACAATCCGCAACGTTGGTTGATCTGGTCCGATTTTTCAAAATCGCCGAAGACACGGAAGTTTTTGCCCAGCCGACTGACGCAAATCTGCGTGATCATCATATGTGGTCCGACGACACCAGCGACGAACAGGCAGTAGCACACAGCGCGACGCTGACTGCCGCGCGAAATACGACACCCGGGGCAACCTGGGGCGATTTTTGATATTCACTGACCCTTGGGATCCGGTCCGCGAATGATCGTCGCCTTTTGCAGCGTCGATGACCGACTCTGCACCGGCGGCGCCATCAGCCACCTGAGCCAGTCGCTGGACAACAAAATCTCCGCCGGGCGCAAGACCATTGATCGCTCGAACGCTGTTGTGGGCTTTAGGGCGCGCCGCTATCTCATCCGAAAGTGTCAACAAGAAAGGCGGCGGCGTTTTGGGGCCCGTTCGAAGCTGCAATCGCAGACCGAAACGACGTAGCCTTTGCGCGAGCCTCGGGATTGTGAAGAAAAGACTCGATGGCGCGGGTCACCTGCAAGGCGGTGATCCGTTTTTTGCGCAGGCGTATGGCAAAGCCTTTGCGCACGATACAGTCAAGATTCCACTCTTGCTCCGGGTTGCCATTGGCTATTCCGACAATTGGCGTACCCGAAAAACAGGCTGTCATCACCGTGCCGATACCGCCATGAATGACCGAAACGTCCGCCATCGGGTTGACCAAATGCGCCGGGAGATAATCGGTGACCACAACATTTTCGGGAACCGCAACGTTATCGCGACCCAGCAATGGTCTGACGGGTGCAATCACGTAATATGGCGCGCCCGCAAACGCCTGCAAAATCCTGACGACGGTTTCGCGCGACCCGGAACTGCCCATGGCAAAATATACGATTGGTCGATCGCGCGCCATCGCCGAAACCTCGGGCGGAACGTCTGCGTCCAGTTTGGCGATAATCGGACCAATAAATTTTGAACAGCCCTTCAACCGTTCGGGCAACGCGATGTCGGTAAAATCTTCCGGCTCGGCAAAAAGGGTATAGTCGCCTTCGAAATAGGTCGAGCCGGGAAATGGGCCGATACCATAGGATTTGGCCACACGATTGAAAAAGCCGACCAGCAACGAAAAGCTGAGATCACTGGTCACAGCGGACAGACGGTCAAGCCATCCATCGGGAATGAACCGAAGAAACGGATAGTCAAGCGCGTCGGGCCATGTCGAATATTTTTTGACATGCTCCATCAGCCACGTGGTCTGGGTGACCCAGACCAGAGGCGTTTTAGCCAATCGCGCAGATATTGGAACCGAAAGACAGAACCCGGTAAGAACTGCAACGGCCTGCAAATCGGTAAAAACCGCCTGTTCGGACTCTATGCGTTTTCGCAGATCATGTTCCGTAAACATGTCACCGAATTTCTCTCCGCGGTCGATTTTCCACCACCGCTGAATTTTTTCCTCATTCAGTTGCGGTTCCAATTCGAGAATCTCAAACCCTGCGCGCTGGACAATCCCATAGTTTCGGCGCGTGCCGTCATAGCTGAGAAAAACGCACCTGAAATGCGGTCGCGCCGCTTTGGCGATTTCGAGCATTCGCGTGACTTCCGCCAGATTGTGGGCCTCGGGCGCAAACACCAGCGTTTTCTTCATACTTTTCACCTTGTGCTAAGCGCACATTCCCATGGCTATGAACTGAGCACCTGTATATAGAAATCGAGGTCGACGGGTACTTTCACCGTGTCCCAAATTTGATTTACCTGAAATCGTTTGCCGCCAGTTGGAGCGGACTTGGCCCCCGACCCAATTTCCGGGTCGATTGTGTTCCGGCTGACTGAACCGATTGAAATATCGTGCCATCATCGTCTTTGGGCGTGCAAAGTCAATCCATGGTACCCGAGGTCGGACTCGAACCGACAAGCCTTGCGGCGGGGGATTTTGAATCCCCTGCGTCTACCAATTCCGCCACTCGGGCGTACCATGTGCGCGCTGATTATACCTGCGCCGCGACAGCGTCAACGCGGATTTGGTGCTGAACTCCGCGCAATCACTTGACCGCGCCGGTGCATCGGTCCATGGGATGTCAAAGTTTCCGCCGAGGCAAAATGCTGCGCAGATTATACAGTTGGACCGTCGATCTGGCACGCACGCCTTATGCGTTATGGGCGCTGACGGTAGTCGCGTTTCTCGAAAGCTCGGTCTTTGCCATTCCGCCGGACGTTCTTTTGATTCCGATGATCATCGCGGCGCCACGGCGTGCATTTCAGTTTGCACTTGTCTGCACTCTGGCTTCGGTGGCAGGCGCGGCGCTGGGCTATGTCATCGGTTGGCAACTCTACGACACTATCGGTGTCAGAATTGTCTCGTTTTATGGTATGGAAGGCGCGTTTGACTCGTTTCAGGGCAAGTTCAACGAATACGGCACGTGGGCCGTTTTGTTCGCAGGTGTCACGCCGTTTCCGTTCAAAGTCATCACCATCACCTCGGGTGTTACGGGGTTGCCTTTTGTTGCATTCATGTTCTGGAGCCTGATCGCACGCGGTCTGCGGTTTTTCATCCTCGCGGTATTGTTATGGAAATATGGCGAACCGATACGAAATTTCATTGAAAAGCGCCTTGGGCTGATGTTCACACTGTTCACTGTGCTGCTGTTGGGCGGCTTTTATCTCGTGAGGTTCCTGTGACAGTACGACAGCTTTTTCTGGTGGCGACGTTGGGATCAGCGGCGCTGTTGCTTGGCGCTTTCGGCTTTCAGTACATCGGCCACATGCCGCCGTGCAAAATGTGTATCTGGCAGCGCTGGCCGCATGGCATCGTCATTGCAATAGGCGTGTTGGCGTGGCTGACCAACAGCCGTATGCTGGCGGCGCTTGCCGGACTGATCGTATTGTTTGGCGCGGGCATCGCGTTTTATCACGCAGGGGTTGAACAACACTGGTGGCAAGGCCCCACCACCTGCACATCACAAGGCATTTCAGGATTATCGCGCGACGAGCTTATGCAGCAAATCCTGACCGCACCACTGGTCCGTTGCGATGAAATCCCGTGGAGCCTTTTTGGTCTGTCGATGGCTGCGTGGAACGGGCTGTTGTCGCTGGTGCTGGTGGCACTCTGGCTGGGTGGCGCCGGGGTGCGCCCAAGACAAAACTAGCCAAACATATCGTGGCACAGTTCGAGCGCGTCAATAAGTGCGTCAACCTCACCCACGGTATTGTAAAGCCCGAATGACGCGCGGCAGGTGGCGGTTACCCCCAAATGCGCCATAAGCGGCTGCGCACAATGATGCCCCGCCCGCACGGCGATGCCGCGTTGATCAACCACAGTTGAAATGTCGTGCGGATGCGCCGCCCCGTCGAGCGTAAAAGAAAATATTGCGCCTTTGCTAGCGGAATTACCCTGAATATTCAGCCAGTTCAGACCCGACAATCGCTGTTGCGCATAGTCGCGCAACTGCTGCTCGTGAGCGGCGATATTGTCCATCCCCAAACCCATCATATAGTCTATTGCCGCGCCAAGCCCGATCATTTGCACGATCCCTGGCGTGCCTGCCTCGAATTTGTGAGGCGGCACATTATAGGTCACGGCGTCGCGACTGACGTCGGCGATCATGTCACCACCCCCCATAAAGGGGCGCATTTCGCCCATACGTTCGCGTCGCACGTACATGGCCCCCGACGCAGAGGGGCCGTATAATTTATGTCCGGTTATAGCGTAAAAATCGCACCCGAGATCCTGCACGTCGACTGGTCCGTGCACCGCAGCCTGCGACCCGTCCACCAACACGGGCACGCCCGCCTTATGCGCCCCCGCACAGATAGATTTGATGTCCACCTGTGTGCCCAGAACGTTGGACATTTGCGTCACCGCAATCAGTTTGGTTTTTGGCGTGACCGCGTCCAAAATCCGCTGGGGATCCAGATCGCCGTTCACATCGGTCTCGACCCATTTCAGCACAACGCCCTGACGTTCGCGCAAAAAGTGCCACGGCACGATATTGGCGTGATGCTCCATGACCGACAGGATGATTTCGTCACCTGTGTCCATCCTTGGTGCCGCCCATCCGTAGGAGATCAGATTGATCCCTTCGGTGGTGCCGGCATTGAACAGGATTTCATCGGGGTGCGCGGCGTTCAGAAACGATTGGATGACGCCGCGAACGGATTCGTATTTATCGGTCGCAAGATTGGACAAAAAATGCAGACCGCGATGCACGTTGGCGTACTCCTGTGCATAGCCGCGGTTGACCGCTTCGATCACAACCTGTGGTTTTTGCGCCGAGGCACCATTGTCAAGATAGACCAACGGTTTACCGTTCACCTCGCGCGACAGAATAGGAAAATCCCGCCGGATTTTGTCAACATCGTACATATCAACCGCCCTCGATGATCAACCCAACAAATCCCAGAAAAAACACGATAGCAAACCCGATGGCCACAGTGAATGCGACAACTCCGGCAAACACCAGCCTAAGCGAGGCAAACCCGTGAAGCGTGGCAACAAAATTGATGAAAATCCACATAAATAGTATCAGATTTGCCAATGTCACCAACCCCGATAAACCGGGTGCGATCAACAGGATCGGCCATTGCGCCACCTGTACCACCAGCATGATGAACTGCATCCAGACAAACAGCAGCAGCGTCTCATCCAGACTGCCGTGACCGCCCATGATGCGCCCAAAATAATAGATAGCTGCGACGCTGGCCACCAACACCAGCAGTTGCAGCACCGCCAGCCAAACTGGTTGGGCCAACAGCACCGCAATTATTCTGTCGGTTTGCACAGGTAAAATGAAAGTCGTGAGCACCGCCGCGATGGCGCCCAGCACGGTAACGAGTACAGCCATCTCACCCAAAGCTCTGCGTCGGGGCGCAAAACTCAGAATGGTGCTGGCACCCTCGCGGGGGTTGACCACGCTGTCCCGCACAAGCGTCATTAGATCAAAAAGCATAGACTCCCGATTCCACAGATCATGTGTTCGCCCAAAATTGCCCCTGGCCGCGACCGTTCCCCCAATGTTGGCGGGGTGCGTCATCCATGTCCGTGTGACGGTGGACCCTAGATCATGCCTCTGGCACGAAAGTACATGCCACCCAGCAGCGCCGCAAGGGCTGCGAAAGACAGCGCCAGAAATAGTGGCCCGGTCGAACGAAAACCATGAACTTTTCCGACGCCCGCCGCTATGAACCAAATAAAGGGCAAAAACCCCATCCAATAAGGTGGCAGGTTGATCCAGCTGGCGCCAAAAATGGGAAAATGAACCGTCAGATATGCAAACAATACCGACATCATCGCGGCAAACATCCCGATCGGTGCCGCCACCAGCGCCGCCCAGAACACCGCGATGCGCGTGTTGCGCCATGTCCCGCGACCGCCAAAAAGCCTGCACACAGCGCCAAGTGTCATGGCGAATAGATAAAATGCCGCCGTACGCCCCACCAGTGCAACTATCAGCAACAGACCGATTTCAGACGAAAACAAATGCAACCCGCTGGCATCGGGCACGATGATCGCCTTCAGGGTCCACGAAAAAAAGAACGCCAGATCGGAGGCGATCAACAGCGACAGCAGGTATCCCTCGGACGGTTTTTCAACCACCAGACTCCGGGTCACCGACTTGATATTGTACCACGACAGCAATATCCGGTGTGTGAGCGTGTCACGTCCGATAAACCGCCGCTTGTTGCGGTGGGTCCGTCTTCGCGGTGCACTGACCTGAAGCGGATTATATTCAACTGAGTGCACCATAGATCCCTGACTCCGATGTGCCCCACACCTGACTGCGCGCAAGATCACCGTAGAAATCGGGTCAATTTATGACGATTTTTGGTAAAATATGGGACGATATCGGTGCTCAGGCGAATGCCAGAATTAGCGCGTTTCAAATTCGAATGCGTACATGCGCATCAGCCAGATCGTCAGAAAAATAACACCACTTACGGGCGGCAAAAAGGCCGATACCCCCACCGCTGGACTATTGTCGGCCACAAGCCGGACCAGCAGGACGATGGGTTGCATGACCAAAAGCGCCCAAAACAGCGCCAGTCGGGCAGAATGCCAACTTCCCCGTCCGCCAAAAAGATGCGCGCAAATACGCGCGAGTGCGGCAATCCCATAAAGAAACAGCGGGCCAAACAAAAGATAAGCCACCAAAAACGCGCCGAGAAATCCCTGAATACTGGTCTCGCCGGAGTCCAGGTCGCTGTACCGCGAGGTCAGGTTGGGCAATGCAATAAAAAAGGCCAGTAAAGACGCAAGTCCGACCATCGCCAGCAGACCTGGTTCTGAAACGCCACGCGCCAACTGCTTGCGGGCAACCGCGCGCGGCGCATAGAAAGTCAGGTAAAAATCCTGCAGGAATGTTCTCACTGCGCGTGCCGTTGCAGCCATTCCTCCATGCGTTTGCTTATGTCATCAGCCAGTTCGGCAGACTCTATTTCAGCAATCGCTTCGGCCAGAAACGACAGCACCAACATATCTTGTGCAGTCTGGTGCGCGATACCACGCGACGTCAGGTAAAACATCGCGTCAGCATCGACAGCGCCACATGTTGATCCGTGCGAACACGCCACGTCGTCAGCGTAAATCTCCAGTTCCGGCTTGGCCAGAAACTGACTGTCGTCGTCCAGTAACAAAGCCTGCGAAATCTGATAGCCGTCGGTTTTCTGCGCGTCGGGTTTGACCAGAATTTTGCCCTGAAAAGCACCCGTTGCCCCGTTGCGCAGCACTTTTTTGAACACCTGACGGCTTT
>Ga0114933_10006761_pt1 | contig 10102 bp, 12 predicted proteins | sample 4SBtaG_FD_89691 | JGI IMG/M metagenome (GOLD analysis project Ga0114933, IMG submission 89691) | Deep subsurface microbial communities from Kolumbo volcano to uncover new lineages of life (NeLLi) - 4SBTROV12_W25 metaG | ecosystem: Environmental > Aquatic > Marine > Volcanic | place: Kolumbo... | reverse complement strand
GGCTAACATAATTGTCATTAATGTAAGACTAGTTATTTTACGTCCTATTTCGTTATTCATGTTATTGATAATTTTCTTAAAAATTAGTATAAAAGGCTAATGGACGAATTGTCCACAATTATGGTGTTTTTTGTAATTATTTTATTAAAAATCAAAATTTAATATAATTTCTAGATGATTTGATCATAATAATTATGGTTTACCTAATGAAATATCAAATGATCGTCAGATTTTTTATATTTTATGTATAATTTATGAAATTTTTATAGCCTGTTTTATGCCTTGATCTCTTTTCCTAGAAGAGTTTTGTATAATGATATGGCATCTGTTTCATCTTTGGGTCCTACAACAACAGCTGATCCTCGTTTCATGAAACTGACAGATAATTCATTTGTTCTTAAAGATAATCCCAAGTCACCTTGATTATCAATTGTAAATCCTTTCTCTTTTCCAATTGCAGTAACTCCATTTACATCAAGATCAAATGTTTCAGTTGGTGTTATAGAATAAGTTCTCTTACCACGATTACGTCCACATAATTCTTCTAAAATTAATTCTTCTTTTGTAACAACATCTAGTTTGCCTGTTCCACATATTGGACATTCTTCAGCTCTAAAAGTTCTAGTACTATTGAAATCAAGATTTTCTAAATCAATATGTAAAATTCTTTCAGAAAGGTTAGGATCTTTCCCAGTAATTATTTTTACTGCTTCTGAAACTTCAATAGCACCAACAATAGAAAGTATTGGAGGATGAACACCTTCAATACTACATGTTGGCATTGTATCTTCATCCAATTCAGGGAACATACAAAAATAACATGCAGATTTTTTTGGTAAAATAGTAAATGCTTGTCCAGAAGTTCCAACCGCAGCTCCAGTAACAAAAGGAATTCCAAAGTTCACACATGCTTTGTTTAATGCATATCTTGCATTAACACTATCAAGTGCATCGATTACAACATCACAACCTTCAACAACTTCTAAGGCAGTATAATCATTTACAGAAACAGCTAGAGCTTCAATTTTACAATCAGGATTTAATTTCTGTAATTTTTTTGCAGCAATCTCAACTTTAACTTGTCCTACATCATCTTCATCGAACATCATTTGCCTATGTAGATTTGATAATTCTATTACATCTCTATCAACAATACGTAATGTTCCAACTCCCATTGTAGCTAATCTAGAAATTATCGGATGTCCTAAACCTCCAGTTCCTACAACACAAACTTTAGCATTTTTTAATTTTAATTGCCCACCATATCCGATTTCTTCTAACATTACTTGTCTTGAAAATTTATCAAGTTCTTTTGCAGAAAGTTCTTCTGAACCACCAGCAACTGCAGGTAATATGTAAACTTCATCACCATCTTTTAGAACAGTATCCATACCATTTGCAAATTTTGCGTTTTTGCCATTAATGTAAATATTAATCAAAGAACGTGGGGTTCCATCACCTTCTAGAACTCTACGCTTAAAATCATCGCCTAATTGTTCAGAGATTTTAGCAAATGCATCCTGTAAGGACTCTGCTGAAATTTCAATTTTTTTTTCTCCACCACCTGCATTTAGCACAGATGGAATTGTGAAAATGATATCTGTCATTAATTTACTACCGCCGATATTTCACCAATGTCTGCTTTCATGACCGTTGGTTTTTGTAAAACTTCCATTATAGATTCAGTTGCTTTCAATCCATTACCAGTTACATAACATACTACTTTGTCATTTGCATCTATTTTTCCTTGTTCAACCATTTTTTGAAGAACAGATATTGAAACTCCACCTGCAGGTTCTGTAAATATTCCTTCAGTTTGTGCAAGTAATAAAATTGCATCAAGAATTTCCTTATTGTTTGATTCTTCTGCAAATCCATTATACTGCTGTAAACGTTTCAAGACATATCTGCCATCACCTGGATCACCAATTGCTAAACTCTTTGCAACAGTGTCAGGATTTTCAACGGGAATTACTTCTTTACTATTTTTCTTAAATGCGTCAACAATAGGTGCACATCCATGTGGTTGAGCAGCAATCATGTGCATATTTGATACATCATTAAGTAATGAAACTGTCTGTAGTTCTTCAAATCCCTTACAAATTGCATTAAGCATTGCACCACTCCCTACGGGGATGATTAATTGATCAGGAACTTGCCAATCAAGTTGTTCTGCAACTTCATAGGAAAATGTTTTAGAGCCTTCAACATAATGAGAACGCATGTTAATGTTTACTACGCCAATTCCTTTACTATCACCAATCTGTGCGGCTATTCTATTTGCATCATCATATGTTCCATCAACTGCGATATAGTTTGCACCATAAGACAATGCCTGAGCAATTTTTGCCATTTCAATATTACTAGGTGCAAACACATGACATGGTAAACCAGCTTTAGCAGCATGTGCTGCAGTTGCAGATGCCAAGTTTCCAGTAGACGCACAACCAACTGCAGTTAATCCAAATTCTTTTGCTTTAGAGATTGCAACTCCAGCAGGTCTATCTTTGAATGAAAACGTAGGGTTTACAGAATCATTTTTTATGTAAAGATTGTTTAATCCTAATTTTTTGCCTAAATTATCAGCTTTGATAAGAGGAGTCATTCCTGCACCAATACTAACAATATTAGATTTGTTTTCTATAGGTAATAATTCAAAATATCTCCAATAGGTATGCTCACGATTTGCAAATGTATCTTTTGTGAGTGTAGGAAAATTGTATTTTACGTCAAGTGGTCCAAAACAATCTTCACATACATACTTGAATGCAGTATCATATTCTTTTTTACATTCTCTGCATTGTAATGATGTTCTAGTCAAGATCAATATCTCCTTTGAGAATATACATAAAAAATCCTAATATCAAGTTAAGTAATGCTTAATTTCAAGGATTAAAAATATAGTGATACATAGTAATCATAAGGGGAAAAATAGGGAAAATATGATTTTAGAGTTTATAATTGATGAGGAAGGTTTTTAGTGATTTTCAGAAGTTTGAGAACATGAAAAGGAATTCAGGTTTGATAATTGCGGGTTCTAAAGGAATTGCACTAATTGTCATTATTGGGTTTTATTATAATCAAGAATCAAAGATTAATGAAAATATAGATAATGAACCTGAAAATTACGATACAGGAAATCCCATAATAGATAAAAAATTAGATCAAATAGCCAAGAATGCAAATGCAAATGATTTTGAACCAGCTCCCAGAGAATGGATCACATCAGGACCATTTCAGATTGATCGTTCAGAATATCTTTTGGGTGAAAAAATATTTCTAAGAATTGGAGGATTAGAATTGGATGAAAAGGGACAGATAGCATTCTTAAAACAAACTAATCAAACTCACTATACTGTATTTCAGACAATTGAATTTGATGGAAGTAAAAAATTAGCATTTAATTATTATACGGATATTAAATTAATTAAGACTCTAGGTTTATGTACAATAGATGATATTTTAGGGGAATGGACAGTTGTGTTTAGAGGTACTGACTATCCAAACTTGAAATTCAATTTAATTAATCAAACAATTCCAGGAGATGAAAAATTATTTACTCCAGTATGTTAAATTATTTTTTTAATTCATTGTGAAAACAAACTTTTTCACCAGTATGACATGCAGGACCTGAAGGTTCAACAAGGTAAATTATTGCATCTAAATCACAGTCAACCAAAATCTCTTTGATTTTTTGAGTGTTACCAGACTCTTCACCTTTCATCCAAAGTTTATTTCTAGAACGACTCCAAAACCAAGAATTACCAGTTTTCTTTGCAAGTTCTAAAGATTCTTTATTTGTATAAGCCAAAGTAAGGATATCTTTTGTGTTTGAGTCTTGAACTATTACTGGAACTAATCCACCACTTTTTTCAAAGTCAATATCATCAATTGATTTTTCCATATTAAGAAAAATAGATTTCAGTATTATAATCTTACAGGGATGTCCTTATTTTTCAAATATGATTTAACACCATTTACTCCATGAGTTTCATAGTGAAAAATTGAAGCAGCAAGGGCAGCATCAACCTTTGATTCTTTGAAAACATCAATCATATCATCAGGTTTGCCACAACCACCAGAGGCAATTATAGGAATAGAAACTGAATCAACAACAGATTTTGTCAATAAGATATCATAACCATCCTTGGTTCCATCCTTATCAATACTAGTAAGTAAAATTTCACCAGCTCCTAATTTTTCAGATTCTTTAACCCAATTAATCACATCAATTCCTGTTCCTTCTTTTCCACCATAAATGAATACTTCAAACCAGAATTGTTTTCCATTTTCTGTGAAAATATTTTTTGTGTTATCTATATTGTAATTTCTTTTTGCATCAACAGCAACCACAACACATTGACGACCAAATAATTCCATCAACTCTGTAATAACTGCAGGGTTTTTAATTGCACCAGTGTTTATTCCCACCTTATCAGCACCATTAAGCAAAATATTTCTTGCATCTTCCAAAGATTTTACTCCGCCACCAACAGTAAATGGAATATCAATAACAGATGCAACTTTTCTTACTAATTCTTTTATTGTTTTTCGTTGTTCATCTGATGCAGTAATATCTAAAAAAACTAATTCATCAGCACCTTCTTTACTATATTTTTCTGCAAGCTCAACTGGATCACCTGCATCTTTGATTGATTCAAAATTTAATCCCTTTACAACCCTTCCATTTTTTACATCCAAGCAGGGAATTATTCGTTTAGTTAAAGTCATGATAATTTTTTTGCATCCTCGATTGATAATTTTTTCTCATAAAGAGCTTTTCCAAGTATTACTCCAAATGCGTTTTTTTTCTTTACATCTTCCACATCAGAAATATTTGAAATTCCACCACTGGCAATGATATTGGTATTAGATAAATTGCATGCTCGTTCTAAAAATTCTAAATCAGGGCCTTCTAGTGTTCCATCACGATTAACATTTGTTAATAAAAATTCTGTAAAACCCATTTCAAGAAATTCATTAATAGCAGGAATTAGTTTGATTCCAGTTCCTTGTTGCCATCCATGAATTACAATTTCACCATCTATATGATCAACTGAAATTACAATTTTTTCTGGGCCAAGTTCAGATAACAAAGATTTGAGAAGAACTTTATCTTTGAAAGCCAATGTTCCTAAAACAACTCTCTCAGATAGATTTGCCATTTCTAAAACTAGTGATTTGTCTCGCAGACCTCCAGCAACTTCAACTGGAATAGTAAGTGTTTCAAGAATTTGTTTTATTGTTTCAATATTAGAGCCAAGTCCAAGTGTTGCATCCAAATCAACCAAATGAAGAAGGTCAGCGCCTGCAGATTCCCATTGTTTTGCTACACTCACAGGATCTTCATCATATACTGTTTTTTGGTTGGGATCACCTTTGTACAATCTCACTACTTTTCCATCCATTAGATCAATTGCGGGAATGATTTTCATTTTCTACACTCTTTTAGAAAATTCTCTAACATGATTTTGCCTACTGCACTAGATTTTTCAGGATGAAATTGAGTTCCAAAAAAATTATCTTGTTCAACGACTGCCGGGACTTTGATTCCATAGTCAGATTCTGCAGTGATTACATCATTTGAATCAGGTTTTACTCTATAGGAGTGTACAAAATAAGCCCAAGAATCATTTTCTACACCTTCAAGAATTTTTCCAGGTTTTTTAATTTCTAAGTTATTCCATCCCATATGAGGAACTTTCAAGGATGAAGGCAATACAATTACTTCACCATCTATAACATTGAGACCTTTTTCTTTTCCTTCTTCACTTTTTTCAAAAAACATTTCCATCCCTAGACAAATTCCCAGAACAGGCATATTCCCAACATATTCTTGAAATTGAACTTTAGAAAAATCTCTAATACTATTCATAGCAGGATCAAAATTTCCTACACCTGGAAGTAATAATCCAGAATAGGTATTTTTGTCATCAAAATTTGTTATTACATCCACTGTAGCTCCTACTTTTTCAAGAGAATTTTTCAGACTGAAAATATTTCCAGCACCATAATCAAAAATTGCAACACTTACCATTACATTGAACCTTTTGTACTTGGAATTCCTTTTTGTTTTTTATCAAGTTTTGATGCATTTCGTAGTGCAACAGCAAGTGATTTGATTGCAGCTTCAATTTTGTGATGATCATTATCTCCATACTTTACAGTAAGGTGAATGCAACTATTCAGATTTTGGAGCAAAGATTGGAAAAAGTGTTCTAAATCTTCTTTGGATACATCTTCAATTTTTGTTCGCTTAATAGATAACGTCAACTTTGAAAATGGGCGTTTAACCAAATCAATTGATGCTTCTGCAAGGGATTCATCCATCGGTACAGACGCATAGCTAAATCTTGTAATTCCTTTTCTGGAACTCAGTGCTTTGTCAATAGTTTGTCCTATTGTTATTGCAGTATCTTCAATTAAGTGGTGTTCAATTCCATCATTGGATTTTGCATTAACATTAAGATCCATCATTCCATGTTTTCCAAAGGATACAATCAAGTGATCAATAAAATTAATGCCAGTTTTGATGGATGTTTTTCCAGATCCATCTAGATTTACAGATACAGATACGCTAGTTTCTTTGGTATTTCGTTTAATTGATGCCTTTCTTAGTACCATTTTTCTCACAGATATGTAATTTGCATCATTCTAAATTTAATACCTTTGGTAATTCATGAATTGAATCCAATACTAAAATAGCATCATTTTTTTCAAACAATTCTAATTTAGCCTCAGGATTTTTACTAGTTCCTATTATTCCACAAAATATTGTATTATGTCCAGCATCAGTAGTCTTTTTTGCCATTATGAAATCTTCCATAGAATCTCCTACGTAAAGTGAAAAATTAGAATTTATTCCTTGGATAGAATTTAGTAATGATTGAGGATTAGGTTTCGCTAATTCACGTGATTCATCTTCTAGAAACATGGAATTTTCTAAATCAAATTTTTCTAATAGATGTTTTAATGAGTATGCTACAGATTCTTTTCCTCTACCAGTTACCATAGCAATTTTTGAATGGAATTTTTCAATTAATTTTTCAATTAAAACATCACTGATAATTACATCATCTTGTTCAATTAAACCAGATTCAGAAAAATTTGAAGTTTGATTAAATAGTTTTTGATATAATTCAGGCCCATAGAAAAGTTGATCAAAAATTTGATAAAGGGGATTATCATGATGTGTGCCAGGATAAGATAGTTGATTTTTTATTTGTGAAATATCTATCAAATTTTCAAGATAGTTTTCTACAGAAATAATTCCAGTAGAATCAGAGTTATTTATCACATCAAAAATAAAATCGATTTGATCTTTTTTTAATTGATTTGCTGCAACAAGTGAAATAATTGCAGCATAAGTTAAATCAACTTCATCATTAAATCCTCCAGTGGCTTTGAATCCATCAATGATTTTAAAGTCAACTTGAATTGCATTATCGATTTTAACCAAATTTTCTAAAACATATTGAGTTGTTTTAATTATTGCCAAATCATAAGATTTTGTAATATCAATTAATACACCATCACAATCAAAAATTATTGCATCGACATCTTTTAGATTATTTATTTTAGAATCATCTACATAGATTCCTTTTGATTTTTTTGTTAAAGTCATCCCAATAAATCACGAATAGCAAGTAAGAATTTAGAATTCATTTCTTTTGTTCCAATAGTAACACGAAGACACCCATCATGATTTCCAATTTTACCTAATTTCCTAATAGAGATTCCTTGCTCTGCAAGAGCTGAATAGACTCGTTTGTAAGCACCATGAGCATCAAAAAGGACAAAATTAGCCTTGGAATCAAATACTTCAAAGGCATCATATTTCTTCAATGTTTCAATAATTCTTTGTCTCTCTATTTTGATAGTTTCAAGAATATCTTTCATTGCCTTTGATTTTTCTAATGCTTGAATGCCAGATTCTATTGTTAAGGTACTAAGAGGATATGGGTATTGTAAGACGTTCATAAAAGATTCTGTAAATTTTTTGTTTGCAATAAAATATCCTAATCTAAGACCTGCTAATCCAAATGACTTTGAAAGTGTTTGGACAACTATAAGATTTTCATGGGTTTTTACCATACTTGAAAGAGAATATTCGCTAAATTCACCATACGCTTCATCAATGATTACAAGACCATCAAAAGATTTGATTAATTTTTGTAATTCACTTTTTAAAATTGGAATCCTGTAGGGTTATTTGGGGAATCAAGATAGAGAATATCAGCATTTTTAGTTTGTTTTAAGAAATCCTTTATGTTCAATTTCATATCATCAGAAAAAGGTATTGTAATTAATGGAATATCATACAATTTACAACGTTCTTCAAAAAATCCAAATGTTGGTTTTGATGTTAAAACTTTGGTTTGTTTGGATGCAAAATTTGATAGAATCAAATCTAAAATTTGATCTGAACCATTTCCAACACCAATCATAGAAGAAGGAATTTTAATAAATTTTGAGATACTATTAATTAATTTCTCAATTCCACCAAGAGGGTATTCTCGTATATCAGAATTTTTCTTTGCTGAAGTAATTATATCATTTTGAAATTGTTTTGGAATCACATAATTTTCATTAGAATCTAATTTCACTGAATCTTGAATTAGTTCTGGTTTCTGATAACCACCGATGGAATTCAATTTTTTAACTTTATCTTCAAACCAATTTTTTTTCAATTCAATCTACCTCTAACTGCTTCATAGTGATTAGAAAGTCCTTCAGCGTTTGTTAAAACATCAAGGTATTTGGAGATTTTGATGAGTGATTTTTTAGATGAGGTAATTTTGGTATTGATTTTTATGAAATCTAAAATAGACAATGAACCTCTAATTTTTCCAAATCCATTTGTTGGAAGAATGTGATTTGAGCCTAGAATATAGTCACTAGCAGATGACGGAGTATAGTTTCCTGTAAGAATTAGCCCAGAGGATGTGATTTTGTCAGATATTGATTCAGAGTTTTTAGTCATTATTTGCAAATGTTCTGGAGCCAAGATATTTGCAAGTTTTATCATATCAGTTTTAGTTTTACAAATTCCAATAAATCCATTTTTTTCTAGACTATCTTTCACAATTTTTTTTCTTTCAATTGATGAAAGTAATTCTGAAATAATCTTCTTAACTGATTTTGCAAGTTTTTCAGATGTAGTGATCAAATAACAAAAAGTATCAGTACTGTGTTCAGATTGAGAAATCAAATCTAAAGCAATAAATTTTGGATTAGCTGAATTATCTGCTATAATTCCTAATTCAGTAGGACCTGCAAGCATATCTATTCCTGTTTGTATACTTACCAATGATTTTGCAGATGTTACAAATGCGCCTCCAGGACCAACAATTTTGTCAACTTTTGGTATGGATTTTGTTCCATATGATAATGCACCAATAGATTGCACACCGCCTGTTTTGTAAATTTCTGTAGCGCCACAAATATCAGACGCCACAATTGTTAGTGGATCAATTTTTCCATTAGAATTAGGTGGAGATACAACTACTATTCTTTTTACACCTGCAGTTTTAGCTGGAATTACAGACATTATTACAGAACTAGGGTATCTTGCCAACCCGCCTGGAATGTAACACCCTACACTCTGAATTGGAATGAATTTTTTTGAAATTTTTATTCCATCATTACTAATTGTTTTGTTTTTCAATAATGATTTTACCGCAGATTCTGTTTTTGCAAGTCTTGCTTTCGCTAATCTTAATGCATCAAGTTCAATTTTAGATACTTTAGAATATGCATTTTTTATTTCATTTTTGGATACTCGTAATGAAGAAATGTTTGCTTTGGTAAATTTTTTCTCATATTTTCTAACAGCCCCATCACCATTTTTTTTTACATCTTTTAGTATAGATTCAACTATAGTTTTATTATTTTGAGGCTGTTTTGGTATGATTTTTGCTGCAAACGTTTCAACATTAGATACTTTGATTATTCTCATCAATTTTCTTCGTCACGCTTAATCTCCTCAAGTTCAAGTATTTGTCTTGGTTCATGAACCACAAGACCTTGAGCAATTTTCCTTAGTTTAGGAATGAGTTTGTGGAATTCTTCTTTTTTAATCACCGTATTCACACCAAACCAT